>Ga0207957_1000207_pt1 | contig 14097 bp, 16 predicted proteins | sample CryBogCBH27Jun07_FD_184603 | JGI IMG/M metagenome (GOLD analysis project Ga0207957, IMG submission 184603) | Freshwater microbial communities from Crystal Bog, Wisconsin, USA - CBH27Jun07 (SPAdes) | ecosystem: Environmental > Aquatic > Freshwater > Lake | place: Crystal Bog, Wisconsin, USA...
CTCGTGTGACAGTTGTCCTGCCAAGGGCATGGCTGTTTTGCGACCTGCGGGTGGGATAAGCGCTGAAAGCATCTAAGTGCGAAGCCCGTTTCAAGATAAGTTCACTCACTGGATAACCAGGTAAGGCCCGTGGCCAGATCACCACGTTGATAGGCCGGAAGTGTAAGTGCGGTAACGCATTCAGCTGACCGGTACTAATCGGCCGAGGGCTTGGAGTTTGATGTTCGTGCTCGTTCTAAGACGCTCAAGGAGCCGGTAACGCCGGCCCTGAGTTCCCGAAAGGGGACTCACAGCGCACAATTTCCGGTGGTTATGGCGGTGGAGATATACCTGTTCCCATTCCGAACACAGCAGTCAAGCCCACCAGCGCCGATGGTACTTGGGGGTCCCCCTCTGGGAGAGTAGGTCGCCGCCGGATTTCTTGAAAAACCCCACCGAAAGGTGGGGTTTTTCGCTTTTACCGTCCATCTGTCCCACATCGCCAATTACTCATATTGGTCAAAATTATTGACCTCGATGAGGCAAATGCTAGGACATTGCGGTATTGTATGGGCTGACCCGATGCTCGGGCAGAAAAGAGAAGAACATGAAAAAGGCACTTATGCTGCGCGGCTTGCTCGCCGCAGCGACCCTGTCTCTGGGCTCGGTGGCACTTGCGGGAACCGCTGGCGCAACGAACCAAACCGTTGGAATGTACGTCGGTACTAATGCAGACAACGTAACCGGATCAACCATTGGTGGCTGGTGGAGCACTGCGTTCTCCGGCTCATGGCAAGACTTGACCACCGCTACCGCCACTGGCGCTGGTGAGTTATACACCAAGTACCTTGACTGCAAGTCGGCATCTAATACTGACTGCACCTTGCGTGTTGTTTCATCACTGGCTTCGCAATACGCCTTTTTCTTCCAGGCAGCTCCGATGGCAGCGATCAACGCTGACCTTGCAGAGTTCTATGGTTGCGAGACTGGTGACCCTGCGTTTACTACCTGCGTTGCAGACGGTTACAACGTTGGAACTGCGAGTGCTGAGACTGCAACTCACGACACTTACGACTTAACTAACTCAAACTCGGAGGCCTCGCAGGACATCAATGCTGGACCAGCCGCTTGGGGTGCGTACACTCGTTACGCAGTAAACTTCACCCAGTTGAAGGCTGTTTACACCATCTCTGAAAGCTCCGGTGGCACAATCTTTTTTGACGGTGGAAGCAATGTAAACATTGCTGGCCGTGGAGCGAATAACACCGTTTTTGTCGGTGACGGCAACACCTGTGCAATCAGTGAGCCCAGCCAGTCGAATAGCGACATTGACACTTTGAACGTGCAGGACATGTCATTCAAGAATTTCACTTGTAATAATGATGGCGCTGCCCTGTCGGCTGGTCAGGGATCGACCGTTAGTCTCAAGAACGTCAGCTTTGTTAACAACAACACCCTTGGTGACGGAACTATTTACAACCAAGGTGCACTCACCATCACGGGTGGTCGCTTTGTCAATAACGTTGCTGCCCGCGGTGGTGCTATTTACTCAAACACCGGTTCTTTGTCAATTGACGGAAGCGAATTCAGCGGCAACGTTGCTGACTACGACAATGGTGGAGCAATTTACGTAAATAACGACTTCACTATCACGAACTCCTCTTTTGACCACAACCTGGCAAGTGACTACGGTGACGGTGGAGCGGTCTACGTGACAGGCAACCACACCGGTTCCATCACCAATTCGACCTTCTTCGCAAACGTTGCGACTCAATACGGTGGAGCGGTTAACCATTACGGCGGGCAGCTTTCGATGATGAACGACACCTTCGTTGGTAACCGTTCGGTCTTCGGTGGCGCTGCTATTCTCGCTGACTCTGGCAACGGCAACACGGTGGTTGGGTCCTCTTTGTTCGTAAACAACACGACCGCTGGTATGCAGAATGCGTGTTCGACGTTCTCCTACTGGCCTTACTTTGTTTCGGCTGGCGGAAACGTTGTCCAGGCTGGACCAGGTTCGGGCTGCATCTTCGGATCGCACGACAAGGTTGTGAACTCATTCAAGCTTGGCGCCTACGGATTCCACGGTGGCATGGCACAGACCATTCCTCTCGTTGCTAAGAGCGCAGGTACCGCCTTTGCTCCTCGTGCAACTTGTGAGGCCAATGACGCACGCGGCGTATCACGCGGTACCACTGGTACTTGTGACGCTGGTGCATACCAGGTGACCAAGAAGTAGTTTGTCGATACTCGTAGAAACGGGGTTCGGCGAAAGCCGAACCCCGTTTTTGATTTTGTGCGATTATTTTTATTTGCGATCGAGGGGAAACCGGTAGACTGTATCCCCATGTCTCCCGCGAACCCATCTTCTCGTCCATCGAATCGATCGGGTCGTCCATCACGTCCAGGTTCGGGCCGTCCCACAACTGGCGGTCGCCCCTCTGGAGGCTCGCGTGCCAACTCTGGTCGCCCCAGTGGTCGAACTGGAGGTGGGCGAGATGGTTACGCCGAGCGCAGTCGAGATGGTGAGCCACGTCGAAGTTCCGGCAATTTCAGCAGAGATGGGCGCCCGTCTTCGGGTCGCCCAGGTGCTGGTGGGCGCAAGCCGAGTGGCAAAGGCGTCCGTGGCGCAGCTCGATTTGAGCGCACATTAAGCCCCGAAGAACAGAAGCGGCAAGTTCGCGGTGATACGGCAAAATCTCGTGGATGGGGATCTGTAGCGCGAAAGGGTGCAGTCCACATCGATGCGTCGGGTGGAGAGATGCTTAACTCCCAAAATCCAGATTTGACGCCAGACCCGTTGACGCAATGGGTTGAAGATGTAAAGCCCGCTCGTTCTGGTTCTGAAAAGGTCGGCGAAAAGAAAACCCCGTTCGTCCTACCTGCTGATATCGCAGCAGATATTCGCAAGGCCTTCGTTGGTACTGCCTACATGCGTGAAAAGATGGTTACATCTCTTTCTCGTGCAACTGAGGCGTATGGGCGTCACCGTTACGAAGAGGCACTTCGCCTTGCTCGACGGGTCACCGAGGCTGTTCCCGGTGTCGGAGCAGCACGTGAGTTGGCGGGATTGGCCGCCTATCGCTCTGAACAGTGGAACCTCGCCAAAGCGAACCTTATTGCCCATTTCGAAATCACTCAGGATCCGCAGTATTTACCATTGGTTATGGACTGTGACCGTGCTCATCGCAGATATCGCGGGGTAGTCAAGACCTTCGGGCTCCTGGAAGGATCTGATCCTTCAGCGGAGGTTGTGGCTGAGGCCCGTATCGTCATGGCCGGTACTTTGGCCGACCAGCGCAAGTACGACGAGGCTATTGAATTGTTGACACGGGCCGGCGCCGCCAAGGTCCTGAAGAACCCTTCTTTCCGCCACATTCGCCTCTGGTATGCCCTAGCCGATATTTACGACCAAGCTGGTGACGTGTCGAGCGCCCGTGAATTGTTCTCCCGGGTAGTGAAGGCTGAGCCAGCCGCCTACGACGCCAAGTATCGCTTGCAGGAACTTGGAACAGGTGCGGCGGCGAAAAACCGCAAACGCCGCACAATTCCGGTGTCCAAGAAGAAGTTGGACTAATCGCGTTTGGCTGTGCTTGTAGCATTAGCCCATGGACATTGCTGCTCTTTTAGGAGATGAAGCGTCTGCGCTTCTTGACCACAAGGCCACCGCTTTCCCGAAGGAAAGACTGACCTTACCTAGCCCATCGTACGTAGGCGATACCTTCGCGATGACAGATCGCTCGCCAACGGTGTTGCGCAACATGGGAACGCTGTTTAACCATGGGCGACTTGGCGGCACTGGCTACCTTTCCATTTTGCCAGTCGACCAGGGCATCGAACACTCCGCGGCGGCGTCTTTCGCCCCGAATCCCGAGTACTTTGACCCAGCTCGTTTATGCGACTTAGCGATTGAAGCTGATTGCTCTGCGATTGCGTCAACTTTCGGAACTCTCGCCAGCGTGTCGCGCAAGTATGTGCACCGGATTCCATTCATTGTGAAGATCAATCACAATGATTTGTTCCGTTATCCAAACACTTATGACCAGCGCATGTTTGTCACGGCCAAGCAAGCTGCCGACTTGGGCGCCATCGGTATTGGAGCCACAATCTATTTCGGATCTGAAAACTCGGCTCGTCAAATTGAAGAGGTGAGCGAGGCCTTCGCGCAAGCTCACGAGTTGGGTCTGGTCACAATTCTCTGGTGCTACACCCGCAACGACGCCTTCAAAACTGCCGAAAAGGATTATCACGTCTCCGCTGACCTGACCGGCCAGGCCAACCACCTTGGCGTAACAATCGGCGCAGACATCATTAAGCAGAAGCAACCAGAAAACAATGGTGGCTACAACGCAGTCAAGTTCGGCAAAACGAACCCCAAGGTCTACAGCGAACTCACGACCGATAACCCAATTGACCTGACCCGCTGGCAGGTTGTGAATTGCTATTCCGGCCGTATTGGACTCATCAACTCGGGTGGGGAAGCCAAGGGCACCAATGATCTCGCTGACGCAGTCCGCACGGCCGTAATTAACAAGCGGGCTGGTGGCATGGGTCTCATTTTGGGTCGTAAGGCCTTCCAGCGCCCCATGAACGAAGGCGCCGCTCTAGTAAACGCTGTTCAAGACGTCTTCCTAGATTCCAGCATCACCATTGCCTAATCAAGATTCGCCAGACGCCGGTTGGCGCACGTGGGCTAACGCCATAACTCTGATTCGCCTGGCCTTCATCCCGGTGTTCTGGTGGTTGCTGTTTGGGACTGGCCACCGTGCACTAGCGGCTTGGCTTCTCGGCGTCCTGGGGGCCACGGACTGGATTGACGGATTCGTTGCTCGACGGTTGAATCAAGTTTCGACAGTCGGGAAAATTCTCGACCCCTCTGCCGACCGACTTCTGACCGTTTCCGGATTGGTCGGAGTGGCACTCGCAGGAGGCGTCCCGTGGTGGTTTGCGGGCGTATGCCTCTTTAGAGAAATCTTGGTCATTTCCCTGACGCTTCTCCTCGCATCGCTGGGGTCAGCTCGAATTGACGTTCTCTGGTGGGGGAAGGTTTCGACCTTTGCCCTCTTGGCCACCTTCCCGCTGTTTCTCCTGACCTCCCAAGCCCACCATGCGCCCCTCCAGGGCTGGCAGACGGCCCTACGGGCGATCACCTGGGCCGTGGGCGTGGCTGGCCTGAGTCTTTCCTGGGCGGTCTTTTTTGGCTACATTCGTCCTGCCCGCGAGGCCCTGTCGGCTGGACGTAGGGGTCGCCAGGTTTAGTAAATTGGCAGACATGCAGATTCCCGCCGAACTTAAATATTCTTCCGATCACGAGTGGGCGAAGGCGAGCGACCTCGTCATTCGAATTGGCATCACCGATTACGCCCAAGATGCCCTCGGAGACGTGGTCTTTGTCGACTTGCCGAAGGTTGGTTCTACGGTAGCGGCCGGTGGACAACTTGGCGAGGTTGAGTCAACTAAGTCCGTTTCTGAAATCTACGCACCTGTAGCGGGAACGGTCACGGCAATTAATGAATCTCTGAACGGTTCTCCTGAGCTCTTGAACTCTTCTCCCTACGGAGACGGCTGGATCTGCGAGGTAACTATTGCTTCGTTGGATGAATTCAACGCGTTGCTTACTCCCGACGCGTACGCTCAACTGACCAATAACTAGTCGACTATGAACTGTCGACGCTGTAGTGAAATCCTCAATGCTAACGCCAACTTCTGTTGGAATTGCGGGGCGAGCCAGGTCGAGTCGAGTGCGCCCGACACGCAAGCTGTGCCGGTGGTGTACATTCCTGATGGACTGGTGCACGGAGTCAATACTGGGCCTAAGGGTAGTCATGGAGATGAGTTAGTACTGGCCAGCGGGTCGCAAGCCGGTACGCGAATCGAACTCGCTTCTGAGGTCGCAACGGCCGGGCGGGACGAAAATTGCGAAATTCTTTTGGATGATGTGTCAGTTTCGCGAATTCATGCGGAATTCTCACGGACGGCGAATGGACGTATCGCCCTGCGTGACCTAAATTCTCTGAACGGTACTTACGTCAACGGAGCCCGAGTGGAGTCGGCCACCTTGGGTTCGGGCGACGAAGTTCAAATCGGAAAATACAAATTGGTCTATTGGGAGTCGTCGAGATGAGTCAAGCGAATCTACTTCGCATTGGAGAGGTGCATGCTGTCTTGCGTGCAGAGTTTCCCGACATCGAACTTTCGAAGATTCGCTATTACGAAGAGCAGGGTCTCGTATTCCCTCAACGCTCTCGCAAGGGCTACCGCCTCTACACCGACCGCAATATTGATTGTCTGCGCGAAGCATTCCGGCTAACCACCAAAGAGAATGTTTCATTGCGCAATGCACGCCTACGTTTAATTGATCTTGGTCTGCTCCATCAGGACGCTGAACCAATCGCCCCTCGCCGCGCGGCTCGTGAAGCCGTTGCGCCGTCGGTCACCGTAAATGTCCCTTCAGCTACGACTGCTTCCTCTTCGCACTCTGTGCAAAAGTCCCCCTCCATTCCAGTCTTGCCCGAGGCGGACCTCTTCTCAGTACCCGTAGGGAATGTTTCAACGGTCAATCAGTCGCAATTGCAAGGCATGACGGGGCTGTTGGAGTCCGAAGTCGAAGAACTAGTTCTCAGCGGAATTCTGCGCCCGAGTGAAGTGCTGCGGGAACGTGCCTTCTCACAAACCGATGTAACAATGGCCTCACTATCTAGGAAGTTGTTGGCTCGCGGAGTAGACGTCCGCCTTCTGAGCGCGGTCCGACGAAGCGCTGAGCGTGAAGTTGGAGTGATCGAAGATATGACCCTGGCAATCCGCGAAAACGGACAATTGCACTCAGTCGATTCGATTCGAGGCCAAGTGGCAGAAGTCGCCAATGATGTCGCCCAACTGCGCAGTGCTCTCTTTAATCGCACCCTTTCTGAGTATCTAGGGGAGTAGCGGAGCGAAGTTCCGCTGGCGGGGTCTAGGCTGAAGATATGGTCCAAGTCCTCGTGCGAGCATTGCGAGTAGGCGGAGCGTCGGCTGCCGCAGTGGTGCTGCAAGAGGCCGGCGGTTCACGAGTCCTACAAATATACGTGGGCGCCCCTGAGGCCGCGTTAATTGGCTACGCAATCCAAAATCTCGATACCCCAAGACCTATGACCCATGACGTAATGATTGATATCGCTCGTCTGGCCGGGGGAGAGATTGTGGACGTTGAGATTACCGAACTCGTGAAAAATACCTTTATGGCCGAGCTTCGCCTCAAGTTCAACGACAGAATTGAGATTCTGTCAATTCGACCAAGTGACGGCATTGCCGTTGCTTTGCGGGCGAAGATTCCGCTGGGCGTCGCCGAGGAACTCCTCGATTTTGTCGGAACAACCTTGGACGACGAACTAGAAGATGAAGACGCAATCTCTTTGATCGACCCCGAGGAAATTGATGAAGGAGCACTTATCTCCGAGCTTCGAGAGTTTCTGGATTCGGTTAACCCGGAGGATTTTCAGCCATGAGTCGCGGTCTCAAGTCAATAGGGCTTTTTCTGGCGTTCGTCCTGATTTTTAGTCTTTCGCGGCACCATCTCTTCAGTTCTACGAGTACAACGACAACTTCTGTTGCAACCTCGACAACCACCACGTACTCCTCGACTTGTGACCCAAAGGACATGACCGCCGCCTTCGTCGGTGGTCAAGGTGCCGCAGGGACGATCTACGGACAGTGGACTCTGACGAAGAATTCGGGCGCCGACTGCGTTCTGTACGGGTACGCCCTCGTGACCTACCAAGATTCCTACGGAGCGCTGCTGCCAATACACCTGACTCACACCCCGCTTGACCATGTGTCTTACTTCGCCGACCAAGCGGCGAATCAGGCCCCGCAACGGGTTTCGATGCAGGTAGGTTCGGTTGCCCACATTGACTTTTCCTACAGTGACGTGCAGATCGACAACGGGAGTTGCCCGACTGTTTCGGCGATTTCCCTTCAGTTTCACCAGGGTGGGGGGACGATGCAGATTGCGACCTCGTCCTCCAATGTGGGCCTCTTCGCTCCGTGCAGCGGAAAAACTTTGATCAGCCCGTTTTTTTAGGCTTGATTTCCCCTTTACTTGCTAGTAGATAAAACCGCTATTTTCACAACTCGCAACTAGGTTTTTGAAAGCCTTTTGATCGCTCGCCAAGGCGGCGGTGCGATGCAAATCGCTATCTCGTTTTGAGAGGAGAAACATGAGTAACGGAAACGTGGAGAACGTTCGCCTGCACCGTGGCGTCTTGGGTCTGCTGGACATTGCAGCAGCCACGATGGCCAATATCGGTCCGGCAATGAGCTTCTATTTCGGGTTTTTGTTTATTGCAGAAACCGCCGGCGTAGCCTCACCTTTGGTGATTTTGGTAGCCGGTATCGCAATTGCTTTGCTGGGTAATACCCTTTCAGAGTTCACGAAAGTGCTTCCTTCGACCGGTGGATTCATCACCTTCGTGGGTAAGACTTTCGGTGGACGTCTCGGTGTAACCACTGCGTTGCTGACGGGTGCTGGATACATCACCGCTATGGCTTCAGTTACGGCCATTGTTGGTGGATTCTTCCAGTTCTTCCTTCAGTACTACAACTGGCCACTGAAGAACACCCCATGGATCATCTGGACGCTGATTTTCTTGGCCGTCGCAGTTGTATTGATGGTCCGCGGAGTTCACATTTCAACCAAAGTTGCAGGATTCTTCTTCGCCGTTGAAATGACAATTATGTTGATTGTGGCGACCGCTGCGATGATCAAGTACTCTGGCAACATCAACTGGGCACCCCTGAACTTCAGCAACTTGTCACTCAGCACGCTGGCTCCTGGATTCCCATTGGCCGTTTACCTGTTTATTGGTTGGGAAAACTCGGCAGCTTTGGCTGAAGAGACTGAGAACCCACGTCGCAACGTTCCTCGCGCCGTGTACACCTCAGTTCTAATCATGACCGTTGCCTACCTGTACTTCGCCTACGCCACTGTTATTGGCTTCGGTGGAGACATCACCAAGCTCGGCGCCGCCGCTGCTTCAATCGGTTCACCATTCTTGGGTGTAGCCTTTGGCATCTCGACGGTCTTGTTGGCCTTCGCATTCGTGGCCGGTTTCACCTCGACCATGGGCGCATTGATTGCTGGTACGAACTCACAGGCTCGCTTGTTGTTCAACGCTGGCCGTGAAGGCTTGCTGCCGGCTTGGGTTGGCAAGGTTGACCCGAAGCGTCGTACTCCAGTTAACGCCCTGATCATGTTCTTGGCAATTGGAATGGTTGTTGTTGGTGGTTGGGGCTTGCTCCACATCCTCGGTGGCTCGAAGTCTGGCCCAATGAGCGCCTTCAACTTCTTTGGCTACTCCTCAACCTTCGGAACCATCTTGGTTCTGGTTGTGTACGCTTTGGCGAACATTGCGCTGCCTTTCTACATGCGCAAGCACCACGCAGACAAGTTCAACGCTCTGCGTCACGCGGTTCTTCCGTTGATTGGTGTCGCCGTTATCGCTGTTCCGCTGTACTACTTGGCTAAGCCAGGTCAGCCACAGCCATTTAACTGGTACCCATACGCTGCGCTGATTGCCATCGTTGTTTCCTTCATCTATGCCTCGGTGCTTGTCGCCAAGGACAAGACTGTCGGTGACCGCGTTGGATCACTCGTAGCTGACGAGGACCTCGTTAAGTAGTTCATAGTCTCAGTAAAAGGGCCGGGCGCGTGAGCGCCCGGCCTTTTGCTTTGAGCATCAATGTTGTTGGTATCACAGAGCCAACGTCTGGACCTAGGTTGATTCCCCAGAATCCGATCTTCTCATCTACGATGGAGCTATGGCTTTCGTCAAACTCAACGGTCATAAAACTTGGGCGCACCTTCCAAAGGGCAAAGGTGAAACCGTGCTGCTGCTTCACGGAGGTCTCAGTTCCTCTTGTTCAGTGCTCGATAAGGTCTCGCCTGGGCTCGACAAGAGGTTTGTCGTGGCCGCGTTTGATCGCCGAGGCCACGGGCGCACGGCTGATACCAATGAGCGTTTCTCGTTTGCTGGCATGGCTGAAGAAGCCGCTGCCTTTATTCGCCACATTGGAGGCCCGGTACACGTCATAGGTTTTAGTGATGGGGGAAATACCGCTCTGGGGCTGGCCATGAAGTACCCAGAGCTCGTTAGGCGCATCATTGTCGTCGGCGCGAATTTCAACCGAAACGGATTGGTGCCACTCGAGCAGTTCACGCCTACTTCAGCGGGTTTCGCCGAATGGGCGGCTCATTATGGCTCACTCTCACCGAATGGCATTTCTCACGCAAAGATTGCGGTCGCCAAAGCCGAAGAGCTGTTCGCCACTGAGCCGACCTGGAAGCAAGAGGACTTGAGGAAGATCACTACCCCTACTTTGGTGATGTCCGGAGATGACGATGTGGTCAAGCTCGAACACACGGTTCAGATGTACGAGGCTCTGCCAAATGGGCAGCTTTGCGTGCTGCCAGCATCCACTCACTCGGTGCTGAAAGAGCACCCGAAGTTGACATCGAAAATCTTTAACAACTTCCTGAAGATGGATCTTCCGCCGGTAACGCTTTACCCGCAACGGCGCAAGTGACCTTGTTCTGCCAATGAATATTTCGCGAGTCAGTCATTTGATTGCGCGCCTTCGTGGCTGGTGGGCCGTCAAAAGCGGCCTTCATCAGGACGCGTACCTCTACCTGACAGCAGCTTGTTTCTCATTTCTGATGTGGATTGGAGCAAAAGAGCATGCTCAGTCGCTGTGGGGAGAGATGTCCCTTCTTCCATATCTTGCGGGAGCTGGTTCAGTGGTTGTTGCGTCGCGCCTGAGACGGAAGGTGAATGACAGTCTTCGTTTCGTGGTGCTGGTTGTCGTTGGTCTAGGAGTAATTCTTGCGCCCCTGGTAATTGAGACCACTTTGCGAGCGCACAACCTTTCCGGCCACTATGTCCAACCTGAAGTACGAGTTATCGAACGAAGCGGCTCTATTTTGCTAGGACTGCACGATCCCTACCGCTCTTTCATTCAAAATGGGCACGTGGTGAATGAGGTCTCGGGCGTTCCCGCCTACGAGTCATTCTTCCCCTATTTGCCACTAATGGGCATTTTTGGAATTCCCAGCGCTTTCGTTCACCATCACGGTGGATTCCTAGACGCACGCTGGACTATGACCGCATTTTCTCTGGTTGTGCTCTTAATTGCTTTGAAGCTCGTAACGGCCGACAAAATGCTAAAACTTCGCATAGCTCAAGTCCTATTAGTGCTTCCGACTGGTGCGCTTTTTGTAGTTACGGGCGGAGATGATATTCCTGTCCTAGCGGGCATTCTCCTCGGGGCGGTGTTGCTCAAGCGTCGAAATAACGAGCTCGCGGGATTTGTTCTTGGTTTGGTCGCCGCGATGAAACTTACCGCTTGGCCTTTGACACTTGGCGCACCGTTGGTCGCGAGAAAAAAAGATGGGAAATCTGCGAGAGTCATTCTCGGTTCCTGGGCAACTGTTACTTTGGCGGTAATAGTGACGCCATTCTTATTGAGAGCGCCACACGCATTCGTCGTTAATGTTTTGGAGTTTCCCCTTGGTTTAGCGGGAGTCGCTTCTCCTGCGGCCAGTGCTCTTCCTGGGCATATCTTGACAACGCTGTATAAACCTCTGGGACATCTCCTCGGCCCAGCCACATTCGCAATTGGCGGTTATTTTATTTTCCGATGGGCCCATCGGAACCACCCGATTCGTTTGGAGCAGCTACTTCGAGTGTTTGCAGTCTCAGTGTCGGTCATGATGTTGGCATCTTCGGCAACTCGGATTGGCTATGTGATCTACCCGATCAACTTGTGGCTGTGGGCAAGGGTGCTTCGGGACTAAATCTGCCCCGAGTTCTGGTAGATCCGAAGCGTCCAACGACTCTTTTGCGTCTGGGATGAATTAATAGTGATTCCGATAATCCAATAGAAGCCATCAGTACCTGCCTTTTGGAAGAGGTATTGAGGTTTGCCCGTGCTCGAAGTCCGCGAGAAGAGATTCCAGCCTTGGAGTCCGATGATGTTCTTGAAAAACGCCAAGACCTCACTTGGACTGTGAACTGTCGAGAACTCAATGCGGCAATCGAAGTCTCCAGCGCCCTGGTTGGCAAACACGGGATGGCTTAATTGCGTAGTGCCTTCGGGAAGTATCAGCGAACTGGCAATATCGGCTGGTGGGTTCTGATTCTGTTCGCAGGCGTGAGCGGCGGTGTTTGCGTAGTCACGAGTGAGTCCACCGACAACGTAGACCGTTGGCGGTACTTGCACCTTTTGAACGCCCCTATCGCCCAAGGTATTTATAAGGGTGAAGATCACAAGCATTGCAGCGCCGGTTAAAAGTACTGCTGCAGCCGGCCACAGACTCGTGGTCGTAGAAAGAGGCGGGCGAGGGTCGTTCACTGGTTCCAACCCAACATATCCAAGGGGCCCCTGCCTTGCCCCAGTCTCCACGATGAACTGGAACGTAAAGCGTTAGCGACTAGTTGCTTTGCTGTGGAAATGGAAAGTTCCAAAGATTCTCCAAGGGCGATTCCGGCAGCGATTGCGGACGCGAGAGAGCATCCCGTCCCGTGGTCATTTTGAGAGTTGATCCGTGGTCCATCGAACACCTGAACGCCGTTGTGAGTGACGAGAACGTCTGGGGAGTTCTGGGGGAGACCCTCGCGAACATGTCCGCCCTTAACGAGAACCGCCTTTGGTCCAAAATCAAGGAGATCGTGTCCAAGTTTCGTCAAGCCCTCAACATTTGAAATGGTTGTCTCGGTGCCTAACAACAGTTGTGCTTCGTCGACATTCGGAGTAATGAGATCGCAATGGGGGAGCAATATCTGGCGGATAATTCCTGCACCCGTTGAGTCCATAAGCGAAAAACCAGTGGTCGAAACAAGGACGGGGTCCATGACCAGGAAGGGAAATTTCCCATCGGCGGCGTATCGGGCGACAAGTTCAACCGTTGAAGCCTGCCCGAGCATGCCCGTTTTGATGACGCGAGGAGAGAGATCTGAAAGGACTGCGTCAATTTGAGCTGCGACGATTGAATCAGCGAGCAACTCAATGGTGGTCACCGTGGTCGTGTTCTGGGCGGTGACTGCGGTGATTGCAGTTGCTGCGAAAACCTGTCTCGAATTGATTGCCCGAATGTCGGCTTGTATTCCTGCACCACCGCCCGAGTCAGACCCAGCAATGCTCAATACGACTGGTGGCTGCATACACCAACTTTACTTGCGCATTGCCGTTCTGACTACGCTGGGGGTATGGATACGCTCAGGGTTGGCACCTTTGAAAGCACATCAAGACTGGTCGTTGGTACGGGTGGCTTTCGAACCATGGACTGGCTCGAGGAGTCCCTCAGAGAGAGCGAGTCCAATCTGGCTACCGTCGCGCTTCGTCGCGTGGAGCCTGGTATCCAAGGGTCAATCTATGACCTCCTCGAAAGACTTAACTTGACGCTCTTGCCGAACACAGCAGGGTGCTACACCGCTGCTGAGGCGGTGAAGACCGCCGAACTCGCCCGCGAAGCGTTCGAAACAAACTTAGTAAAGCTGGAAGTTATTGGCGATGACATTACGCTGCTTCCCGATACGAGTGAGACGCTAAATGCGGCACATCAGTTAGTCGAACGTGGATTCGAAGTCTGGGTCTACACGAGCGATGACCTAATCAGCGCCCTTCGATTAGAACAAGCCGGATGCGTAGCGGTGATGCCTTTGGGATCGCCAATTGGTTCGGGTTTAGGTATTCGAAATCCGCACGCGATTGCCTCGATTGCTGAACGACTCGCTGTGCCCGTCTTCTTAGACGCTGGAATTGGAACAGCCTCAGATGCTGCCTTGGCCATGGAGCTGGGTTGTTCCGGTGTCTTGGCGGCTTCGGCGATTAACCGGGCTCTCGACCCCGTGCTTATGGCGAGAGCTATTCGAGATGGCGTCAAAGCCGGCTACGCGGCCGCTCAAGCGGGACGCATTCCACCTCGATTGCAGGCGGAAGCGAGTAGCCCCACCCTGGGGCGTCCAGATTTATTTGCTAACTAGGGCGCCGAAAACTACACTCGTGTAGTCCGTCCAACTAGTCTTTATACACCTCGTGTCGGGAGGGTTTTCTTATGACTGCACTTACTTCTGGATTCAGTGGACC
>Ga0207957_1000208_pt1 | contig 14062 bp, 15 predicted proteins | sample CryBogCBH27Jun07_FD_184603 | JGI IMG/M metagenome (GOLD analysis project Ga0207957, IMG submission 184603) | Freshwater microbial communities from Crystal Bog, Wisconsin, USA - CBH27Jun07 (SPAdes) | ecosystem: Environmental > Aquatic > Freshwater > Lake | place: Crystal Bog, Wisconsin, USA...
AACTGAGATAGGACATTGGTTAGATCAATATATGCCAAATCCTCCAATTGGAGAGGAGCAACGATGGTCTATAGGATCAGCAAGTGATGGAGAAAGATTTGGCATTAAGTTTTTATCTGACAATGATGCAATAATGTTTTCATTGAAATGGTTAGGTTGACTAGTAATAAATATAAATATAGCATATATAACTATTCAAAAGATCAAATTAAGACATATCGCTATTGTAGAGACCAATGAATACAGTAAAATTAGCACCATATATGGAAGAACAATGAAAGTAAATGAAGTTATATTAGAAGTATCTGGAAAGCCAAAAAATCTGAAATACCTTACTAATTCTAATAACCGTGTTGTTGCAGATTTTCAGATTAACAATTTAATTTATACATTTATTGCAAATGATCTTGAAAACGATAGTACCTGGGATATAGAATTTAGAACTGACCCAATTGATGATAATGCAAAGATTGACTCATACGGTATTACCAATACCGGAAATCAATATGCTGTGTATGTTACAATATTAGACCTAATTAATAAATTTGTTCAACAGCATGATCCTGAGGTTATGATATGGCAAGCTGAAGAACCTAATAGAAAAAAGTTATACTTACGAATCATTGCACAATCATTTCCAGACTGGAAAGTTGAATTACATAATCCGCACATTTGGATTTATAATCCTTCTTATTAATTTTAATCAAAAACCCCATACAATATGAACAGCACCACAAAAATTTAAAAAAACAACAACACGTATAATCATATATCATATATTAATTGCTGCGGTATGATAAGTTCCACATGCAACCTGATTCCAATTTGTTAAATTTCCAACCTGTACCGGGATGGAAGAATCACTATCAGATCCAATACCTAATTGGCCGTAATAATTATAACCCCAGGCCCATAAAGTACCATCGGACTTAATTGCTGCGGTATGATAATTTCCACATGCAACCTGTTTCCAATTTGTTAAATTTCCAACCTGTACCGGGATGCGAGACTCAGTCAAAGATCCATTACCTAATTGGCCGTCACTATTAGTACCCCAGGCCCATAAAGTACCATCGGACTTAATTGCTGCGGTATGATAATTTCCACATGCAACCTGATTCCAATTTGTTAAATTTCCAACCTGTACCAGGATGCGAGACTCAGTCAAAGATCCATTACCTAATTGGCCGGAATAATTATAACCCCAGGCCCATATTCCAGCAGTTGAAACAGATTTTGCATAAAAATCCGACATCGATATTTGACCACTTGATTTTCCAGCTAATGTTCTAAAAGCAGTATCATTTAATGAAGCAGTTACTAACCCAGATTGTCCAAGTTCTACTTCAATTGATTGAGCAGTAATATTTCCACCAATACTTATTTGTCCAGATGCAGTTAAAGTCATATTTTTTTCCTTATAATATTTAAATATTTATTAAGGAATGACTAAAAACTTTAAGATTATTAATAATAAAATAAGGACTCACTTTCAATTTTGCTATTAGCATTGTATAGGGACATGGAAGACAATTCCCATCAACTGATGTTAATACAATTGCATAAAATATTAAAATTATCTTATAAATTTCCTATTAATATTTGACAAATAAAAAAATGATGTTATAATAAACTAATTAAGATAAACATCAATAAAAAAAGGAAATAAATTGACTATTTTTTTAGATATGGACGAAGTTGTTGCAGACTTTAAAGGTTATGTTAAGCAATTAATTAGTGAATCTTGCCAATCAGATGGCGGACGTTATCCGATTGATGAATGGATAAAGATTACTAGAGATTTGAGATTATATAGTAAATTACCAGTTAAAGAAGGTGCAAATGATCTTGTTGAATGGTGCCAAAATTATTGTAATATACATTCTGATAACTTATTCTTTTTAACAGCATTGCCGCGTAATAATGATGTGCCATTGGCAGCATACGATAAAGTAAATTGGGCAGCAAAATATTTTCCAAATATTCCAGTTATCATCGGTCCTTATAGTAATGATAAGTGGAAACATTGCAAAAAAGGTGATATTCTAATTGATGATAGAATAAGCAATTGCGATGAATGGAAAAATGTAGGAGGATACTCTTTCATTTATAAAAATTGGCCAGATTGTAAAGTCTGGATGGAAGAAACTTTGAATTACAAAGTATAAATAAATTTATAGAACGCCAATAGGGTTCTATAATCGGGCATGGCCCAACACAATCTTGCTTATTAAATAGGAGAAAAATAAAATGAGTAAAAATACAGTCATTGGGATTGATTTAGGTACAGGGGTATCATGTGTTTCAATTTATGAAAATGGTACGTATAAAATTATTGAAAATTCAGAAGGTTCTCGAACCACACCTAGTATTGTAACATATACTGAATCAGAAATATTAGTTGGTGCATCGGCAAAACGCCAAGCAGTTACAAATCCTACAAACACCATTTATGAAGTTAAAAGATTAATTGGTCGCAAATTTAAAGATCTAGAAGTTCAAAAAACTCTCAAAACTACTCCATATAAAATTATTGAAGCAGAAAACGGAGATGCATGGGTAGAAGTTAATGGAACGCAAATGTCTCCGCAACAGGTATCGGCCGATATTTTACGTAAAATGAAATCAACTGCTGAAGCATATCTTGGGTACGAAGTAACTGATGCAGTAATTACCGTTCCTGCATATTTTAACGATGCACAAAGAACTTCAACAAAAGATGCTGGACGTATTGCAGGTCTTAATGTTTTACGAATTATAAATGAACCTACTGCTGGATCGCTAGCGTTTGGTCTTGATAAACAATTATCAAAAGATAAAAAAATTCTAATTTGGGATACAGGTTCTGGTACACATGATATTTCTGTAATTGAGATATCAACTATTGATGGTGAACAACAATATGAAGTGTTATCAACTAATGGAGATACACATTTAGGTGGATCGGATTTTGATCAAAAATTAATGGATTATTTAATTTTTGAATTTAAGAAAGATTCAGGAATTGATTTGCATAATGATGTACTTGCCCTTCAACGATTGAAAGATGCAGCAGAAAAAGCAAAAATTGAATTATCATCAAGTCAACAAACAGATGTAAATTTACCATATCTTACAGCAGATGCAACTGGTCCAAAACATTTAAATGTTACAATTAGTCGTTCTAAATTTGAATCATTAGTTGATGAATTAATTCAACGATCGGTTGATCCTTGTAAAACAGCATTAAAAGATGCCGGAGTATCAATTAATGATATTGACGATGTAATTTTAATTGGCGGATCAACTAGAATTCCAAAAATACAAGAAGTTGTTGAAAAGTTTTTTGGTAAAGCTCCTCGTAAAGATGTAAACCCAGATGAAGCAGTAGCAGCAGGTGCAGCAATCCAAGGTGCAGTGTTATCAGGTAGTAAAAATGATGTATTATTATTAGATGTTACACCATTAAGTTTAGGTATTGAAACTATGGGCGGTGTATTTACTAAGTTAATTCAAAAAAATACAACCATTCCGACTAAAGCAAGTCAAACTTTCTCAACTGCTGAAGACAATCAACCAGCAGTTACAATTAAAGTAGGACAAGGCGAACGCGAATTGTATCAATACAACAAGCAATTAGGTGAATTTAACTTAGAAGGTATTGAACCAGCTCGTAGAGGAACTCCTCAAATTGAAGTAACTTTTGATATTGATGCAAATGGTATTATGAAAATTAGTGCAAAAGATAAAGCAACTAATAAAGAAAATACAATTACTATTAAAAGCGATAGTGGATTATCCGAAGATGAAATTCAACGTATGATTCAAGAAGCGGTTGAAAATGCAGAAGCTGATAAACAAGCACGTGAATTAATTGAAGCACGAAATTCAGCAGAATCACAAGTTAACGAAGTTAAAAAAGATCTTGAAGAATTTAAAGATAAACTGACTGAAACAGAAATTAATGAAATTGAAACAACAATTACAGAAGTTGAAGAATCAATTAGAAGTAACGATTTAACTAATATTAAATCAGTATCAGAAAAAATTATACCAGCGATGTCTATTCTGATGCAAAAGAAAAATCCTCAAGAAGAAGGTCAACAACCTAAAACTTCAACAGATGACATTGTAGATGCAGAATTTACAGAAACAGTTTAATCACACAACAAAGGAAAAAACATGACAGCAAAAAATGTTACATTTGGCGATGCCGGACGTAGTAAAATAGTTAATGGCATTAATATTTTAGCAAATGCCGTAAAAGTTACATTAGGTCCAAAAGGTCGAAATGTGGTTATTCAAAAACAATATGGCGCACCTATTATTACAAAAGATGGTGTGTCGGTTGCTAAAGAAATTGAACTAGAAGACCCATTGGAAAATATGGGTGCTCAAATGGTTAAACAAGTTGCTTCAAAAACTGCAGATGATGCAGGTGACGGAACAACCACTGCTACTGTTCTTGCACAAAGTATTGTTAAAGAAGGGATGAAGTATGTTACCTCTGGAATGAATCCAATGGATCTAAAACGAGGAATTGACCAAGCTGTAACCGCAGCAGTTAAAGCGTTAAGTGATATTTCTAAACCTTGTACAACAAGTAAAGAAATTGCACAAGTTGGAAGTATCTCTGCTAACTCAGATTATACAATTGGACAATTAATTGCTGATGCTATGGATCGAGTTGGAAAAGATGGAGTTATTACAGTAGAAGATGGTAAAGGGTTAGAAGATGAACTTTCAGTTGTAGAAGGTATGCAATTTGATCGTGGATATTTAAGCCCTTACTTTATTAACAACAAAGATAAACAAATCTGTGAACTTGAAGAACCGTTTGTTCTTATTGTGGATAAAAAAATTACAAATATTCGTGATTTATTACCAATATTAGAAGCAACAGCAAAAGCAGGTAAACCATTGTTTATAATTGCAGATGATGTTGAAGGCGAAGCACTTGCTACATTAGTTGTGAACGTAATGCGCGGTATTGTAAAAGTAGCAGCAGTTAAATCACCTGGCTTTGGTGATCGTAAAAAAGCAATGCTAGAAGACATTGCTATTTTAACAGGTGCAACTGTTATATCTGAAGAGTTAGGATATACACTAGAAAAAGCAACTGGCGATCAACTTGGAATGGCAGCTCGTGTTGAAGTTAGTAAAGACAAAACAATTATTATTGATGGAAGTGGCGTAAAATCAACAATTAATGAACGTGTTCAACTTTTACGTATTCAAATCGAAGAAGCAAATACCTCTTACGAAAAAGATAAGATCAATGAACGTTTAGCTAAATTAGCAGGTGGAGTTGCAGTTATTAAAGTAGGTGCAAGTACAGAAGTTGCAATGAAAGAGAAAAAAGATCGAATTGATGATGCTCTTCATGCAACTCGTGCAGCAGTTGAAGATGGAATTGTTGCAGGCGGTGGTGTTGCACTTGTTAGTGCTAAACTAGCAATAAAAGATCTTAAAGGTGAAAATTCTGACCAAGATGCCGGTATTCAAATTGTTTTACGTGCAATGGAAGAACCAATTCGACAAATTGTTAATAATGCAGGCGATTCAGCCGATGTAGTAGTACAAAATGTTTTAGATTCAGATGAAAATTTTGGTTATAATGCTGCAACAGGAATGTACGGTGACATGATTGAAATGGGTGTTATAGATCCAACAAAAGTTACTAAAACTGCTCTAATAAATGCAGCATCGATTGCAGGGTTAATACTTACAACTGATTGTGCAATCACTGAAATAAAAACTGAAAAAGAAACTTTAAATCCTGCATTAGATTATTGATTCTAAGATAAAAATGTAGTATACTATATACAAGCAGTGCTCAACGAGGCTGCTTGTATTCTTGCTTAATAAAGGAGATTAACATGACAACACAATTAGTAAGATTTGATACAAACGCTCTAAATAGAGCACTGGTCGGATTTGATAATATTTTTAACGATTTTGAAAATCGTTTTGCAAATCAAATTCAAAATAATTATCCTCCACATAACGTTATTAAACGTGATGACGATCATTACGAAATCCACATTGCGGTTGCAGGGTTTCGAAAAGATGAAATTTCACTTACTGTTGAAGATAATTTATTAGTGGTATTAGGTGTAAAATTTGAAGAATTTGATACTGTTGAATACTTATATAAAGGATTAGCAGCTCGTAATTTTGAACGATATTTTAGACTTGAAGGATATCTTGAAGTCAATAGTGCAGAAATTATTGATGGATTATTAATTATAAAATTAAAAAGAAATGTTCCAGACGAAAAGAAACCAAAAACAATTAATATTAAATAAATTTAGGAGTTTAATATGACCGAATGTGTTACTGAAGTTGAAGAATCAACTGATATTAAAATAATAGAACCTAAAAAATATAAAGTTATACTGTTTAATGATAACCACACAACAGTTGAATTTGTAATAGCACTGTTATTAACAATATTCCGTCATTCTGAAAGTTCTGCCTATGAAATTACAATGAAAGTTCATAATGAAGGAAAAGGAGTTGCTGGTGTTTATACACATGAGGTTGCTGAGCAAAAAAGTATTGATTGTATAGAATCTGCTAGAAAACAAGGTTTTCCGCTGGTTGTAAAAGTTGAAGTTGAGTAACAGTATTTGTCAAATAAATTATGTTTCCTAAAATTTGATAAATAATTTTTATGAAAATACATGAATTCTTATTAGAACAATCTGTGTCTGAGGATACTGACGTAGAAATTCTACAGCTTAAATCAATACTTACTCAAAAAATTAAAGATCTTCCAGATGATAACGCTACTGCAAAAGCTTTAAAAGAGATTGAAGAGTTACTTGGTTCAGTTAGTTCCGGTGGAAAAATAGGAACAATTAATAACAGACTCAAGACAATAAACGATGAATCGGTTAATAAAGCTCATAAGTTATTGGCAAAATATATTTTAAGTTTAGATGTTACTCCGGACGAACGAGAAGATTTGTTCAAACGCTGGAAAGAAGATACACTGGTTAATCGAAAATTATTGTTAAGTATAGGTAAACATTCAATTACTTCAATTATTAATGGATATGATGTAAACCCTGCAATTAAAGAGTTAACTGATGATTTATTAGAAATTCAAGCATTAGGGCAAGGTAAAGGAGAATTCTTATTATCTGTGTTTAGTAAAAAAATTATGAAACTTCAAAAAGGAGATTTAAAAATTGATAATCTTCATGTTGAGGTTAAAACAAATGATGGTGGTGCTGGTAGGTTTTTTGATCAAGATGTTAAACCAAGTCAAGGATGGTATAAAGAAACAGAAAACTTTATAAACACTTTTGCAAAACCATTAGGTGTTACTGTAGCAAAATCAGGTATTAATATGAATACTATTGTTGCAATGGCTCAAAGAGTTGAATCATCACAACGAAATAAATTTAAAAAATCAATCTCTAATGTAATTTCTAATATTTTTCCAAATGAAAATGTTAATAATATTGTAAACTCGATAATGTTAGGAAACTCTAACGCTGCACTTCAATCTTATGCTATTACAAATTTAAACTTCTATTTAAATAATAAAGATGATGATGGGGTACTAATGATAAACTTACGAGATAATCCAATAAGTTTAGTATTTTTTAAAAATAACGATGAATTAAATGCAAGTGGATTGCGACTTCATGCAAGTACAATATATCCAATTTCAACAGATGCAAGAAACGCTTATCCTCAAATAAAAATTGTTACTAGTAATCGGGTAACAGTTGACGGCGGAGATGTTGCTGAAATAAATCCGCCAAAAAAAAGCACAAAATCTTCTGAAACTGATAAATCAAACGTTGAGCCGATTCAAAATCCACAAGTACAACAATACCCATCACACCCAGATGAATTAGAAACAATTAAAAAGAACGCTGGACTTTAAACACCTATAAAATATATTAGTTCTCCTGTGTAAATATAGCACAACAGGAGATACTTTATGTTTAAAAAGGCAATGTTATTAGCATTACTTCCATCGTTTGCAATAGCCGCACAATTGGACTATAGCTTTACTAGTCCATCATTTAATGGTAATGGTTATGGTACATATATCTTAACCATTAAACAACTTCAAGATCAAGCAGTTGCAAATAATAAAGCACAAGCAGATGCGCTATCTCAACAAGCTATAACTGCGGCTGCAAATACACCACAAGCACAATTTGTTGCTAATCTCCAAAGTCGAATTTACAGTCAACTTGCACTTAATATAACTAACACTCTTTTTGGTGCAACTGGACAACCGAGTTGTGGAAACAACTGTGGAGGTTCAATTGATGTTGGAGGAAACACAATGGCGTGGAGTTTAAACAATGCTAATAATACTATTAATATACGTATTATTAATGATAATAACCCTTCCCAATTTACAAATATGACAGTTCCGGTTGGAACGTTTGCATTTTAAGGATCTAATAATGAAAAAGATAATTTTATTATTAATTGTTTGTTTATTAAATGGATGTGCTGCAACTTCATTAATAAAAGAACAGTTAACTGGAAATCAATTTGATGATCCAATAATTACACAACCAAAATTTTTAAATCGTAAAGATAATTTACTAAGACCTCCGCAAAGTGGACCAATACCTGTTGCTGTTTATAGTTTTACAGATAAAACAGGACAACGAAAATTTGTAGAAAATTTTGCAAGTTTTTCAACTGCGGTTACTCAAGGAGCAGAAGGTTATTTAATTAAAGCGTTACAAGATGTTGGTGATGGACGCTGGTTTAAAGTTATTGAACGTGTTGGATTAGATAATTTAGTTAAAGAGCGGCAAATGATACGCCAAATGAGAGAAGCTTATCAAGGAAAAGATGCACAACCTTTACCACCAATGGTGTTTGCTGGTATTATTTTAGAAGGTGGTATTGTTGGGTATGATAGTAATTTGGTAACAGGCGGAGCTGGGGCAACTATATTTAATATTGGAGCAACTACACAATATCAATCAGATACGGTAACGATTAATTTAAGAACTGTTAGTGTGAGTACAGGCGAAATTCTAACTAATGTAACAGTTACTAAAACAGTATTAAGTTATATGGATAAACTTTCTGTTATGAAATGGTTCAATAGCGGAACACAAACCTTAGAAGCAGAGTTAGGTGGTAGTATCAATGAAAGTATTAATAAAGCAATTGACATAACAATTCAATCAGCAGTGGTTCAAACTATTAATGATGGCGTTCGTAAAGGACATTGGGCATTTAAAGATGAGTCTGTTGAAAATAAAATTGAATTAAAGGAAGAACCAAAAAACGAATTAAACGAAGAACAACATGATGAAATAACTGAAAAACAAAATAAAGAACCTAAAACTAAAATAAAAACAGAATGTAAACTTACACAACATAATCATAAACATAAATCGAGTAAATTGATTTGTAGGAGATAAAAATGAAAAAAATATTATACGTTTTATTAGTTAGTTTGAGTATAGGAGCAAGTGCGTTAACAACTGATGCAACTGGACCAAATATGGTTTATATTCAACAATTAGGTAGTACAAATACTGTTATTATCGAACAAGTTGGTGGAACAAACCAGGTTGGTGGTGTAACTAATACAACATCGACTACAATTGACAGCACCGGAGTTACTACACTAACACCTGCCGCACCTAGTTCAATAAATTATGGAACAATTTCCGGAAGTAGTGATAATGTAAATATCACTCAGCACGGCAATGCAAATAATGCCCAATATAATATTCAAGGAGGGCATGATACATATTCTAGTAGTGTAACTGGAAATACTAATAAGACAAATCTAACTATTGGTGATCAAAATAATGCAAGCAATAATTATAATAATATTACTGAAACAATTACAGGTAATACTAATTTAATTATTAATACTATAATAGGTAGCCAAAATAATTCAACAACTACAATTACAGGTAATACCAATCAAATAACCCAAATACAAACTACTTCAAATGGTTTGATTAATAATACTATTACAGGTGATAATAATGTATTTAATATACAACAAACTGATGCTGCTGGAGTAAATGGACACAGTTTAGTTATGAATACAAACGGAAATTACAATAGTATCTCTACACAACAACAAGGGGTAAACGATATAACTGCAAATATTAATACTGTTGGTAGTAATAATACTGTATCGGTTAGAACAAGTAGTAATCCAATTGTAAATCCGACAACTGCAATTTCGAGATAATAATGAAATATTTAATAGTGGTCTTTCTTTGTCTGACCACTAATTTCTCTTGGGCCGGTATTGGAACAGTTAGTGAAACAAAAGGAACAACTTGTTCAATTGAGCGAAATAAACAGAAATTAGATGGAGAAAAAGGTGCTGTCGTTGAAAGCAACGATACTTATATAACTGCTGCATGTTCCGCAAATATAACTTTTAAAGATGATACTCGAGTAAAAGTAACAGAAAATAGTAAATTATTAATTGATGATTTTGTTTTTGATCCAAAACAATCAGATGCTGGTAAATTAGTAATGAAAGTAGGGATGGGTACAGTGAGATATGCATCTGGACAAGTAGCTAAAAATAATCCACAAGCAGTTGATATCAAAACACCAAGTGCAAGTATTGCTGTTAGAGGTACAGATTTTACAATGACTGTTGACGAAACTGGGGGAAGCCTTGTTGTATTATTACCAAGTTGTAAAGATGAAAAAGATATCAAACAATATGAACTTCAGGAAAATACATGTGCTACTGGAAAAATTGAAGTTACAACAACATCTGGTACAGTAACATTAGATCAAGCATTTCAAGGAACATTTATTCTTAGTAATAATATGCCGCCAACTCCGCCTCGTGTTTTAAATATTGTAGAAAATAAAATTAATAATAGTTTAATTTTAGTTAAACCGCCAGAGATTCAAAAAGCAATCAAAGCAATTCAAAAAACAAAACAAGAAAGAGAAAAAGAACAATTAGAGGCCGACGCAGTCCAAACAACACATCAATCTAATAAAAATTCACAAAACGATGAACCTACAATTTTAACAGTAAAAGATGATTTAGCCATTCCGTTATGTAATGCAAGTAAAAGCATTTGTATAAAATGGCAATCGGCAGATCAACCTGATATAAATATGCGAGGTCAAGGAATTGCATTTCGCACAAATCAAGATAATGTTGCTGAAGTTAAAACATCCGGAGCCGAGTCAAATACATTTATAAGTATTACACACAACGATAATACAGCAACTACTATGTTAGGAGATCAAAATAGTATTTTAAACACTGTAATTATTAAACAAAATGTTGGAATGATAAAAACAATAGCAAAATGAAAAAAATAATACTTGTTTTAATGATGTGTACTGATGCCGTTTACGCCGGTAGCACATTATATGATTTTGAAACTAGGACTTCACATGATAGTCAAGTTTATATTACTCAAATTGGTGAAAATAATAATTTAACTGCTACACAAACAGGAACAACAAATAATTACACTTCAATTTCAAATAATGGTTCAAATAATAACATTACAATAGAACAAATTGGAAATTCTGATACAATTACAAATTTTAATAATACTGTAGTCAGTGGTAATAATAACACTATAAATGTAACTCAAACAACTACAAGTGGCATTAAAAGTTCAATTATTAACATAACTGACAATAATAATAGTGTGATATTAAATCAAACAGATTTAGGTAACCATTTTGCAGAGATAGGATTAACTGGGGGTAACAAAACTGTTAATATTCAACAAAGTGGATCAGCAAATCAAACAGCAAACATTCAGTTAAGTGGAAATACAACAAGCTTATCATTACAACAAAATGGAACAACACAAAATTCCTATGCTATTCAATTTAATTGTGCAACAACCGGAGGATGCTCTCCGATAACTGTTAAGCAAGGTAATTAAACTAAATATCAAACAAATACAACTTTTAAGGCATAACATGAGAATAAACTTTAAAAAAATATTAACAAGTCCATGGACAGCGTTATTAACACTGATATTAATTTTATGTATTCGTGTTGCAGATCCAACATTTGTAGAATCAATTAGATTACGATATTTTGATACATTAATTACAAGTAAAGCACCGACTAATAACAATATTATCACAATTAACATTGATGAAGCTGCTTTGACAAAATATGGACAGTGGCCATTTCCTCGAGGAGAATATGCTAAAATAATTGATGATATTTTCCAGCATAATGCAGGACTTGTGGTTTGGAATGTATTAATGCCAGATCCAGACAGAAGTAAACAAGATTCTCGACTTGCTGAAACTCTAAAAAAATATCCTGTTATTCTTGGTAATGTTCCTGCACAACAAACTAGAAATATTCCTAAAATAGTAGGTAGTGCTGTTATTGGTGCCAATTATCTAGATCAGATTGTACAATATCCTGGATTGATTGCAAATATCTCATTACTTGAAGATGTTGCAGTAGGAGTTGGTACAGTTAATACATTTCCGGAAATAGATGGAGTAAATCGCAGAATACCGTTAATTGTTTCAGTTGACAATACACTTTATCCGAGTATTGCAATGGAAACTTTAAGAGTTGTTGCAAATGACTCAACATTTCAAGTTAAATTAAATGAGAATGGTGTTGAAAAAATGCGAATTCCAAAATTTGGACCAATTAACACAGATAATTTAGGTCGTATTTGGATTGATTGGAGCCAACAACATACTTCTTATAGCTTAACTGAATTACCACCGGATTTTAATGGAGCAATTGTTATTGTAGGAACAAGTGCTGCTGGTATAAGTAATCCTGTTCCTACAAGTATTGGACCAGTGTGGCCACAAGATGTTCAAGCAGCAGTTATTGGTACAATGATAAATGGTGTTACTATTCAAAGACCTTTTTGGGCAGATACCGCCGAAGAAGGTGTATTATTACTTGTTGGAATATTACTTTTATTTTTAACAAGATGGATTTATATTGGATTAGCAAGTACTATTATTTTTTTAGTAGGATCTGTTATTGTAAGTAGATTTGCATTTACTGAATATTTGTACCTTTTAGATGCAACTTTGTTGGTAAGTGGAATTGTTCTAGTTGCATTACATGCATATGGTGTTAAATTTGTAAGTGAATTCTTGCAGAAGATGCAAATTAAAAAGCAATTTGGTTCTTATGTTAATCCTACTATTGTTGAAAGATTACAAAAAAATCCTGAGTTAATTAAACTTGGTGGAGAGCGAAAAGAACTTTCAATAGTAATGACAGACTTAAGGGGATTTACAACGTTAGGTGAATCGTTTGGAGATGATGTTGAAGGGTTAACACAAATTATGAATGATTATATGACTGCGTTAAGTGTTCCAGTTCTTAAAAATGATGGTACATTGATTAAATTTATCGGTGATGCAAGTTTACATGTTCATGGAGCTCCATTAGATGATGTTAACCACGCAAAAACAGCAGTAAGAACAGCACAACAAATGATTGCAGCAATTGAAGAGTTTAATGTTGAATTAACAGCAAAAGGACGTCCGCCGGTTGGTATGGGTGCAGGTGTTAATACAGGCGAAACATTAATAGGAAATATTGGTTCAAAAGAAAAATTTGGATATGATGTATTAGGTGATTCGGTTAGTACCGCAGCAAGATTAGAAGGACAAACTAAATCATACGGTGTTCTTTTAATTATTGGACCAAATACTGCTGAATTGGTTAAAGATGAAATACCTGTAATGGAATTAGACAGAATTGCTGTTAAAGGTAAAACTGTTGGATTACAAATTTACACACCAGAACAAAGTACAATTGAACATGAAAAATTCTTAGACTTTTATTATAAAGGTCAATGGAAAAAAGCGTTGGCAATAATTCCAAACTGTGTTAAAGCAAATCCTAAAATGGAAGAATATTATCACAAAATGGAAGATAGATTACTAACTGGAGTTCCATCAAATTGGAATGGAACATTTTATGCAACAAGCAAGTAGGAGAAATAGTATGTGGACTAAACCAGAATATAAAGATATTAGATTAGGATTTGAAGTAACAACTTATATTTTAAATAGATAAAGATATGAAGGAAGATTAATACCTTCCTTCAAATAACATTATTAACAG
>Ga0207957_1000209_pt1 | contig 14060 bp, 12 predicted proteins | sample CryBogCBH27Jun07_FD_184603 | JGI IMG/M metagenome (GOLD analysis project Ga0207957, IMG submission 184603) | Freshwater microbial communities from Crystal Bog, Wisconsin, USA - CBH27Jun07 (SPAdes) | ecosystem: Environmental > Aquatic > Freshwater > Lake | place: Crystal Bog, Wisconsin, USA...
AGAGGTGGATTAGGAACAGTTATCCAACCTGAATTCAGATTAACTACAACACAAAGAAATAGTCTTTATAGTGCTCAAGTTAATCCAATTGCAGTATTCCCAGGTCAAGGTGTAGTAGTATATGGACAAAAGACTTTAACTTCTCAAGCTTCTGCTTTGAATAGAGTTAACGTAAGACGTTTATTAATTGCACTTAAGAGCTACATTGGACAAATTGCACAAACATTAGTATTTGAACAAAATACAACAGTAACTAGAAACAAATTCTTGAATCAAGTAAACCCTTACTTAGATTATGTTCAACAACAACAAGGTTTGTATGCTTATAGAGTGGTAATGGATGGTACAAATAACACACCTAGTGTAATTGATAGAAACATCCTTGTAGGTGATATTTACTTACAGCCAACAATTACTGCGGAATTTATCCAATTAAACTTTAACATAGAACCAACTGGAGTAACATTCGGTTCATAAGATAAAAAATAAACATTGATGAAAAACAATACGAAAATTAGATTACATTTATCTAAGCAATTATTCGAATCTCTAACTAAGCAAGTTTTAGCTGAGGCTAAAATGAGCAAAGAGGCTATGGGCGGTGGAGCTTATACTGAAATGGTAAAAGAAAAGAAGAGCCACACTCCAAAGTTTGACGCTTACAAGCAACCTAAAGATCAATTACCTACAGAAAAGAGGCCAAAAGTAACTAAAGCTGAGAAAGGATCTCCAGAAATTAAAAAAGCTAACGCTGAAAGAAAAATTAAAGAAGTAGATGCTGTTTCTTATACAAATAAAGCTAGAGAGATAGGTGAAGTAAACGATAGAGCTGAAACTAAGAAGATGGAAAAGATGGATGAGAAGATGTCTTCTAAAGAGAAAATGGCAAAAGGCCTATATAAAGAAGAGCATTTAGATGAGTTTATGGGAGATCCTAGTACGTCTTGGGAGGCTATCGCAGCAGGTATGGCAGCTATTGGATTAGCGCCGTTAGCTATCGATAAGATGCACCAATGGTGGGAGAAAAAACATCCAGAAAGCTTTAAGAAAGCTCAAGCTCTAAGTAAGCATATGGATAAGACAGTCGGCGGTAACGAGCCAGGTCAAGGACATGGTGTTAAGACTGGTAAGTTTTAATAAGTTTTGCATTAGTAGATATTTATATAAAACAAAAAGATTGGCAGTTGTATATAGACATATAAGGGTAGATATAAACGAGCCGTTTTATATTGGGATAGGAGATAAACAAAATAGAGCATATTCACAGAAAAGTAGAAATAGGTACTGGAAGAATATAGCAAAAAAAGGTTACGAAGTTGATATATTGTTTGAAGATTTAACTTGGGATCAAGCTTGTGAAAAAGAAAAAGAGTTTATAGCTCTTTACGGTAGGAAAGATTTAAAAACCGGTACCTTAGTTAACTTGACAGACGGCGGAGATGGAGCTTTAGGTAGACCGATGACAGAGAGATTAAAAAAGGTGCTTAAAGATTCTACAAATAAGTTTAACTTAGCTAAGTGGCAAAAAAAAAACGGAGCTGCTAATAAAGGTAAAAAAATAGGGCCTAAATCCGAAAAAACAAAAGAAAAAGCTTCGATTTCTATAACACAGTGGTGGAGTAAGAGATCAGAAGAAGATAAAAATAAAAGCACGGCTACTTTCAAACTAAGTAACCCGACTCATATAAAAAAACAATGTGAATATTGTAATAAAGTAGTCGGTTTAGGCGGATATGCTAGATGGCACGGCAGTAATTGTAAAAATAAATAAATAACAACAGATTAAACATTAAATAATATGCCTCCTGTTTTAGATCCAAACGAAATTATGTTTACGGCCTTTGAACCAACCGTTCAGAACCGTTTCATCATGTATATAGATGGTATCCCTTCATTCATGATCAAAAGTGCAACTGCACCAAACATCAACTTAAATGAAGTGAAAATCGACCACATCAACGTTTACCGTAAGATTAAAGGTAAAGCTGAGTGGCAAGACATGACTTTAAACTTATACAACCCAATCTCTCCTTCAGGTCAACAAGCTGTAATGGAGTGGATTCGTTTATCACATGAATCAGTAACTGGCCGTGATGGTTATTCTGACTTCTACAAAAAAGACTTGAACTTATCAATCTTAGGTCCAGTTGGAGATGTAGTATCAGAGTGGATTATCAAAGGTGCTTTTATTAAGACATCAAACTTCGGTTCTTACGACTGGTCTAACCAAGACGCAATTACAATTGAATTAGGTATAGGAATGGATTATTGTATTTTAAACTACTGAGTACTCAATTACTACTTTTTAAGAAAGCCACTCCAAAAAAAGTGGCTTTTTTGTTGCCTAGAATATAAAAAGGCTGTATCTTTAGGTCCTAAATTAAAAACAATGGCATTCTTATTATTTACATTAGCAATTATCGGATTAGGCATATTTGTACGAGTATTCTGGTTTCAATTACTTATTTTAGGTATGATACTAGGAGGTATATTAGGAGTTTTAATATGCTCTGCTATAACTGCCTTATGCTTTTCTTTCTTTGCTTGGTTTTTATCCCAAGGTGAAAGTTATGGTTCAATAGGAACCTACTTTCAATACTCCTTAGTAGTTTATACAGTAGGAGCCTTTGTTTATATGTCAATTGTTTCTGATATAATCAAAATGGGATGGAAATATATTCGCTATATTTTTGGAAAAAGGTATTAAAAATCTAGTTTGTATATATTTATTAGTATATAACAAAATTAAGATTATGGCAGAAAAGTTTTTACTTCCTACAGAAACTATCGAAATACCTTCCCAAGGTAAGGTTTACGACATCGCAAATCCACTTTCAGCGGGTACTCTTGAAATGAAGTACATGACAGCTAGAGAAGAGGATATTTTAACCAACGTGAATTTACTAAGACAGGGATTAGCAATCGAAAAAATGTTGCAATCTTTGATCAAGTCTCCAATCAACTACGATGATTTAATTTTAGGAGATAGAAATTCTTTATTAATAGCAGCTCGTATTTTAGCTTATGGTTCATCTTATAGCTTTGAATATAACGATACTGAAGATGCCGTAAAAGAGACGATTACAATCGATTTACAGGAGTTAAAAAACAAAGTGGTTGATTATACTATTTTCAATAATAAGAACGAATTTACCTTTGAATTACCTAATTCTAAGAACATTATAACCTTTAAGCTACTTACAGTAGGTGATGAAAAAGCAATTGAAGCTGAAATTAAAGGTTTAAAGAAGGCTAACTTAACAGCAGGTGAAATTACTACACGATTAAAGAAGCAAATTCTTTCTGTAAATGGCGATTACGATCAAAAAACAGTAAGGGATTTTGTTGACAACTATTTAATTTCTAAGGACTCCAATCCACTAAGATCCTACATTACCAGTATCTCTCCAGACATTGATTTAACAGTCAATTTCACTTTACAAAGTGGTAAAGAAATCGAACAAAGCTTACCTCTAACAGCGGAGTTTTTTTTTCCCGGGAGTTGAGTATAGACAAGTCTACAAAAAAGAGGTATTTGAATTAACTTACCATGGAGGCGGTGGCTTTTCGTGGTCTGAAGTTATGGATATGCCTGTTAGTGAGAGAAGACTTAATATCAAGTTTATTACAGAGCATTTAGAAAAGATGCAAGAAGCGAAAGAACAGCAACAAATGGTTACTGCCGATAAACCTTTGATTTCCAAGCCAAACATACAAACTCCAGAGCAAGCTAAAGCAACTTACACATCTAAGGTAAAAAAGCGATAAATAGCTATTTATTTACACAAGAGTTAATTTAGTATGGCTGATAATAAAAACAAATCCGCAGAAGAAAGAGCACAGGACGCAGCAGATGCAGCCAAGGTGAGAGCCCTGCAGGCTGAGGAGCTTAGTTGGGCTAATATACTGCGTTTAAAAACGCAAATTAAAGAAGCTGACAGGCAATCTGAAAAAATACAGGAGTCCATTGCTAAACTATCTAAGGATCAGTTAAATAAAGTTAAAGAATACGAGGGTCGCCAAAAAGCTATTAAAACCTTCGAAGAGAATATTCTTAAGAGCAAAGGAAAGCAAGATCAGAGTAGTAAAAATATGGCTGCCTTTGCAGAAGCTGAAATCAAAAGATTAAGAGCTAAGCAAAATATATTAGAAAAAACAACAGCAGTAGCTCTTACTAAAGCTAAGCAGGAAATTGACATTAAATCCCAAGGTTTAAAAACCGAAAAGAAACTAATTCAGGATATTAATAAAGAAAGAGGACTTGGTGGCAAGATAATGGATCTTTTTAGATCAAAAGAAAGGCAGCAATTGAGTGTTGGTATCGCTAGAGCAAAAGTAGGAGGTGGTAATCAAATAGGTCGAGCTAATACAGGTATAGGTGGAGGTACTGCAGGAGTGGGTAAAGAAGTTAAATTAGAAGAATTAGGAAAGGTAGGTGCATTTATAGCAGGTCTTAGAGGACCAGTTAATGAATTAGGAAATCAATTAAAAAGTGCAATAGTAGCTCCATTTGCGTCCGCAGCAGGTTTACTTACTGGTGATTCCATTGGAATGGGTGGTGGTAAAGCAAATGCAGCAGGTGCAACAAGTATATTAGGTGGAATGAAAGATCTAGCATCAACTATTCCATTCATAGGAGGTATGTTAGGTGGTTTACTTGGCGTATTTAAGGGCATGCTAGATGCTGTACTGGGTATTGATGAAGCTAACTTCAGAGTTGGTAGATCTCTAAACATTTCAGCAACAGCAGCTGGTGAGTTAAGAAAGAAGTATGATGGCATAGCAGCAACTAGTGGTAATTTAGTAGTTAATTCAACTAGATTATTGCAGTCTGAAATCGAAATAAACAAACAATTAGGTACTAATAAAGAATTAAGTGCTGATATCTTAGTTAACGATGTTAAATTAAGAGATATTGCAGGTTTAGAAGCAGAGTCGAGACAACAGATTGCCAACTCTTCTATTATTACAGGACGTAATGCAGCTAAGCTAACCCAAAGTGTAATGGGTACTGTTGGTATGTTTAACAGACTGGTAGGAACTAGCTTTAAGTTTAACGACATCATGGGTGAAGCTTCCAAGCTAACTGGTGTAATGGGACTAACTTTTGCTAAGTACCCAGAAAGAATTACAAAGGCAGTATTAGCAACAAAGACGCTTGGATTTGAACTTAAACAACTCGATCAGACTGCTGATAGCTTTTTGGATTTTGAAGGTAGTATTTCAAAAGAAATGGAAGCTCAGGTATTGACTGGTAAGGATATGAATCTTACAAGAGCTAGAGAAGCTGCTTTGAATAATGATAATGCAGCACTTGCTCAAGAAATTACTAAGAATGTAGGTGATGCAAATGCCTACTTAAAGATGAATAGAATCCAACAAGAAGCAATTGCTAGTTCTGTTGGTATGACAAGAGATGGTTTGGCAGACGTACTAAAGAAGCAAGAGTTGTATTCTAAGTTAGGTGCTACAGATGTAAACACTTTTAATAAAAGAATAGAGTTATTACAAAAGCAAGGTAAGACTCAAGAAGAAATTAGTGCTATGATAGGTAAAGATGCCTATAACACGTTCACTCAAGTAAGTACAGCAGAAAAGCTTACCGAAATAATGGAGAGACTTAAAATAGCTGTGGTGGATTTTGTAAAGAACACAGGTTTATTTGATTTCTTAACTAAACCAGAAAAAATTAATGCATTTATAAGTGGATTAACAGATAAGTTAGGTGGTTTTATAAAATGGATTGGAAATGCCATTGCAACTTTATTAGAAGGACTTGGCAAGTTTGTTGGTATTTTTAGTAGCGACACAGGAGAGCAGCTAATGACAATTGCTGCACAAGCTAGAGGTGGAAGTGCTGAACTTGGAAGTACTATACAAGCTATAGGTGCTAATTTAGGTGGTGCTACACCAGCTTCAATAGGTGGAACTAAAGAAGCCGGAGTACAAAAGCAACAGCAAGCTGCAGCAGTTGGAAATCCATCGCAGTTTATAGCAACTCAGCCACAACAAATGACAGCTAACTTATTCCTAGATGGACAACAGATAACATCAGCAGTGTTTCGTAACGGTACTCAAACTTATGGAATAGATAAAAAATAGAATAAAATGATATCACCTATTTTAACCCAAATAGCAAACTCGAAGTTGAGTAAGCAAGGTCAAACAAACTTGACTGGTGTATTTGAAGGTACTCCTACCAACGCAGCAATTGTACAAACTTTAACTAACCCTTCACCTTCTTCAGTTATTACTGCTGCCCAAAATCCAACAGATGCCATATATCAAAACTTTCCTCCACAGAAGACTTATTTAGATTATTTACAAACAGTTAACAAAGTATAGATGCCCTTAATAAATTTTAAAACTAACTTTACTAACCTAAAATACGGGGCTGATAGACCTGGAGGTGGTGATAGCGGGCAACCTTATATCCAATTTCCTATTCCTGGTCCTACAACTCCTACTAATGTTTTAGATTACTACATTACAAACAGAAATAGTCTTGATTTTCCTGTTAGAGGTGGTTCTTTGAAAGAAGCACCTAATGGAGCTTATACAACTAGTGCAGCTATTTTTGATAGTGCATTAATTCAAAAGTTTATTAGTAGTGCACCACGTGGGAAGGCTTTTGTTGATAAGCAAAAAGGATTACAATTAACTAATCCACTAACTCAAGTACCTAATACTGTTAATTTAAACGGCATTTCTTTCTTGAATGCTAACCAAGCGATACTTCCAGTAACACAAACGTACAATCCTCTAAACACTATTGCACAAGCAGGTGTAATGGGAACTGGTGCTTTTTTTAATAGACAGGGAGTTAATCCAACCATATACGAAGATGTGCAACAAACGTATCAATATGTTGCAGGTGCTCCTGAAAATAATCAACCAGGCACAAATAGACTTTCTATTTTAAGAGCGTTGAAATTATTAATAAATAATAGTTTTATAACTAGTGCAAATAGCATAGACGCTTATGGAATAGATCCAAACTTAGTTGATAGATTAGGTATCTCTCCAATTCAAAGTCAATTATTTAACTATCAAGGTGGTCCTGGATCGGTATATGGAATTGGATCGACTATTATTAATAGAGCTAGTGATACAGATGCTGCAAGTATTCCTTCAAACGATGTTGTTGGCTTTACTGTTGGTGGTGTACAACATGCATATTCAACTATTGGATTTAGCTATGGTCAACTAGCTGAACAAAATACTACTACAGGTGTTTCACAAGTTCAAGCAAAGATTCAAGACTTTAGAGCTCAAACTAATAATGGACGACCTATAATACCTTATAGTAATTACTCTGTTACTGCAGGTAAAAACATAGCAAGTAGAATAAACAACAATATTGGTATCGGTAATCCAGGTGCTCCAAACTCAGGATCTTCTTATAACAACTCTGCTAATACAGTAGGAGTTGATGCTGTAAATGCATTAAATCCTTTCTACTACGATTCAACTAAAACAGATCCTTGGACAGCAGGAGGTAGTGATACAAAAGACATTATTAAGTTTGCTTTTGAATGCATTGATAACGATAATCCCGCAAATACAGTTGGATTAGTATTCAGAGCTTTCCTTGAAGGACAAATACAAGATTCAAACGCTGCTTCTTACAACTCATTTAAATATTTAGGTAGAGGTGAAACTTTTAGAACTTATCAAGGGTTTGAAAGAAGTATTAGCTTTAGTTTTAAGGTATTTGCGCAAAGTAGACAGGAGATGATACCTTTATATAAGAAGGTAAATCAATTAATGTCTCAAGTCTATCCCGACTACTCTCCAACTTACAACTTAATGCGTGGAAACGTTGTTAATTTGACAATTGGTGATTATATTTACAGGATGCCAGGCTTTTTAGATAATGTGAATGTAACTATAGACAATAGCAATACTCCTTGGGAAGTATTATTAAATCAATTCGATGATACAGACGTAAGGCAATTACCTCACATGATTACCGTACAGTGTAGCTTTAAACCTATCATGGATATTCTACCAAGAAAGGAAAGTTACAGTAATCCTTTCGTACCGTTAATTGCAAACAAAGATCATTATTTAGATCCAGGAGCAAAAGACAATGTAGCTAGAGCTTATTTAGGCAACACTTCTTTTATATCACAAAACGCTTCAGTAGCCAACACATCAAATAAGGCTACTCAGCAACCAATTGTTGGTAATCCATTAACAAACACAAATAACTTTGCTTAGTAAATGCAGTCAAGATATCAAAATATACCAACAACTAAGTTAAATGTAACAGGTAGCTTATACTATCAGACAAACATTTATCCTGAAATATTACCAACAAATAGCGATTACTATATTATATCAACAGTTGATGATAGATTAGATTTAATGGCTTTAGATTTTTACCAAGATGCTAGTTTATGGTGGGTTATTGCATCGGCAAATGCATTGCCTGGTGACTCTATATTTCCACCTGTTGGTGTGCAATTAAGAATACCACGAGATATTTCTTCAATCCTAAATACATATAATTTAGAAAATAATGGCTACTAAGTTATCGAATGTTATTGGAGCTCCGTTTAGCGATTACGTATTAAAGCAACTATACCTTAGAGCAGAAAAGAATAGTACTGTTACAAGATCAAATGACGAAGTTTTATTTTTAGCAAATAAATCTGCTTGGGCACGTTTAGTGTCTTCTGTTGATATTTCAAATGACTTATTTGGATTAGTTTATAAGAGTCTAGGAGTATCCTACAGTAAACCTGAAGACTTAGCAAAGAATTGGGTTTTAGAAGCAGGTACTTCAATGCAGACTGGAAACGGCATTACTTTAAGACAAGGATTGGGTCCTGATGGTGCTTATGGATTAGGAGGTACTAGTGAATTAGGCTACAGACCCATGCCAGGTTTAACATCAGTTCAGATAGAAACTACAGGTAGATTAGGTTCTTTAAGACAAGCTACAGTTAGTTTTAAGGTTTGGAATATGGATCAATTAAATGTAATTGAAGCCTTATACTTTAGACTCGGATACTCAATGTTACTTGAATGGGGTCATACACAATATTACGAAAATAAAAACTCTACTTTTAAATCTAATGGAATTTATGGTATTGGTGATCCATTTAGAGGTTTAAGAAAAGAAGAAGTGCAACAAGCTATTGCCAAGAAAGCAAAAGAAACATCTGGTAACTATGATGGAATGTTAGGAATTGTTTCCAACTTTACATGGTCGTTTAATCAAGAGGGCGGATATGATTGTACAGTAAGATTAGTAGGTTTAGGAGCTGTGATGGATTCAATGAGAATTAACCAGGCTTATAAACTACCTGATGGATTAGTGGCAGAATATAAAAAGAATAAACAACTTCTTCTTGATGAAATTAAAAGATTAGAAAAGGAACGAGATGATGCAAACAAGCGTGCACAGGATGTAAATAACGCAACAACTATTTCCAAGCCAGCAGTTCCTCCTAAGAATATAAATCAGTTATATGAGTATGCTCACGATCCTAACGTAGATAACTATTTAGGAACGTTTGGTCAGTTTACAAGCTCATTTCAATACTATCCAGCACAGTCAGCAGATCCATACTCCGCAACCAGAGTTCCAGATTACTATTATCAATCAACTGCACAAGGTTCAATCGATAGAGCTAAATATAACACAGATTATTTTGGATTATTTCTTCAAGGTAATGGAGCTTATTGGCATAGATTGGCTATTGGTAATACTTTTACACTTAATAATGTACTGGTTGATGCATCCGCAAAGTACATGGTAGATTATTTTAGAACTCCTAAAGTAGATCCTTATTACAATACGCCAATTAACTTACAAACAAAAGCCACTTATAGCTGGCTGGGAAAGTATTTTTACGTTGAGTCAGGTACTGAAATTACAAACACTGGTGTCCTTAAACCTATAGATTTAAATCAACCATACAACGCTGGTAGTTTTAATTTTGGATACGATCATCAGGTAGGACCTGTAGGTAGTACAAAATCAAAAAGATTTAGCACAGATATAAGTTTTACAAATAAACAGGCAGATAACTATAGCTTAACAAGACAACAAGTAGTAGATGGATTAGATGCTTGGTATAATTCACCAAACGCACAGCTAACTTTTGTTTCAGCTACTACAGGAGGTAGTGGACTTACGCAAGAAGTGATAATTAAAGCAACAGCTAATGTTGATATCCTAAATGTACCAAGTACAGGTCTTAATAAGACCTTACCAAAGGTAGCTACAGTAACAGTACCTTTCACTTTTACTTTTAACAATACTTCTTACATCGATCAAGTAGGTCCAAAGAATCCAACAAACGCAGCTGCTCCGCAGCAAGCACAAACAGGAGCAAATGGAGATAATGGAGGTGCAATTAATCAATCAACAGCAGGTCAGACTGATGCAGCGGAGGGATTTGCTTCTGCTTTAGATGCAATGTTAACTGTTGTTCAAGCAAAGGGACAAAGAGAAGCACTTGTCGCTACAACTCTTAAGCCTATAAATCTTACAGAGGATACTAAACTTTTTTATAAGGATGGTAGTTTGAATGGAGTTCTAACAACACCAAACAAAGCATCTGTTAATCCAAACGGTGTTCCTTTTGATTTAGTTTCTTACGCTCAAAAAGGATTCAATAGTAATTTATTTGTTGATCCAACTCTATACGATAGTATACCTAATGTAGATTTTACTGGATCACTTTGTTATGCATATACAGTAAAGTATGCTCAAAGTAGTGTGGATGGTGCAACAGATAAAGTACACTCCCCTGTATACATTCAACTTGGCTACTTGCTAGCCTTTTTAAATAATATGTGTTTGATTTATGATTCGACACAGCAAGCAGTAGATCAAGCTAAAACAGACGGATCACAAAAGCGTCCTTACGTTTATATTGATTTTAATCCAGAAACAAACTTTTGCTTAACATCACCACAGCAGTTTTCTATTGATCCACTTATTTGTTTAGTGCCTTTAAACTCTACCGACGATCAATTTAATTCAATATTCCCTTCTACAGTAAATTTAAAAGAATTTAAACCTTCTGTATTTTCTCCAACTAAAACAAACTCAGTATCTCAGTTACTGAATAAGAATAATCTAAACTTTAAGCATGATGGTAATCCTTTCCAAGGAAGAACCATGAACATCTTATTAAATACTCAATACCTATTAGATATTGTTAAGAGCTATGCAGGAGCTGACGCAGCACATGCTGTTAATCTACAAACTTTCTTAGAAAGGATAATGGTTGATGTAAATAAAGCAATGGGAAATATTAACTCTTTTAGAGTTGCTTATAGAGATGACACAAATACTATCCAAATACAAGATGATCAATGGGTTCCCTCCTATACTGGAAAAGATGGAACAGAGCCATCTATGATGGGAAGAAGTAACTACATTACTACTCTACAAACAAATAAGCAAGTATCTGGTTTATTACCTATATTCAACACTACAGGCAATACTTTAAGCATAGCTAGACAGTTTCAGTTAAAGACTACTTTGTCTACTAAGTTAGCAAGTATGATAGCAATATCAGCACAAGCTGCAACTGGTTCAGTAAATGCTACAGATCACTCTCAATTAAGTTATTTAAATCAACACTATAAAGATAGATACAAACCTTGGATTCAAGATCCTTCAAATGGTGGAACTGGAACAAACACGAATACAACAAATACCGCAAAAGAAACTTCAAATGATCAGAAATTAGCACAGTTATTTAGCGATCACGTTAGTGGTATTTATGCAAACGAATTAAACTTCAGTGTAGATAAGATAGAATCAGCTAAGAACTATTACATTGAGCGTATGTCCAAAGTAAAGTCTGGTGATCCAATTACAACAGCCGCTCCTTTCATACCAGCCGACTTAGAAATTACATTAGATGGTATTAGTGGTATTATAATGGGTAATGCTTTTACAATACCAGAAAATAGATTACCTTTATCTTTGAGAGGTAATGATGGTTTTACAAAGGTAGGATTTATTGTAACAGGTTTATCTCATACAGTGGATAATAACGAATGGTTGACTAGAATTAAGGGTCAAATGATTAAACTTAGAACTAGCTTAGACTATGGTGCAGTTCAACAGATCACTTCTACTCAAATCGTTCCTCAAACTATCGCTTCAAATTCAAGTGGTTTAACTGGAGCTATTGTAGACGATGCAGTTAACTTTATTAAATCACAAGAAGGATTATATTCCGCACAAGCAAGTAGGTACGTAGCTATAACTAACCCAAGTCCAGATACTAAAGTGTATGCTTATACAAGTGGAGGAGATATTCCTACAATAGGATGGGGAACTATTAAATATACAACTGGAGTAAATGCAAACAAGGATGTAGCATTAGGAGATGTTATTACAGCTACTCAAGCAGATGCTGAAATACGTGCAGAAGTAGCGAGTGTTTATTCTTTTATTACGAGTAACTTAAAAACAAGTCAGCAGTTAACAAATGGACAATTAGTAGCTTTAATTAGCTTAGGATATAATGCAGGGATTGGAAATTTAAAAGATAGTACTATTTGGAGTGGTATTCAATCAGGTGTATCTGCAGAGATAATAGCTGCTGATATAGCTAAATTTGCAACAACAATAAAAAACACTGGTAAAGTATCCAAAGGATTACAAAATAGAAGATTGTTAGAAAGTCGAAAATATTTAAGCTAATATGTCAATAAAATACTATCCATTAACAAGAATAAGAACAAACCTTTACACAAGAGGTGGTGAATTTACTTTACCTAACGGTAAATCTTATACTGGAAAATACTACACAACTTACGACAACCAATCATTCAGTGGAATAAACCCAGCTTTAGGTACTAACGAACCTTTGACTGCAGTAACTCCTAATACTGTAAACATAACAATACAACAATCAACTTATAGTGCTGCAAGTAGCCAAAACAATCCAAATATAACTCAAAGTGATCTTCAATTAACTCAACTTAATCCTTACTTTCCTTTTCCAATTAGTACCGATTATGCAAGAGGTTATTTTACAAGATACTTTGCTAAAACTGTAACTGGTCCTGGATATGTAATAGAAATATCACCAACCGATTGGAGTAAAATTCAAAACGGTAATGTTGATCCAACTATGTTAGGTTATTTAACTACTAATATCCTTTGGCAATTAACAGGACCTTTAAATAACACTAGAGTTTCTCAATACCAAATTATAGGGGGTGTTTACGATACTAATAAGAGAACTACTGAAGCTGCTGCTGTTAACTTTGTTGGCTTACTATCTTTTATAGGTGGCAATTACACAAAGTTTGCAAAAATAACTCCAAATGTTGCTACTTCAGGAAGTATGTAGTATATTATAGGAAATAAGAGTTATGTATTTTATAGCGGAAACCAAAGAACAGATAGCCCTACTACCTAAAGCAGATAAGTGCTTCATAGATATTGTATCTCTATCAGAAGAAACACATCCTCAACTTACTTCACCTTGTGTTTTATACTATAACGACTTTACAAAAGGGTATATTATACCTTTTAACCACACAGAGACCTTTACTTTAACATTTGAGGATATTAAACACCTATTAGAAGGTACAGTTTACCTATTTGACCTTAAGTGGCATGCTCAAATTTGCGATTTGCAAACTGCAAACTGCGTAGATCTCTATCAAACTCTCTTAGATCAAGAAGGAAACATTAAAGATATTGACTGTTACACTAACGTACACGCAGACTTTTATCGCAGATTCATGTATTCAGAAGAAGTCAACACCTTAATACCGATTTCTAAGCATTATGAAAGGTGCGAATGTATGTTTGAGTCAATTAGACATCTTGTTGGAAAGGAACGAAATTTGCCGTGGTTACGTGCCTATACGGAAGCTTATAAGTGGGTAGAGGAACAAGGCATTTGCATAGATGAAAAGTTATTTAGTAAGCACTTCGAGCCAGTTTGGAAGGCAAGATCAATTAAAAACGGTAAAATATACAGTAAATATAACCTTTACAACATAACTTCTAGGCCAACTAATGCATTTAATGGTATTAATTTCTTAGCTTTCAATAAAGATAATGG
>Ga0207957_1000210_pt1 | contig 14051 bp, 22 predicted proteins | sample CryBogCBH27Jun07_FD_184603 | JGI IMG/M metagenome (GOLD analysis project Ga0207957, IMG submission 184603) | Freshwater microbial communities from Crystal Bog, Wisconsin, USA - CBH27Jun07 (SPAdes) | ecosystem: Environmental > Aquatic > Freshwater > Lake | place: Crystal Bog, Wisconsin, USA...
GTCACCTGTATAATAATGACCGTCACCTGCAAAATCAGCTGGAGCTATTAAACCTACTTTTTCAGCAAGTTCTTTGAACTCTTTGTCCAGGTAAGGTTTGTCCTGTTCAGCAAGTTGTCGAAATTTGTTAACATCGTTCATTCTTCAACTCCGTAAAAATGGTCTTTGATATCTGAATCAACAAGGCCGTTGTTAATCTGAGATAAGCGACCTACATACATACATTCTTTGACAATCAACTCGGCGAACTTTTCTTTGTCAAGGACTTCTCTATAATGTGGTCTACCCAACCAGAAATCTTTTCCATCATTTGATATACGTTTTGTAGCCTGTTTAGCAAGTTTTTTAATTCGTTCGTTCATCTATATGCCTTTCTCAAGACTTTAACACTATACTGATTGCAAGAACTACAGGTCCTAGTTTGTAAGTCAATATTGTATCCGCCCTCAGTCCTACTAATAGGTTTACCCCACATAGTCCACTTATGCACACCCAGATAGCACCATATGCTTTTGATAAGCAAAGGCTGTTCACTTAACCGTCTAAAAGTGTTCTCAGATTCGTTCATTCTTCAACTCCGAATAGTTAAATTTTTTGGCTTGTTTCTTCGGCATGTGGTTCTACCTTTCGAACTTGTGGAGGGTTAAAAGCAGTCCAGCTATCTGGTGTGAATATTTTCACTGGTTTCCAATACTTATGGATAATGTTATTGACAACCACAATGCCGATAATAATTGCAATAAATCCTAACATTATCAAAACACTACCTGCTAACCAAAATGCAGCCGCGTCCATATCCATGTTTACTCCTCGTCAGTTACTACACAGATAATATCTGATTCTTTAATCATGAGATACTCTGTGCCTTCTACTTTAACAGGAATACCTGCTTCTTGACTATAAATAATAGTATCATCAATTTCCACATCAATTGGAATAGTGATACCTTCATCTGTAGTGCGTCCAGGTCCTTTGGCAATAACCGTTGCTTCAAATTTATTTTCTTCGCCAGTGTAAGTAAAGATGATTCCACCTTCGGACTTGGCTTCATTGATAATACGTTTGACCAGCACTCGATCTTGTGTTACATTTACGTTCATATTTGTTTCCAGTTAATATGATATATTGTAACTTAAAAAATAACAATTGTCAAATGGTTTTATATTCTTTTTTCTGTCCTGTAGAAAACTGGAAGTCTTCCAACAGATTTAGCACTGGCTAGCATAGTAGTATTGTCAATGTGAATTAAGCTAGATATCTTTTTTGATCCGGCAGTTTTAACACAATCTTCTAGGCACTTGTGTAATATTTTAAAAATTCCTCTTCCTCGGAATTTTTCATCTACGAAACTAAAATTAAGCCAGGTTGTTTTGGTAATATCTTCGCCTATCTCATAAACCATAATGGCAACAATTTTATTGTCCATTACTGCATATACTGATTTGTTTCGATTATTTCCTACCATGCTGTACTGAGCATACCCTGCGTCTATTAAATTAGCATACTCTCTTAAAAAGATAGGGAGTACAGGACTTTCACCGATAGTAGATGCTAAGAATACGGTTACTGGACTTCCAGTCTTATCAAACTCTGATGCTATTTTTTTGTCCGAGGTTGGTATATTCATTTTATTAATCCATTACAATAACTAGAGATCACTTCACTTACATTTATAGAGTTTGATTTTTCAAACCCAGCAAATCCGGGACAAGGATTAACTTCACAGATTGTAAACCCATTATTATCGTCAAATAATAAATCTATACCTGCAATTTTTAAATCAAGTGTCTTTACAACTTTAAGACATAACTCTTGTGTTTCTTGTGTTAAAGAATACAGCTGACCCGCGCCTCCTTGAGCAATATTGCTACGAAAGTCTCCCGGTGTACCAATACGTTTCATTCCACCTAAAACTCTATCTCCAACAACAAGTACCCGGACATCCATTCCATTAGACGATGATATAAATTTCTGAGCGATAATAGTATGAAACTGACCTTGCCACATACCGGACATAAAGTCTCTTATGTATTCAAATTCTTTTCGACTTTTGCATAATATCACACCGTTTCCATAACTTCCTATTATTACTTTAATAACGCAAGGAAATCCTAACTTCTTCTCAATCAAATCCAAAGTGTTATTTTGATTTAGTTGAATAGTAAACATCTCAGGAGTAGGAATTTGATTTGCCATCAATACCTGCCCGCATCTAGATTTATTTCTAGAGATATCAGTCGAGTCGGCAGAGTTGATTGCTATGGTTCCCATAGCCTCAAGTTGACGCAATACATTAAAATCCGGAAAAGATAGCACAGGATTTTTTAACAACACTAGTTGCGGTGGTTGAATTAACTTATTTTTATAATAAAATTCACCACCATTTGAACTTATAAAGGCATCGATTTCTTGAAAAGAATGTACCAATACCTTGTTACCTAATGCAGTTAACTTATCATGTAATTGTGTTATTTCATTTCTCTCAACTTGGCCATCCTTGCCGCTGATCCAAATATTATAATCCAAATTCATTGTTGTCCCTAATCTAGTACACAATTACCTTGGCTTAATTTTTAATTTAGTGTAGATATTTTGGACACCGACCGATTGTCGAATAGCATCTTGCAAAGCATCGTGTTTACTGCCTTGTGGCATATCGGGATCATATCCCAAATCAAACAATGTGCGAGTATCTCTCAGTTGCCAAAAATTCCAAGGTAGTGGTTTATTTAATTGCTTGTAGATGTTCTCTAAAATAACTAGGTCGAATGTTGCACCATGTGACCAAAACGCATCACACCCCCAAGCAAATTTATGGAACTGGTCGATAGCTTCTACCAACGGAATACGATCATCGGGGCTAAATGCTTCTTCCATGATCTTAGGGTCCTGCCGGCTCCACCAATCAAGTGTGTTAGGATCAATTTCACGACCTAGTTTATCCTGGTCATCGAGATCGATCTTAAAATATAACTTATCGCCATAACCATTTCCATAAGGATTAAAGTGTACTGCGCCCAAACTTAATACAACAGCGTTTGGGCTAACTGCCATTGTCTCCATATCAACCATGAGATGTTTAGCCATAAGATTCTTTCTATAAAAATACATTGTACTAGAATTTCATTAGGTTGTCAACCTTGCCAAATAAATATATACGTAGATAACACATAAAATGATTCCACAACCTTTAAAAATTATTCAATCTGCTTTACCAGAATCTTATGCCCAACAAGCCAGGGCAGAGTTTGAGCAAGCAGATTACGACCGAATTACTCAAGAACGCCGAGGATATTATGGCAGAGAGTTTACAGATCAAATTCCGTTCGTGCCAGGAACTAACGAAATATATCGTTCTGAGTTTCATCGATCTAACTACTTAGAAAGTAATGCCGTCATTAGAGAATGTTACTATTCTTATATCAAACCTCTAGTCGAAGAAGCCACAGGCAAATTAGTGCATGATGCAGATCTACGTTGCTATAAAATGGTAGAAGGTGGACACTTTAGAGTTCATAAAGATGCTTACATATCAGACACTGGATTCATTTGGTATCTAACCAAAGACTGGAAATGGGACTGGGGAGGAATTCTAATGTCCATAGATGATCAGGGTACTGCTGAAGCAACAATACCGCAGTTTAATCAGTTAGTAATTATGGATCATAAAAATGGACAGGTGCCACATTTTGTAACACCTGTCACTTCGTTTGCTCAAGAGCCTAGATATATGTTAGTAGGATTTTTACGATCCGAAGGTATTAATTAAAATAACTTCTTAGGTAACTGCTGTTCACTTACTTTCTTTAACCAACGAGCACGAGCCGCACCCTTTGCACGTTTACGTTTAGTGGTTGGTTTTTCGTAGAACATTCTTTCTTTAACGTCTTCTAGTTTTCCGGAATCATCTACTTTTTGTTTGAATTTACGTAGTGCTACATTGATTGGCATATCTCCTACATATACCTTGAGCCCACGAGTTCTTTCTTTATTTCTCATTTTGTACTTTTCTATCAAAAATTAGTACGGCAGGATTCCCGCCGATAGTATCTTTACTTATTACAATTTTGGATAAACCGCGTTCTACGAGATTTACAGCATCAAATTGATAGGGCAGTAATGTTTTTTCTAGAATATTTTTCAAACCTCTGGCATTGGTTTTTAATTCTTTTGCCTTGCTTGCTACTTCATTGAGTGCAGAATCTTCGAATTGCAAATCAATACCGTCAATCTTGAACATATATTGATATTGTTTGATGATACTATTTTTTGGTTCAACCATCACTTTAACCAGTTGATCAACATCAAGTTCTTCTACGTTAGTGATTAACCCGAAGCGTCCCACAAACTCGGGTATGAATCCATACTGGATAATATCCTTGGGAGTTACTAGATTATAAGTTTCAGTGTTATTTGGGTCTGCTAGTACAGCATTGAAACCTACTGATTTTTTGTTTGTACGTTGTTGAATAATTTTGTCTAAACCTACAAACGCACCGCCACAAATAAACAAGATTCCGCTGGTATCAATCTCTTGCATATCGCTACCAGGATGCTTGCGTTTACCAGTATAAGGGATACGCATGATACTGCCTTCGACCATTTTTAGCAAAGCCTGCTGTACACCTTCACCGCTTACATCTCTACTGATGCTGACACTTTCGCCCTTACGAGCAATCTTGTCAATTTCATCAATGTAAACAATACCACGGCTGGCTTTTTCAACATCGCCATCAGCTTCGTTGATTAGTCGTGTAAGAATACTTTCAACATCGTCACCTACATAACCTGCTTCTGTAATACCTGTAGCATCACAAATAGCAAATGGCAAGTCAAGGAACTCAGCAATCTTACGTGCAATCATTGTTTTGCCACAGCCTGTGGGACCTAGTAATAGTACATTGGTCTTTTCTAATTTAATATCCTTGCTAGGATTGTTGATTCGTTTGTAGTGTTGGCTAACTGCTACACTTAATGTAATCTTGGCATCTTCTTGTCCAACTACATATTCATCTAAAAATTCTTTGATCAATACAGGATTAAGTAAAGATTTTTTATCAGGTAATGTTTTTTCTTTTTCGTCGTCTAGTATGTTTACACATAGGTCAATGCAATCATTACAAATTGCGGCTTGTTCGCCTACTATAAGTTTTTCAACATCTTCTTTGCTTTTACCGCAAAAGTCACAATTGTGAGTTGTTAATTGTTTTGGCACCTAATACGCTCTCTAAAAATTGTTCTATTGTTGATACACGGTTGGAGTTGATGTGACTATAAACAGCGGCTAGATTAACATCATCTGTTTTATAAAAAACATTACTCCGGCTAAGTGTGTATCCTGACAATGCTTGTGTAATATAATTTACACAATCAATGTTTATATACTTATACTCGCATCGGTTGAGTGCATACAAAAACCATACTGGATTTGCTTCGCTTGAGTATACATAAAGATTAATGTCTTCATTGACTTCATTGGCAGCAAGCCATTTACTGACAATGTCTTGTTCTTCATCTGTTAGATGAATTAGCAGTATACTTTTATTAGCGTTTTCAAAAATATCAGGTGGTGTGATTAATGTTATTTTTCCTAACATCTTAATCCTTCTTTGTAGAAGACCACAGGTTGCTATCTTTCTGTTCCTCGTTCTGAACGTAACTATCTAGAAGACCTGATGGTAAAGAGTTTCTATGATAGGTCTGACCGTTAACATGAACATACTCACCGTCTCCGATAACATGTACGTTTGGTTTAGGAGTTTCTGATAGAACTTGTTGAACTGCTTCTTCTGTAACTGCTGTTGGGTTTTCGAACGTTGTTGGTTCTTCGGGACGCTTGAATACCTTTGTTCTAGGACTTACTCTATTACCTGTTATAACGGTTCGAATAGGCTCAGGTTCTACAAAGGCTTCAACCTGTGTTGTAATTGGAGCCAACATCTCTTGTGCTATAGTCGGAATGACTTCTTCTACAACAGATGTTGTGTCAGTGGGTTCCGGGGAGACTACATCAACAACCGGTCCTGATGGGCTGACACCCTCCTTCTCAATTACTCTTGCATATTCCTCTTCCTCCGGAATATACTCTGTCGGTTGTGGAACAAAATCGTTGATTGATTTCTTTTCTTCCTCTGTAGGCTTTTCACCTACATCTGCAACATAGACAGGTACCGTTTCATGTAGTAGTTCAAGGTCTTCTTCATGCTCACGGAAACGTTGGAAACTATATTGGCTGGCCAACAATAGTACAACTGCTAATGGATCTAGCACAATAACAATTAGTACGGTTACCCAAATAACAGCCTTCTCAAGAATGTTAGCATCTGGATTCTCGCCATACATCAAGTGTGCAATATATTTTATCGGTCCAACCTCGGCGTCAACTTTGCGTACCTCGGCGGCAATAGGCGCACGGGCATCATTAAGTTCCGCGATAGACTTCTGCGACTGCGATATTTCATTTTGAAGTCTAGCACGTTCTTTCTGCTGGGAGCGACGCATAGCCACTGCTTTGTCGGCACCTTTTTCATCTGTTGAGCGGCCCAGTACTTGGTCCACTCCTTCATCCATCTGTTTAAGTGCCTTACGGTTTGCTTCAATATTCTCTTTTTCGGTTTTGATCTTTTCATCATATATTGCTACTTTACTTTGAACATCCCCGGATACAAGACTTTGGTCACTATGTGCTTTACTCAAAAAGCCGAATACACCTAATGATGTAATCATCATCAAGACAACAATAGCAGGAAGTACATACGCCTTAAGAAAGAACGGCGACCATTCCCAATTCTGTTTCAGCCAGACGGTGCCGCTGATCTTGCCAAGGCCTAACACTACACCCATGATTACAATGGGAATAAGTGCGGCCGGGTAGATAGCAATAAGGCCCATAATGGAGTAGTATTCTGCTACTCCGCTAATGGCCAAACCGCTTAGTAATGTTAGATATGCTATTAGTTTGTCATTGATTGTTGGTTTCATAGGAATATTTATTTTGCCAGTTCACATAGTTCTTTAAAACTATCAACTCGATATTTCCACCACTGGCTTTGTCCAGGTTTACCATTCTTGTCAAAATGGACAGAGATAGTCTGTGCGTTTAGATGTTTATGTGCCGCATAAGGAATATTTAAAAAATATTGCTTTTGTGTTTTTGTTTCAGTAATTACTATAAGCATAGTAGCAGTGGTCCTGCGACTGATGGTAGCTATCATCACGCCTTGCCTAAAATGTGTTTGGGCATGTTTGATTTGTTTTCCACTTACAAGATCAATATTAGGAGTGTTGGCATCACACATCTTAACTCCACTTTTTTTACTGATCGCAAGTTCAGCAAGCTCTCCAATATTAAGCAAATTCATTTCGTTTAACATTTGGATATGTTCAGCCAGTGTGCCTGTCTTATCCAACTTGTTACCAAAAAGAGATTTAGTTAAATCGTTCTTCATACTATCCTCGGCGCATTTTAGAAATTTCTACAGCTTCTTCATCGCTAAACACTGGCACAGCATTTGACTTGTGCATAGTAGCGATACCCTTTACTTTGGTACCTGTGTACACTTTAGCTGGTGCCAGAGTAGCATTGCCAGTCCCGTCTCCACGACTAGGGATATGCTTGGTACTACGAGTAATACCAGCAGAAAGATTGTAGGATAATGTCTCAGCAGAAAGAGCACGTTTACGTTTCTTTTCTTCTGATTCAATACCCCACTTCTTTTGTAGTTCTTTCCATTCTGCATCTAATGCTCGAGATTTACGGGCCTCTTCGGCATTGCGAAATTTAGCCTTGCCTTTTTTCTTGCCAGTTGTGGATAGCCAAGGGCCTTCGAGATGCATACTCATTCTTCGTCCTCCAGACGATCTTTGTAAAACTCAAGTTGGTCAATCAAGTCTTGTACACCTATCTCGTTCATGGTAAGTGTACTATGACCCATCGTAAAACATACACGGTTGTCATTTGAAAGACCAAGTGTGTAGTAAACCTTAGGTTCGGGCCTTGGAGGCTTTACCTCAGGTAACGGCAATGCATACTTGTTATCTACCCCGTAATTTCTATGATCCGGGAAAGGGATTATATTGTCAGCAGGTTTGATCTTGCTGAACCAATCTAATATACTCATTGTGTAATGTTAGTAGTTTGAGTTTCAGAAATAACAATAGCCGTAGTAGCCATTGCTTCGATTTTGGTTTGAAATTTCTTAGGAAGTCCTGTAAAACGCAAAATCTTACCACTTGGGTCAATTTTAAAAGAACCTGCAACTGCCCAAATTTTAGATCCGTTAGCATCAACTCCTGCTAACTTTCGTACTACACCATTTAGAATACCATTAGCGGCATACTTGCCGATGTTCCAATGATATGTAGATTTGTTGCCTTCCCAGATCTGTCCAAAAACATCTCCGGAATTTTTAATACAAAACTCTTTTAGGGATTCAATAGTTTTTTCTGCGGACATAAGTTTCTCCTTTGTGTATGTCTATGTATATTATTATACTATTGAACTGGTAATAAATCAACCAGTTATTTTACCAAAAAGAAAACCCAGACGTAGGATTATATCCAAGAGGTCCGGGCTGTATTTTTAATTAGCTGTTTAGTACTTTAGCAACACTATTCATTACTGCGGCAATACGACCAATGTCACGAAGTTGTTCTACGGTGTAGCCTTCCTTCTTCAATGTTTCGTAGTGTGCCTTAACGCAGAAATGACATTTGCCAACGATACTTGCGGCCAAACTAAATGCTTCAAAGTTTGCCTTTGTAGTTCCGCCATGTGACGCAATAGTATTCATTCTGATTTGAGCAGGAAGACCTTTAAGGTTTTCGTCGTCTACCATTTCAACATACGGATACCAAACATTGGTCATCGCCATAATACTTGCCGCGGCAAGTGCGGCATCTCTTTCCTTTTCGTCAGCAATATTTGACTGAATAAAAGATACCAACTTTCCATTGCCTGTAGCAAAAGCCGCGGCCAAAGCACAGGCACTTGCCAATTCTTCGTTGATACTGCTTCTTTTAATAACAGAGTCTAAATTTAATCTTACATCTTTAGCATAATCTGGCAAAGACTCTTTTAACTGATCTACCCAACTCATAATATTATTCCTTATAAAGTTTTTCTATTGTTCCTCTTGACAAACCTGTTTTCTGTCTTGCTTCGGTGGCACTTCTGTAAGCGACTCCGTCTATTACTACCGTTTTCGCATTTGCTGGAATCTTACCAAACATAGGATTTTTTGATCCTAGTTTCGATTCTGCCATTAATTTTTTAGTTTCATCTGTAAGTTTATTTCCATAAGCCGGATGATCTATTCCAAATTTTCCATGCATGGGGTTACCAGATCCGCTTAATGCTTCACTAACCTTTCCATTTACTTACCTAGTGTATCTTCACCAATTTGGCGATTGCACTGGCAGAGTTCCCCTGATTGGCAGGCATCTAAAACTCGCAATGTTTCTTCTGGGCTACGGCCTACATCCAAGTTGTTTACGGTAACATGTTGGATAACGTTATCTGGATCAACAATGAATGTAGCACGTAGAGCGGCACCTGCTGGAGCATAGAACACACCTAACTGCTCTGCTAAACTCAACTCACCACGCTGTGTGTCTGCAAATTGATTGTGTGTGATTTTGATTAAATCTGGATGTGACTTTTGCCATGCAATCTTACAGAACTCATTGTCTGTTGAACCAGTTAGCAATACTGCATCGCGATCTTCAAAGTCGCCATTTAGTTTGTCGTAGGCTACGATTTCTGTTGGGCATACAAATGTAAAGTCCTTTGGATAGAATACGATTACTTTCCACTTGCCTTCAAAGCTTTCTTCTGTGATTGTAAAGAACGCATCTTCTGGCTGTCCTGGCTTGACACCTGTTACTGCAAATGCTGTTAGTTTATCGCCTATTGTTTTCATTTTAATCTCCTTTGTGTGTGAATGAAAATTGTATCTCAGTGTTTGTACTGATGTTTTATTGTAATAGTATTTAACAATAAGATCAACGGTTTTTATTGGTTTTAGCAATAATTGTTTTAATGGCACTAATTGATTTTTTTAATAACGATCAGCTGTATTCGTATGGTGTACTCGAATGTCCATAATCAACCGGAATATTATCACCCTTGATATTATCGTATTGTTGGTAATAACTTTCATTTGGTTTGAGAATCCTAAAATCCTTTGTGTATTTTAAAGCGGCCATTGTAACTTCGGCTCTGTCTAATAAATCACATACAATAAATGATGTAGTACAGGCACCACTGATGTATTTGAATGGTCCGTGTTTGTATTCATTATTTTGTAATGCTTTACAAATAGTTGTAGCAGGTTGAAATATTATTCGTGTGATACCCAACTTCTGATTACGAAGTCTAAATTTATCGTATATTGTGAGTTCTGTTAAGGTTGCTTCGTTGCTGTCATTGATACGCAATAATGCGTTCTTAACTTTGATGCTACCCTTTGTGTGGTTATTGTCCGGTGTTTCCTTAGTTGACCAAGGAATTTGGCACTCCACATGATTGACGTATAATGTCTCCCCATGAAATTTTAAGACCCACATAGGAATGGTCTCGTCTTCTAAATGCTTTTTGTTAAAGTGAAAGACTACATCTTTACAAGCATATTCAATCTATTTTTGTGACATGTTAAAACTCCTTTAATTGTTTAATGTCTTTGTGTTTGACTACTATGATAGTATTTAATCTATCTTCAAACTTAATTGGCAAATCTGAGTGAATTAGGATATGATCCTTGGCTCGATCAGCAACAACATCTCCGATAAATGGAATCTTATTCCAGTACCCGAATACACGGGTACCGCGTTCCCATTTAGGTTTATATTGTTCTTTCTGTTCGAACCATCCAGCCAGACTTGCCATAAGTATTAGCCCAATGTAGCCTTAGTAGTAGCCAATGCGGCTTCAACTGCGGCCTGCACAGCGGCGTCTAGTTGTTCCTTGGTGTAGGCTTGATCTTGTACTGGCTCTTTAAAAGCATCAGCAGGATCGACACCCAACTCGCCAACAACTTCGTAGCGGCAGCACCGACCTTTGCTATCATTGTAGTCATTTGGAATGCTTACAACATCAGCAGGGTTGATCTTCAAGATCATAGTATGATCGCCACCAAAGTGGTTCAAGTAGTCCTGTGAACAGAAGTGTAAGCCTGTAGAGCAAGTACGGTTCTGATCGTCGTCAACTTGATTACGTTCCATTTCAGGAATTTGACCAACAGAGTTGTCAATAGTACCAGTATGGCAATCTTTATAGTCCTTACGAACTTTCTTGTATGCCAAAAAGTAACCATCGCTGGTAATAGGCAACTTGTTTTTTTCCAAGAAGCCGTACAACTCAGTAACAGCCCGTTTTGAAGGGTTGTTCATCAAGTTTTCCATAAACAGAACCAATGGTTCAACTGGAAAGCCTTCTTGCAACATTGCAATCATTCGAGTAGCCAAGGAGTTGTGCAATTCAGCACCCTTCCAGAACAACTTCTCGCCCTGGACTTCAACGTTACCTTTACCATAGTTGACAACTACTTTCTGGGGTTCGATAATATCCTTAACCAAATCCCAGTCACCCGCCTTGATAGCATCTACTACCTTTTGATAGGTAATATGTGTTTTGGAAATTGTATGAGGATTATTTCCGATAACGACGGTAACATTATTACCTTGAATAACAAACGGATAACTCATTTTAAATGCCTTTCTTTTGGTCAATCATATTTACATACTCTGCAATTACGTTTGCAGAAACACGGTAGGTGCTCAAACTCAACAGCAAAGGATACCTACGATTTACTTCGCTGAGTTCATTGTTATACTTTGTCTGCAGAGCTGTTGGATCCAACGACTTGTCAGGAGCAAAGTTTCTAAACAATCTTTCAATATTATAGCGCGAACCTGAGAACTTGTCAACACCTTTGAACGCATTGACAAATTTAGCATACGGACTATCTCGGTTTTCAATAAACATAACAATGTCACGGTTATTGAATTGGAGAATGTTAGCATTATCCAAATTGTTGAGAACCAAGCTCATCAACATTTTGCTCATGTCACGCTTAGCCAATTGTTCAGCAATGTAATCTTCAAAGTTCTTCCAGTTTGGTTTCTTCTTGATATCCTCGATATCCTTTTTACGAACACCGTAGATCTCTCCAACAAACAGGCCTTTGAGGCTCTTAACATCGTCGTACATGTCCTTGCCAGAACTATAGCCTTTGGTGCCTTCCATCATGAAGCCACTGAGCGGAACATAGTAATAAGTGATGTCGTTACCAAGCATATCCTTTTCAGGGAACTTGCTAGTATCACCAGCATCGCGCCAGACCATATCATCATCTGCACGACGATAGCCACTGCCACCACGGCGTTCCAATTTAAGGATCGTAACATTACGGCCCAACTTTTCACGCTCGGGCTTGTTTAAGGCACTTGCGGCAATACGACGATCATTAGCAGGTTCGTGAATAGCGGCAAAGAAAGCCTTGATGTCCATGTCCTTGGTCTTGTCAACTTTCTCCAAACACCAAATGTTACGGCTGTAGTGATCAGTACCTGCTTCACGGAAGTGGTAGCGAGCCCGTTCAGCACAGCCTGTTTTGATGTCGTTGATGACAAACACACTGCCTGCGTCAACAGGAATGTTCCAAACTGACCAGCAGATGTAACGGCCGTTAGCATCCTTGGCATGGTTGTCAGCGTATTCAGTTTCAGCCTTGCCATTTGCAATAGCCTTGCCACTACGACTTTGTACCAATCGCTTGATCTGAATGTTGTAGGTGGCGGCTAAGTCTTCTACCTTAAACTGAAAAGACATAAGGCGAGGACCGTAGCGGTTACTAACATCAAAGGTAGGCAGGGGGTTCTTAGCCACATATTCAGTGACCGCTGAGGCCCACAAGCGAACTTCACGCTTCTTGTAAATGAATACAGCACGATCCCACAGGTTAGCAATAGCATTGGCTTCTTGAGCCAAGACATTTGCCAAGGCTGTATTTAGGGTTTCCAACTTGCGTTTGATAGCATCAATAGTCTGTGGAATATAAGACAGGCCTTCGCGTGACGCTTGGAAATCCAACTCGCCAATATCAAAGTGCATTTCCAAACCGCAGGTTAGCAGGTTCTTCAAATCGCCGAGGCTATTATCAGACTTGGGAATTTCGATAGGATAGGCAATATTGCCCATGATGGCAATGCTGTGGTAACCGGCATTCTTGTAACTATGAACACCAGGAATGATATCTTTGGTTTCGTAGTCAGCGTCTTCAAACTTAAATTCTGAACTACCGCTGATAACCGGACGAAGGGCAAAGCATTTGTAAACATTACGAGCTTCTTGACGGAACTTGTCAAAGTCATAGCGATCGTTTACAGAGAATTTAACTTCAACGCCGCTGGGTTCGTTAGTGTCTTCTTGCATCATCAATGCAATGCTAGGCACACCGGCTTCGTTGATAAAAGCAGTGTAGATACCTTTCTTGCCATCTTTAATAGCAGTAACGGTGAAGTTGTCAGTATAGCTGAATGGTGACTTTGAACCTAAGCCCAATGCCCCGATAAATTCGTTGCTGGCAGTCTTAGTACTTTCAAAGTAAGTAGTATAGATATTTGTAACTTGCTCGTGTGTCAAGCCAGTACCATAGTCACGGATGGAAAAGTGTGGTGCCAATGCGTTAGGCAGATGCACATCAAACGGTGTGTCCTTCTTACCTGCGGCGGCATGGCTGTCAACGGCGTTACAGCTCAATTCACGGATGATAGCACGTACCTTGTTGGCATACAAGCCCGAGCTCAAAATGTTAAAAGCCTTGGCACTATTGCGAATACGGAATTCTCCAATTTCGCCAACATTGGAAATAATCGCTTCGTTTTGGGGAGCGTTATTCAAAATCATAAAAACCTTTCAGTGTGTGTTTGTTTGTATGTATATATTATAGCAAGGTTTTACCTGCTTGTCAAATATTATTTTGCCAAAATGAATCATTTATTTTGACCGTAGATTGTACCATCTTTATTGATATAACCTTCGAGCAAGCCTG
>Ga0207957_1000211_pt1 | contig 14044 bp, 13 predicted proteins | sample CryBogCBH27Jun07_FD_184603 | JGI IMG/M metagenome (GOLD analysis project Ga0207957, IMG submission 184603) | Freshwater microbial communities from Crystal Bog, Wisconsin, USA - CBH27Jun07 (SPAdes) | ecosystem: Environmental > Aquatic > Freshwater > Lake | place: Crystal Bog, Wisconsin, USA...
TTGCTCACGCCTTGCGAATTCCTGTTCTTCAACAATCCGACTGTGCATCTTGAGAAACCTCGTGTATATGTCCTTTAACTCAGGCGGCGCATACACCATAGCCTCTCGTATCTCTACACTTAAATTTTCCAATTGAAGTTCTACCATTGCCCTATCCATTGCATTCTTTGCCAAGTTTGCGTCAGGGTCGTAGACGTTAATTGAAGTCTCCTCTAAATCTTTGTAGTAGTTTGTAAGTTTCTGATGTATGTCGAAAAACTCGCCCATTTTTTGCCCAACGTCAATAATAAGTTGGGCTTGTAATTCTTCAGGGTCTTGTAAACGCTTCTTGTTGGGCAAAGGTTTTTCAAGCGTGACGATTGGCGAATCTGTTTTTTTGATTCCCAGTAGGTTTTTAATCCAACCCCAAATTCCTGTAAGTTCTTTGGCAATAGCCTTAACGTCTGAGACAGTACGCTCTGCGCCTTTTTTAAATTCTTCAATAGCCATTCGCCCTTCATGAAGTTGGTCGCAACCTGCTTTGATTTGTTTAACCAAAGTGACGCAACCAAAAAGAAGGGTGATTGGGTCAATGGTTTCCCCCAATTAAATGAGTAATGTACCCAATGACAGAAGACAAAGCAGAAACGACCATCATGCCTACCCAAAAGCCGCCACGACCTTTATTAGCAAGTTCTAAAAGACGTTCAAGCTGGCTTTCCATCTTGTCAATCTTTTTTTCCATGTCGTCAAAACGGCGTTCATAGTCTTCGACCTTTTGCCAAAGAACACCGTATTTTACGGGGTCAATTTCAAACTCTGCCATAGATTATTCGTACAAGATGTTAATAGAACCTGCATCAAAAGTGTCTGTTCCGTTGACTGTGGTGATGACTACGCGATCAAGTGCGTTTGCAGTAGTTTTATTACCTGTAATCCAGCCTGGATTGCTTGCTGTAGATAATGCATATTGAGCAGTACATACCCACAAGTTTGAACCAATTAGTGTCAAAACATACCAACCACTAGTTATATCAGCCGCAGCGGTTTGGTAACGATCAAAACCTCCAGTAGATGTACCGTTTGCAATACCCATAACAGTACTTGTGCTTGTGTAACCAGTTGTTTCTACTGACCCACCACCAATTTGAAGCCTTACTGGACTTGTTCCGCTTGTACTTAATCCAGCAAACATCACGGTAATACGCTTTACCCACGATGGGATAGAACTAAACGTAATGCTTGTACCTGAAGTAGAAGCAACCGCAGTACCAGAAGTCAACACACCACCTTGGTAAGCAGTCATTGAAGGGGTTTGGCTTGCGGGGAATGTGACACCTGCTGTGCCGTCAAGAACTAATGACATGATTAACCCTCGTAAAAAGTGTGAACTTGTTGTTTTGCCACAAGGTAAGCATCGGCAGCTTCTTGCATTGTTTCAAATGTGCCAAGATGAATTTGTTTTGAATTAGAAACAATTTTTGCTCGGTATTTGTTTTTGTATTTATGAACACCGCGACACCCAAGAGAACCATGTTTGCGGGGAGCAATGTTATTTTGCATATTTTGTTGATGCGTTACAACTCTAAGATTGCTCCATGAATTGTCTGCCTTGTCTCTATTTTTGTGGTCAACAAAACCATTGGGAAAAGTTCCGTTCATATACAAAAATGCCAATCTATGCAACGCATATCTTTTCCCGTCAATGTCAGCTTCAACATAGCCTAATGTATTTTTGCTTCCCAAAATAGAACCAATTTTTTTTGCGCTACCTTTTCTATTTTTAACAACAAAAAAGTTGCCTGACTCTGGATCATAAAAAAACAATTCTTTGATACGATCTTGTGTAAGCATGATTAGCCTTCCCAAAGAATGTTGATTGAACCAGCGTCAAAGGTGTCTGTGCCGTTGACTGTAGTGACGACTATTCGGTCAAGAGTACCAGAAAGAGTTACTGTCCCATTTACTGTTCCAGTAACTAAGTTGATTGAAGAAGCCACCATACCAGATGCAATCCATGTATTGCTACCAAGCAAATACAACGTGACCACTCCACTCAAAGCATTTGTTGCCAAAGCTGCCGCAATACCAAAACCAGAAGTAAAAGCTGTGTTTGATACGCCAGTTGTTCCGATCATTGAATCTGCAACATAGCCTGTAATTGTTACTGAACCAGAACCAATCTGAATAAGCGGGTTACTTGTTCCGTTAGTACTCACGCCGTTAAATATCACAGTAATTCTCTTTACCCATGAAGGAATTGAGCTAAACGTGATTGATGTGCCGCTAGTGCTGGCCTGTGCTGTACCTTGTTTCAATTGACCATAAGAGCCAGTTGAATCAACAGTTTGTTGAGTTACGCCGTTACTTTGCAGTTGCAGCGTACCCGATGTGTCAGCGGTCTGGATTAGACCTGCTGATGTAGAAGCGTTAATGATGGTTGCCATGATTAAACTTTCGGATATTTAGCTTTTACAGCCAAACAAGCGTCAATGTACGCTTGCACTTGTGCTTGATCGCCTTTGACGATGCCGTCCAAGTAGTTTGCCATTGGCGGGTACTCAGCAGCGCGAAGTTCTGTGTATGGGATAGCAGCCAGTCGCGCAGCCTCTGCGGATTGCAGTGCGGCCACTTCTTCGTCGGATACTTGGATAACAGTTTGTACGCCAGTATCAAGATTAATTTTAATGCGTTCCATGATTGTCCTTATTGCCAAGAAATATTGATACTGCCAGCGTCAAATGTATCTGGAGTTATTGATGTAATACGCACTTGCGTTAAAACACCAGGTAAAGTAATTGCACCAGAAGAAAAATCTGCAATTCCACTTGCTTGAGATGACAAAATCCCAGTAGATACCCATTTATTTGTATTGCTATCCAATAAATTTAAAACAATCGCGCCATCTGTTAAATATGTGGCATTGTTTGCGTTTGTTAAAAGCATTCCAACGGTGCTATTTGCAATTGTTGTTCCATTTCCCCAAGCAGCACTTGTATACCCAGTAGTTGCAAATCCAGACGCAATTCCAAGCCTAATAAGATAGTTTGAATTTCCATTTGTACTGACGCCACTAAACATTATCGTAACTTGCTTTGCATAAGCAGGTATGCCAGTAAAGTCAATTGCAGTGCCAGAGGTAGACGCAACAGCAGTGCCAGACACAATGTTGGTAGACACACCCTGCACCGCAGCAGTGCCAGTTCCCGCTGGAATGGTCACGGTATTTGAGCCAGCGATAGCGGGGACGGTTAACGAAACCTGTCCGCTAGTGTCGCCAGAAAGAACGATAGAACTCATGTTTTCTCCTTAAAGGATAACCCAGCGGCTACCGCTAGGAATTGTAACGGTGATACCACTTGCCAAGGATACAGGGCCAACACTCATGCCGCCATTACTTGCGTTCAAAGTAAAGTTAGAAGTGATTGCCAAATTGTTTTGATAAATCACACCATTGGCAGATGCACCGCTAGACGCCCAATATGAACCGTTCCATGTTTCAGGTAGACCAGTGGTTAAGTTGTATCCAATCAAACCCACCACAGGAGCGCTAGGTCGTGTTGCGGTTGTCCAGTTAGTCAGGCCAACACCCAAAGCACCGCCAAGAATACCGCCGCTTGTCATAGTCGCAACGACTGATGAGTTATAACTGAAATTTAGCGTAGTGCCAATGGTAGACGGTGCAATTGAAAAGTTTCCAAACGATGCGTTACCGTTGCCTGGCGCGTCTACTTGAACGTCCCAAATCAGATTGTTGTTTACGTCATAAACAGCTTGACGATAAGAACCAGTACCGTAGGCCATACATTGACCATTGGCATCAAGAATAATCGGATTTGAGTTCAGGGTATTGCCTGCATCATCCTGATAAGTATTCTTAAAAGTAGTCGTGTTAGGAATGTAATAGTAAACCTTGCCTGAAGCTAACGGGTTGCCATTAGAGTCAATGAACTGTTGTTTACCATTGGGAAGGATTGCGTAGGTTGTCATTCATTCTCTCCAAGATTCAGTATGCTAGGTCGGTTAGCATTTTTTTGCATCTGTTTTTGTGTTTTTGTGGCTTGTTTTTTAAGACCTTTTTCAAATGATCTTTCACCTAAAGCAACGCCACCTTTACCACCAAGATAACCGCCAACAGCAGTTCCAACAGGGCCAAATACAGAACCAACCAAACCACCAGCGCCAGCCCCTAATTTACCTGCATTTCCAGCAATTAATCCAATGCGTTGAGCTTGGGCAGCGCCACCTTCATAGCCATGAACCCCTGGCATAATGTGACCGCCAACATTTAACACATGATAATTTTTAACTTCGCTTGGATCAAATGTTTCGGCAATTTTTTCGCCAACAACAGAATTAAGCACATCATTAACATCGTTTTGATTCCAAACACCGACTCGACCACCGCCAGCGTTATAAACCTCACGCGCCAAAGCACCATCTACCTCTGCAAGTGCAGCCTTAGCGGATTGACGCAAACTCTCAGGCACAGGAGGCAATCCTTCTGGAGCGCCGCGAACAACGCCATTAGACAAGTCTTGCAATGTGTCACGAACGTGCCGCCATTGATCTTTACGCAAATTGTTTAGTTTGGTTGGAATTTTTTCTAATGGCGTAGAAGATTGAACAATGCCTTTTTGATCTGTTTCACCAAATAATTTTTTCAAACCTTCAGCGTCATAAATACTTTTTTCGGCTTGATGGATTCTGTCGCCAAGTTTGTAAAGTTTTGGATCAGCAACTTCAGCAATGTCTTTATCAATTGCTTGGTTAATAGATGCAATAGTAGAAGCATTTTCATGTTTCCATTTTGAATTTAAACTTTTACGAACAGCATCGTAAGCAGACACAGAGCCAGCGGGGTGCATTACACCGTGGTCATCTTCAAAACCAATTTCTTTAGCTAATTTTAATAATTCTGAAGCACCTTCAGCAACGTCAGCCGTTTTTGAAATTTTTAAACCAGCTTTCCATTGAGGATTGTTAAACAATTTATCAATGTGGTTTGTTTCAACTGGTTTATCGCCAATTTTAGCTTTTGCATCATCATAAATTGTTTGCTTGGCTTGCTGTAAGAAACCTTTAAGACTTGTAGGTTCTTCGCCTAATTCATTATTGCCATAAAACACATCATTGATTCGCATACCACGTTGCTCATCATTGATAAGCGTAGGTGACGCACCTGTGACTTCAATACGTTTTTTGGCAAAATTTGATAAAGCGTTTTGTTCTTCGGCAATTTGTTGTCTTAACAATTCGCCTCTAGGTGTGCGCTCTGGATTTTTGGCTTCTTGATGTTCATTGCGTAATTTGTTTTCGTTGCCAGTAATCACGCCTTCACGAACTTGACCGTTAGGGTTGATTGTTCTAGCAACTTCAGCGCGAATGTCTTGCTCACGTTTTGCAGCATCTTCAGACGATTTTGACAATTTGTAAGCAGGAAACAATTCACGATTAGCACGTTCTTCGCCAGTGATTTCACCAGCAAAGGGATTGGCTTCAGTAGCTTTAGCACCAACGCTACCAGCCGCAACTTTGTTGGCTTGAGCAATCGGCGCTTTAGCCGCAGCCAAATCAGCAGTACGAGCCAATTCCGCTTCAGTCCCAATTTGTCGAAATGGATTAGGAATTCGTTCGGCAGTTTGAGCTACTTTGCTAACAATTGGTGCAATTGGCGCAACAACACGATTAGCAACAGCAGTAGCGGGAGATGCAATTACTTGGGCTTCAGGCAAAATTCCAAAGCCCATACTTGAGCCAGTAAGTTTTTCTGGAATGCTGCCAAGATATTCAAGAATTTTAGCGCCAGTTGGCGTTGTTGGCTGATGTGTAAATTGATTGGTGAAATTTTGATATTGTTGTTCAGCAACTTGAGCGCCTTGCGGTGTTCCAAATTGAGGCGAACGCAATTCCGCAATTTTTCCAGTAATAGCACCACCAAACGCAGCGGGAATACCAGACAAAACAGTTTGCAAAACATCACCAGTAATAGCACCAGGCGATTCTTGTTGTTGTTTGGCAAGAATTTGATTCTTAAGCAAATCCATTGGCGTCTGATTGCCATAGACGCCATTTTTAGCAGCGTTGACGTCATAGTTAGCATAAGAACCACGACCAGCGCCAGCAGAAGGCATAGTTGTTTCTGCTGGCTTTGTTACTTCAATAGCTGGTGTTCCTTCGTCTGTTAGAAATTTATGAAAAGCAGATTCATTTGCGGCAACTTCAGGCTTGTTTAAATCAATTCCTTTAGTTACTTTTGTAACGTAATCAGTTGGATTTGCCTTAATAAAACCGCCGTATTGAGCAACAGCTTTATTTAAATCACCTTTATTTTGGTCAAGCAAAATTTCAAGATAAGTTCTTGCTGCGTTTCTAGCTTCTTTTTCGTCAAATGGATTGAACTTGATGCCTTGCTTGTGCATCATTTGAACTGTTTCAGGCAAAAACTGATAAGCGCCCATTGCCTTGGTTTGCTTGTTTATTGCCAAATCATCTTTACCGCTTTCTGTGCGGCGCAAGTTGTCCAACAACTTCTCAGGAATACGAGAAGAAGTTGTGGCAGATTGAGAATCTGTATCTTGCAGAAAATCGGCAAATGTTCCCATTAGATACCGCCTGTGTTAACAAGTTTTTCCAAAACAGCGTTTTTCTTAACAAATTCAGCCTGACGAGCTTTTTTCTCGGCAGGGGTCATGCTTGAAGTAATGCCCATCAATTTGTCACGTTTTTCTGTTTTTTCTTTTGCGCTCATGTTTGGATTGTCGTGCAAATCCATCATTTCAAACAGCTTAGTATCAGCATGATTTCCCCATAATTCTTGGAAAGACTTCATGTTGTTATAGCCATATTTTTTGGCAAACTTATCTGCCGCAGTTCCTTGCAAATCAACATTCCTCAAGCTAGATTTTGCTCTGCTTGCAATGTCTGCAAGAATTTCTGGTGGATACACTTCTTTACCATTAGCGGCTGCTCTTAAAGAACGAGCTGCATCAGTATCTCCACCACCTTGGGCTGTCATACTTGCCAATTGCACGTTTGCCAAATCTTTTGACAATTGAATGTATTCAGGATCATGCGCCCAATTGTGGGCATTGCGAATTGCTTGGTTAAGCATATCGCCAGGCAATTTGCTCCATGCACCAGTCCATTTAACACTTGGAGTATCTTTTGCCAAGAAAGATGCTTTGTCTAAAACTTCATTTAGATTTCGTCTTAAATCAGCCATGTTAGATTTTGCATTTAGCAAACTAGTAACATAGGTTTGACCAGCTTCACGATCCGCAGCTTCCTCAGGCAATTGAGGAGAAATGTCGCCAGCAGCACGAACTGGGTATCTCAATTTCAATTCTGCAACAGGCGTTTCTTTTGGAACTTCTTTAGGCACTTCTGGAGCAAGATTTGCAGGGTTGCCAACATACTTAGCAGGCGTAACGGTTTGATTAAACGCATTAACAAAGCCTGGCTGATTACCGCCCACATTAGCGTTAAATGTTCCAGTAATCATGCTCAATGCTGTTTGTGCATCAGACAGATGTTTGACTTCTTTATCAACCCATGATTTCAATTCTTTAGGGTCTTTAGGCACATCGCCAAAATGAGTCATAGCCATTTCAGGCGTTACCGTGCCGCTTGCAATAGCTTTAGAAAAGCCTTTGCGAATATCATCATGCGTGATTTTGTCGCCCTTTGCTATCCAATCTGATGCAATTGGGACTAGCGAACTCATTTGCTTTTGTGCGTTTTCAATCTTTTTGTTTTGCGCTTCATACAATGCAGATTGAGCTTGACCAACTTTACCCAATGTTTCTGGCAAGTTGTAAGCGGCGTCAGGATTTGCAGACAATGCTTTAAGAAGATTAGGCATATTGAAATTGCCATCATCTCCAATGTTTCCTTGCAAAGCCATAGAAGCAGCTTTGTTAGCTGACAAACCTTGTTGAGCAATTTGGTTTTGCAATTGCTGCCCTTGCGTTTGTTGCAACAGGCTAAGAATGTTCATGGGTGCGCTGAAGTCAGGCACGTTTTGCTTTTGTGGAATGATTGTTGCGTCAACTGGCATTTTTTATCCTTTTACCAAAGCATTGACATTGCATCTAAAGCAGATGTATCGCCAAGAGTAGATATTGAAGGCATTAAATCAGCGCCAGCTTGAAAACCTGCCATATTTACACCAGGCAATTGACCTCCTACAACATTGCCCCCTCCACCTCCGCCAAATAATCTAGAAATTAATGATGTACCGCCAGCAGGAGCATAGTTGCCCAAAGCATAAATACCCGCAGCGCCTTGGCCTAAACCCATAAGGGAGTTAAGCATATTAGTTTGGGCATTGCCGCCAGCGATTTGACCAGCAGCCGTAGCGTTTGCGCCAGCCGTTAAGTTGTTGCCCATTGCGGTAGCAGTGTTCATTCCCGCACCACCCAAAGCAGACGCAGCATTTTGACCTGTTCCAACAGCGTTAGCCAAGTTACCTAAAAGGCTGTTATAGGTCTGACTAGCCAAACCAGACGAGTAGTTAGCCAAACCTTTTTGTTGCGCTCCTGATAGGTTTAAACCGCTTCCAGAGGCACTATTAGCCGCGCCTTTTAAACCTTGTTGCAAAGCAAACTGATAGCCTGGCATATTTTCAAGCTGACTCATCATTCCCGCAGAGCCTTGAGACCCAAGCCCAAGCAAACTTAAATAGGGATTCATTGCCTGCGTACCAATGTTCATGTACGGCGACAAATTTTGCTGTGTCGTTTGAAACGCTTGGTTTTGCAGATTTGCAACGTATTTCGCAGCGTTAGCCTGCGTTTGCGCGGCTTGCTGTGCGGCATTTGAGGCCTGCGTTGTCCCCGTCAAATCGCCAATTAAGTTTCCAACAATACTCATTATTCAGCCCCCATCAAGACCATTGATTTGAAGATACCGTCCCTTTGGTACGCCTTAGAGATTCGGCCTTCTTCAATGAAGCCGCATCGTTTTGCCAATTTTAGCGCAGGTGTATTCCATTCGCCAATAGGCGCAAGAAACTTTTTAGCCCCTTTTTTACGCATTTTTTCTAATCCGTCCATAGAAAACTTGTCCACATCCTTTGCCCCTTTTTTCATGCAAATATGCACTTCTTGGAAAGCAGGGGAAAGACCTCTAAACATCATAAAACCATGATTGTTTGTAAAGTATGTGTAAGCAGGATTGTGGGCGTAATCTTCTTTTTTAGCCCCGTCTACTTTAAGCCAATTCCAGACCCGATCATCCTGCATGACAGAGGTTACAAATTCTGCTTCGGTCATAGCACCACCCACCGCGAACCGCTGGAAATTGTCACAGATTGACCCGATGCAATTGTCATAGGGCCAGCAGACATTGCGCTCGAACCGCTAGGGATTGTGTAACTTGTCGCAACGGTTTTACTGTTAACGTGCAATCCGTTAGTCGCATTAAACGCAGCAGACGCAACAACGCCAGTAGACGGGTTAACAGTAACGCCAGAATTTACGTAGTTAACTGTAGTCGTTCCGCTTGTGGCAGACTGAAACGCCATGTAATAAGTAGCGTTTGTGCTGGTAACTGTGTTGGTGATTGAACCACCGCCGCCTGCAACCCAAGTAGGAGCTGAACCAGAACCGTTAGATTGCAAAACGTAACCAGAAGTGCCGTAAGAACCGTTAAAAGCCACCGCGCCGCTGGTATTAATGGTCACTGCATCGGTTGCAGACCCATTAATCACAAAGTGAATTGCATTAGCCGTTGTCGTACCAATCGCCAAATCAGCGCTAGTTGACGTTAAATAGACGTTATTTGCGCCACCTAAAGCGCCTGTACCGCTAAACCCTGACGAATTCATGCCAAAGTCGCCGTAATAGGTCGTTGCAGTACCGTTGTTGTTGCTTACAACGTAATCAGTTGATGCCGCCGTACCATTACTGGTATTTTGTAAAACGATCTGGTTGTAACTGTTTGTGCTTGAAGTAAATGAAGCGAAAATGCTTGTGTCTGAATAGCCAAGCGTTCCATAGCTAAAAGCACCAGCAGACAAAGAGCCTGTGATTGTTTCGTTAGCAACAAATGAGCCAGTTGTAACCGCAGCCGCAAGGCTGAAAGTAACCGCACCTGTTGAAGCAGAAACAGAAATTTGATTGGTTGTACCAGCAACGGAAGTAACGCCACCAGCCGAACCGTTTGCCGCAGATGTAATACGTCCTTGTGCGTCAACAGTAATATTGGCATTGGTGTACGAACCAGCCGTTACCGCTGTGTTAGCCAAAGCGATTGTTACAGTTGTAGAGCCGTTGTAACTTGTACCAGACAATCCTGTGCCAATTGTTAAAGCATTGGCAACAGAACCAGCCGACCCTGTTGTATTTTGGTTAAGAGTTGGAATGTCAGCCGCAACAATCGCCCTAAACGTAGGCACACCAGCCGAACCGTTAGGAGCAGCAAGGAAATAGTTAGCTGTTTTGCTAGCGTATGGGTTTTGCGTATCGCCATAGCTAGACGCCAAACTGATTGTAGGAGTTGCCCCACCAGAAGAAACAACAGGAGAAGTTCCAGAAACAGACGTAACTGGAGCAGCACCGCTAGAAGCTGAAGTTAACCGACCTTGAGCATCAACCGTAATTGACGCATTGGTATAAGAACCAGAAGTTACAGCCGTATTAGCTAATGCAACAGTTACAGCAGCAGACCCGTTGTAACTTGTTCCGCTTAATCCTGTGCCAATCGTCAAAGCATAAGGAGCAGCAGCAGTTACTGTTGTTGAACCACCTAAACTAACAGCATTGCCGTTAATAGTGATTGATGAATTAGCTAGTTGAGCGTTACTAATAGTTCCGCTTAAAACTGTTGTTGGAATGGTTGTGGATGCCGTTACAGCACTTGAACCGTTGGCATACATATAACCAGTTAAACCCGTTACCGTGATGCCTGTAAACGCTTCAGTAGATGAACCGTTTATTTTTTCCCATGCGTTTGTTGTGCCGTTGAAAATTGCCCAATCGCCAACAGACCAAAGAGAAATTCCGTTTAATGTTGTTGTACCAGCAACAGAAACAACGTAATAATTATTGTTTGTTCCAGAACTAGATGTAAGCGTTGGTGTGTTTGTGGATGCGTTCCAAGTGCCTTGATAAGCAGGTGAATTTAACGGATTTGTAGTAATCGAAGTAATTTGACCTTGAGCATTAACGGTAATTGTTGGAATTGCTGTTGCGCTTCCGTATGTACCTGCTGTTACTGCTGTATTTGCTAAAGCAATAGTTACGCCAGATGAACCGTTATAGCTTGTTCCGCTTAAACCAGTTCCGATTGTCAAAGCGTTTAAGTTTGAACCAAGCGAAACACCAGAGATTGTGCTGTTTGTCAAAGCACCATTAGGGATAGCAGAAAAGTTTGTGCCAACAAGAGTAGGCGAGTTAGTCCATGTTGGAGTAGATGCCCCGCCAGAAGCTAACACATAGCCAGAAGTACCCGCAGCACTAAATGCGTAAGCAGTACCAGTACCATAGGAAACACCACCAGCAGTAGGAGTAGCTGTTCCATTTGTACCGCCTTGAGCAATTGCAACTTGACCAGAAGTAATCTGTGATGCTGCAATGGCAATCGTAGTGCTGCCTGCCGCCGTTAGTTGGCCTTGAGCGTTTACCGTAAAAGTTCCCACACTTGAAGCTGAACCATACGAGCCAGCAGTTACTGCGGTGTTTGCAATTGCAATCGTTCCGCTTGTCGTGATCGTGCCGCCAGAAAGCCCTGTGCCTGCGGTAATGCTTGTAACTGTTCCCGAACCGCCAGAGGCTGACAATGTTCCGCCAGAGAATGTAAGGTTTGACCCAATGGTGACGTTTGAAAATCCACCCGTGCCATTGCCGTACAGGATTGAAGTTCCCGATGTTGCTGGCGCTTTTCCATTAAACGTATTCCAATCGGTTGAGCTTAAATATCCGCTAGTTGTCGTGTTTGCTTGAGCAATAGTCAAGTTAGGCGATGTGCCACCGCTAGACGCCAATGGTGCAGTCGCAGTAACCGCAGAAACACCTGAGCTAGTTAAAGTTTGCTGTTTAAGGTTGCCAGCGTTAGTTACCACTTGCCAGCCGCTACCGTGTGTGTAGGTCAGCTTATCTTGAGGCGAAAGTGTGACAACAATCTCGTTGTAGGCAGTAGAACCATCCACCAATTGAATCGTGACAATGGCGTTAGCAGTATCCGTATTGAATACGGTCAACATATCAATATCACGCACCGTAGACGCCGCTGGAGCGTTACAAATAGTTACCGCAGTGGTGTTATTGGATAGGCTTAATTGAGTTGCACCAAGATAGGTCGTGCTTGTTTGGTCTGAATAACAAACAGTCGTTTGGAGTTGCGAAGTAGTTACCGCGCCGCCCAAAAACAGCTTTAAGACCCGTGTTGTAGTGTCTAGTCTAATCATGTTTTATCCATGTCGTGCGGCAAACGCCAATGAATCAGGGCCGCTACCGCCGCCAGTTGCTGATAAAGTGCCGTTTGAAAAGATTAAGTTTGCGCCAATTGTCACAGCTTTTAGCGCAGTTCCATCACCGTAAGCCAAACCGTTTACAGTTGTATCAATGGTCAAAACTGGTGCATTGTTAACAACAGTTGTATATCCATTAAAACCGTTAGCGTTTTGAACGCTCAAATTCTCAAGAAACTGTTGCAATTGCGACAAAGTTAAGCCAGGCGTATTGTTGCCGCCCGTTCTTTGATACAACTGCGTCAAGAACATTAGCCAAGCAGTCGTAATATTCCCGTTCGCATCAAGAAACTTGATGTTTACATTGGGGACGTTTGAGGCTAACTGTGTCATTTTCTATTGGGCGCAGCGTCAATGAAAGCGCCAGACAAAGCAGTTTTAACAGGCTCAGACCATGAAAGTTCAAACACCCTATCTCTAGCCATGCCCAAGCGCCACCAATTGATTGAAGTCAAATAATGGCCTTCTTTGCCCATTGTTTGACCAACAGGGTTGCCAAAAGACTTTCCGCGATTGTCCGACCACCGCAAGAACACGGTCACAGGCTGATTGTTGTTTCCATTACCCGATTCCATTTCAGCAATGAATTGCTTGTATCTCACGCGATCAGACATATCGTCTTCTTGGTGATAGAAGCCGCGAATGCGTGTTATCGGCGTTCCATTGTCTGTGTAATTATTCTGGTCAAGAAAATAAAGATTTCCGCTTTGGTAGTCGCCTACCACTAGAAAATTGTTCCAGAAAGCAAAACAGTTAGACAAGTGACGGTTTAAGTTGCCGTTTGAATCAGTGGTTGACCATTCCGACCATTGTTGGTTAGACAGATCAAAGCACCATGTTTTACTTGCGCTAGGGAATGTCACCACATAAAAGAAGTGACCATTAATCTCAAATGTGTATCCGATAGCGTCTGACAGCGTTGAGTAAGTTTGCAATTCTTGGTCAATCGCAAACGTACTAATTTGAACCGCAGAGAAGTTTTGTGTTCGGCAAATGTAGGCTTGGCCTTGGGGCGATTGAGCAACCCAATACATCTCACCATCCATTTGAGCAATCGAGTTAGTCGCAGCACATCCGTATTGAATAAACGAGCCAGGCATCTCTTGAAATGGAAACACCGCATTACCAGCGTTAAACCAGACTTCAGTTGTTACTTCGCCAAACAGATAAATATAACGGCGAGCAACGCCAATACCAACGATGTTATCAGCGAATCCAGATTTGGCTGCATAGTCAGTAGGGTCAAGTGTGATTGAGTTGTTTAACGAGATGTACCATTGGTTTGTATTTGGTCGATTAAAAATAAAGTAACCATCAACATAGTTAACTTGATTTGAACCGTAAAACCCACCTTGGTCGCCTGAGCCGCTGTTGTTAATCGGCGCAAGCGTGTTATTACTCATTTGAATCGTATAACCGCCGTAATTGGTAGAGGAGTTCACTGTACCGTCAACCAAAAACACATATTGACCGTTATCAACCATTGAAACAACGCCAGAGCTACTCTGAATCGTTCCTAAACTTTGCAATCCCAAATTACTGTTCAATGTGTACACGGTAGAACCGCAGACACCATAAAGCTGTCCGTTAGAA
>Ga0207957_1000214_pt1 | contig 13907 bp, 24 predicted proteins | sample CryBogCBH27Jun07_FD_184603 | JGI IMG/M metagenome (GOLD analysis project Ga0207957, IMG submission 184603) | Freshwater microbial communities from Crystal Bog, Wisconsin, USA - CBH27Jun07 (SPAdes) | ecosystem: Environmental > Aquatic > Freshwater > Lake | place: Crystal Bog, Wisconsin, USA...
AAACTTAGGTGATGACGGCCCTAAAGAACCGATTGAAACCGAAAAAAATATGAAAAGTTTTATGAAAAAGTACGCTAAAGGCGGCACTATTTACGGCGAATCAATGGGTAAAGTAAAAACTGCGGGCGTTAAAAAACACGGCGACGGTATTGCCGAACGTGGTAAAACTCGTGCAATGATGCCTAAAATGGCTGGGAAGACAATTTAATTATGGCCTTATCTAAAGAAGAACTGAAGAAGATTCGGGAAAAAGAAGCCAAAGTTAAAAAAGAAACGGAAGCTCGCTCCGCTATTCACGATGCTGAAGTCATGGATAAAATGAGAAGCTCTGTAGGGGCACCGACTGCTGCGGAATCTGCTATGCCTGCCCAACCCCCAGCCCCTGTAGATCAAATGGGCAATGCGGCTGGGCCTGCGCCGACTGGTATGAAAAAAGGTGGTAAAACAAAAAAAATGGCTAGCGGCGGTTCTGCTTCTAGTCGTGCTGATGGTATTGCATCAAAAGGCCACACCCGTGGCAAGTATCTTTAAGGAGAAGCAAATGGAACACAAACATAACGTAGACCACGTAAAACACCATTATGGTAGCGGCCACGGCCATAAGCATGAGCAAGATAAAGTTGCTGAGCACAAAGCTAGCCATAAACTACACCACGAGCACGTAAAATCTATGTGTGGCGGTGGTAAGACTGGCTCTATGAAGGTAGTTGGCTAATGCGATCAAGTCGTGGTATGGGTGATATTAGCCCATCTAAAATGCCGGGTAAAAAAGTTATCCATCGGAAAGACAAACCGCAGGATGTAGACATGTATGCTGAAGGCGGGGAAACAAAATCAAAGTCTAAGTCAAAAGCTGGACCTAAGTCTGTTTCTGTTACCGCTGGAGGCACTGCCCCTGCCATGGCTAAAAAGTTATTAAACAAACCCGGTTCATTAACTGCGGCAGACATGTACGCTAAAGGTGGGCTGTATGAAAATATTCATAAGAAGCAAGCACGTATTGCAGCTGGCTCTGGTGAAAAGATGCGTCCTGTTGGATCTAAGGGTGCGCCTACTAAAAAAGACTTTATTGAGTCTGCTAAAACAAGGAAGAAAAAATGAATTTATTTCACTCATTAGAAAATTATGCCGACAGTATTTTGTCTCTCGTTAAATCACAAGTTAATCATGCACGTCAAGCTTACGGGGCTGTAGACCAGTCTTTAATACATATCCATGATACTTTAGAACAGCACGTCCAAGCATCTATAGAAGCTGCTAAACCTGTAGCCAAAGCTGCCGAGCAAGTTATTTCTAACGCAGTTGACGTAGCTGCAAAACCTATTATTGATGCTATTAAAGGCGCATAAAAGTGAACTTTACATTTACATGGATTATGGATAAATTAGGCTATATGCCTAAGATTGACATGCAAGTTGGCAAAGTAGTTAACGAATGTTGGCCTTTCCCTGCAGAGCAAGAAACTGTTAAAAAGCAGGGGAAAAAACCCACTGTAGCTAAAGCCACTACTCGTCCTAAAAAGACAATTACCAAGAAAAAATAATGGCCTATACCTCCGGTGCGTCTACGTTTAACCTTGACCTTACTGAATTAATTGAGGAAGCGTATGAACGTGCCGGTTTACAGTTGCGTTCTGGCTATGATATGCGCACTGCACGCCGGTCGCTTAATCTTTTAACTATTGAGTGGGCTAATCGTGGTATTAATCTATGGACAATCGAGCAAGGTCAAATTACTATTAACACTGGGCAGGCTATTTATGCTTTGCCTACTGATACAATTGATTTGTTAGACCATGTAACTAGAACCGGAACTGGCCAGAATCAACAAGATATTAATATCACCCGCATTTCTGAGTCTACTTATTCAACAATACCGACTAAGAACGCACAAGGCCGACCAATTCAAGTTTGGATAGACCGTCAAACAGGCCAATCTAATACGACTTCAGTTACATTAGTTGGGGCTACAACATCATCAGCTACATCTTTAGTATTAAGTTCTACAGCTAGTTTAGCAACTACAGGCTTTATACAAATAGATAGCGAAATTATTTCGTATCAAAACGTTTCTGGTAATGTACTACTTAATTGCTTTAGAGGTCAAGCTAACACAACTGCGGCAGCTCATAGCGATGGGGCTTCTATTATCGTACAAAAGCTCCCTAACATTAACGTATGGCCTACTGGTGACGGCGCTGGCCCTTATACCTTTATATATTGGCGTTTACGTAGATTGCAAGATGCTGGTAATGGCCCTAACATCGAGGATATTCCGTTTCGTTTAATTCCTTGCTTAGTTGCAGGGATTGCTTATATGGTTGCTGTAAAACGCCCAGAAGTACCAGCCGATAGAGTTATGGGGTTAAAAGCCGACTACGAACAACAATGGTTATTAGCATCGCAAGAGGATAGAGAAAAAGCGTCTGATAGATTTGTACCACGCCAAATGTTTTACTAGGTGACTTATGCCATCAAAGTATTCATCAGGTAAATATGCAATTGCCGAATGTGATCGGTGTGGCGGGCGCTATAAGCTATCGGAGTTAAAAAAAGAAGTAATTAAGACTAAGCTGTATCAGATTAAAGTATGCCCTAGTTGTTGGGACCCCGACCAACCTCAGTTACAATTAGGTATGTACCCGGTCAATGACCCACAAGCAGTACGGGAACCAAGACCAGATAATAGTTATGTTGCCTCAGGTTTAGACATACTAGGTAACATTTCTGGTGGTAGTCGAGTGTTTCAATGGGGTTGGGCCCCAGTTGGCGGTGCCAGTAGTTTTGATGCTGCGTTAACACTTAATTATTTAGTAGCAACGACCCAAGTAGGGACAGTAACAATATCAACAACTTAGGAGTAAAAAATGGCAAAGATGGAAACAAGTAAAGAAGACATGAAGCAAGACAAAGCTATGGCTGATAAAGAAATTAAAAAAGCTTTTAAAGAGCATGATAAACAAGAGCATCAAGGCGGAGTAGGAACTAAACTCAAACTAAAAAAAGGCGGTTTAGACAAAGTTAAAAAAATGGCTAAAGGCGGTGTAACCGGCACGGCTATGAAATCTATGGGTCGTAACATGGCTCGTGTAGCTAATCAAAAATCTTCTTCAAGAGGTCGTTAATATGGCAACTGCAAAGAATGTAAAACCAACTAAAAAAGATAGTCCGTCTATTTTAACTGGTGACCAAATGGGTAGAACCAATGGCTATGCTGAAGAATATGCCCGGCCGCATAAGATGGATGGTAAAACGCTAACTCAAGCCGATATCGGTTTTGAAATAGAAATGCCGACCCGTATGGGCTGGACTCCATTAAATGGCGGTGTAAGTATTGGTCACTTTAATACTATTAAAGAAGATGGTATTGAAACTCGTGGTAATGGTGCTGCTGAAAAAGGCCGCAAAGCACGTGGGCCAATGGCTTAATAGGGTAAACCCGGATGAATTACGAGCAGTTATATAACAACATTCAGAATTACGCCGAGAGCACAGAAACTCTTTTCGTATCTAGTATTCCTGTATTTGTACAGCAGGCTGAAACACGTATATATAACAACGTTCAAATCCCATCGCTACGTAAAAATGTATTAGGAACCTTTTCTGCTGGAAATCAGTATTTAACTTTGCCGTTTGACTGGTTAGAAACATATTCTATTGCAGTAATAGATAGCAGCGGTAATTACACCTATTTACTTAATAAAGACGTTAACTTTATACGAGAAGCATATCCTAATAATAGTTCAGCAAACTGGACTTTACCTAAGTATTACGCTATTTTTGGTTCTGCTACGGCCAATATTAACGAATTAACTGCAATTGTTGGCCCTACACCTGACTCAAGCTATAGCACAGAGTTACACTATTTTTATTACCCACCTTCAATCGTGCAAGGTTTAATTACTACGCTAAATGCTACACTAACTGGCGGAACGTTATATACCCCTGGTTTATATCAAAACATTTCCTTTACTGGTGGATCTGGGTCAGGGGCTACGTGTGATATTTTGGTTAATTCTAGCGGTAACGTATCTATTGTTACTTTACAAAATGGCGGAAATTTTTACCAGGTTGGAGATATTTTAAGCGTTGCCACGTCATCTATTGGCGGCACAGGCTCCGGTTTTTCTATTGGGGTTGCAACTATTGGTAATGCTAACGGGCAAAGCTGGCTTGGCGATAACTACGATCCAGTGCTATTTTATGCCGCAATGCGTGAAGCTGTACTATTTCAAAAGCAAGAAGCCGATATAGTTAAATATTACGAAGATAAATACCAAGAAGCTATGGCGGAAATGAAACGACTTGGGGATGGCCTTGAGCGTGGTGATGCTTATCGTGATGGCCAAACTAAACTTATGGTTAAAACATGACAATAGTTCAAGGCCAAACAACAGCATTTAAAGTTAACGTATTAAGCGGGTTGGAAAACTTTGCTGCTGGAACGTCCTATACTTACAAAATAGCGCTGTATACAGCCTCAGCTACTTTAAATAACTCTACAACTACTTACGCTTCTACTTCAAATGAAGTGGTTGGAACGGGGTATACGGCAGGGGGCAAAACGCTAACTATAGCTAATCCGCCGACTGGTGATACAACAAATAACGTGGCGTGGATATCATTTAATAACGTCACATGGAACCCCGCATCTTTTACATGTAGAGGTGCTTTAATCTATAATAGCACTACTGGAGCAGCTGTAGCTGTGCTTGACTTTGGTGCTGATAAAACAGCAACTAGCACGTTTGTAGTTACTTTCCCAACGGCGGGTTCTTCAACTGCCATTATTAGAATTAGTTAAGGAGTTTATATGAGTAAAGAATTATCAAATTTTGGCGACAGCAGCGTTGCTTCCGTTACCCGTGCAAGCGATGGTCAGGAAACTTTAGGAATCCAAGGATTCTATGATGTTAAGTGTTTTGACAGCGAAGGAAACCTAAAGTGGGAAGATATTGCTCCCAACTTAGTTAATGCTGTTGGTAAACAGGCTTTATTTGACTATTACTTTGGCGCAACTGGTACTGGTGGTGGTACTGCTTCTGGTGCTAACTATCTTGGATTGGTAGGTAGCGCTTCTGCAACCGCTAACTATGTACAGTCTGATACTATCAGCTCACATACTGGTTGGATTGAAGTAGGCGGCACAAATGCTCCTGCTTATACAGGTAGTCGCCAATCACCTAGCTGGTCTGCTGCAACTAACAATGGTTCAGCATCACCAAGCAATATTGTTTCTAAAGCCGCTTCTGCATTGACATTTTCAATGACTAGCGGTGGTACTGTATTTGGTTGTTTTATTAACTCTGGTGCATCTGCTTCAGCTACCAAAGATTCAACAACTGGTATTTTATATAGCGCAGGAAGCTTTACTGGCGGTAGCAAAATTGTTGCCAATGGTGATTCTTTAGCGGTTACTTATACGACCACAGCAACGTCTTAATTAGGAGCCAATTATGGCTTTACAGTTAGCTGATCGTGTTTTACAGACTGGTACAGCCAATACCACAGTTAGTTTTACGCTAACTGGTACGGTTATTGGCTACCAGGCTTTTACAGCAATTACTACTGGTAATACGCTTTACTATGCTGCATCGGATGGAACCAACTGGGAAGTAGGTCTTGGTACATTAACTTCGTCCACGCTTTTAACTCGTACTACTATTTATTCATCATCTAACTCTGGTTCTGCAGTTACTTTTTCTGGTACGGTTACAGTTTGGTGTGATTACCCAGCTTCAATTGCATCTCAACCAGCTGGAGCAACAGTAACTCCAACAACTACAAATGCTACATATTATGTAGTTGGATCATCTGCTACATCTGGAGCGCAAACTATTGCTTCAGTATCTGTTACTAATGCTGTTTCTTATAATGCTTCTACTGGTGCTTTGACCGCTGTATCTATGGTGTCCAGTTCAGATGAGCGTTTAAAATCAAACATTCAAACTTTGACAAACGCTACGCAAATTGTAGAAAAATTAAGAGGTGTATCTTATTTGCGTAATGACAGGCCAGAAATTGGTGTGGTTGCACAGGAAGTGGAAAAAGTTTTACCAATGTTGGTACACGAAGACCCAGAAGGTTACAAGTCTGTAGCTTATGGCAACATGGTAGGTTTATTAATTGAAGCTGTAAAAGAATTATCGTTAGAAATAAAAGAATTAAAAACAAAAGTTAATAAGGCCTAAAAATGTTTGGGTTAAATACTTTATCTCAAGCACCTTTTGCAGCATTTTCTAATGTTTATACAGGAGATATATCAGAGTCTATTATTTCAGAAACAGATGCTGAGGTAGTTGTTGCAACATTTATTACTGTTATTTCTGAAGCAATTTCTGCTATGGCAGATATTCCTGCTTATACAGCTTTGGGATCAGTTACAGAAAATTTAACAGCAAATGATGTTAATGCAGGATTGGCTAATTTTGTAAGTTCTATTTCAGAATCTATTAATCCTGCAGATGTTCCAACTGTTATTGCTAATTTTGCAAGTTCCATATCAGAATCAAATACATTAAATGATTCGATAGGTAGTGGTTGGAATGTGGTTATCACAGAAAATTCTGGACTAGCCGATTCACCTACTGGATTTGGTACTTTTGTATTTGCTGTAGTAGAAAATATATCTAGCTTTACTGATAGTTCAATCCAAGCAGCATCATTTCCAGTTAGTATTCTAGAAGCAATATCTTCAATATCAGATAGTCCATTAGGATTGCCAACTTATGCAGTATCGGTATCTGAAGGTAGCACAATAGCTAATAGTCAAATTGGTGGCTGGAATGTTTCAGTTGTCGAAAATTCAACCATTGTGGATAATAAAACAGTTGTTGCAGCGTTTATAAGCTCTGCATCTGAAAACATCAATAGTGCTGATTTACCATCAGTAATAGCTTCTTTTATATCTTCTATTAACGAAAGTAACATTATAAGAGATAGCCAATATGGGCGTGGTTGGTTTATAATTAACGATAATCAGACTATTACTTGGGTAAGTTTGGATGACTCACAAACCCCAAATTGGGTCCAAATTAATAATAGTCAGTAAGGAAAAATATGTCTTCTACGTACTCAACTAGCTTAAAACTAGAACTTATTGGTAACGGCGACCAGTCCGGTACATGGGGAACCACAACCAATAATAACTTAGGCACGTTGTTAGAGCAAGCTATTGTGGGTCAAACAACCATAACAATGGCTAATGCTGACTACACATTATCAAATTATAACGGCACATCTGATGAGGCCAGAAATGCTGTAGTCGTTATTACAGGCAATCAAAATGCTACTTATAATGTTATTTGTCCAGCAGTTCAAAAATTGTATGTAATTACTAATAGCCTTAATTCTAGCGCAAGTGCCTACTTTAAACCTTTGGGTGGTTCTTCTTTAACTATTCCAAACGGTCAAACAGTTTTTGCTTATTGCACAGGTAGTGCAATGGTCCAAGTAAATCTTTCAGTAGCAACTTCTATTGCTAATACTGGCGGTTGGAATGTAACACCTACTGGAACAAAACTTTATTTTAATTACAATGGTACAAACGTAGCATCATTAGATTCTTCTGGTAACTTAATAGTGCTTGGTACTGTAAGTGCTGGCGGTACACCTTAATTTTAGGAGCAATACATGACAATTACAACTTCGGGTACAACCCTAACCTTTAGCGATGCAACTACGCAAACCACGGGTGCATATTTTTTTCCTGCTGGTACAGCAATGTTATTTCAGCAAACCGCTGCGCCTACTGGTTGGACTAAATCTACTACATATAACGATTATGCTATTCGTATTGTCAATGGAACGGCTTCTACTGGTGGATCATCTTCATTTAGCACTTGTTTTGCAAACCAAACACCAACTATTAACGTATCAGGATTGAGTGCTGGAGCAACTACGCTTTCTACTCCACAGATGCCTAGTCATAGCCATAATTTAAATTATAAAACTGCTGGTGCAACTCAATGTTTTGTCAATGCTACAAATTTTGCGTGTACTGCACTTGGTTGTCTTGCTTATACAAGTAATACCAATAGCGGTAATAAGGCTGGTTATGTAGTAAGTACAGGTGGCGGTGGTTCACACACTCACTCTATTTCAGGTTCAGCATCATCTTCCGCAGTAACATTAGCAGTTCAGTATGTAGATCATATTATTGCAACTAAAAACTAAAAGGAAAATAGTGAAACTAGAATCTAAATCAAACTGCCCTTTAAATGGGTTTGAGCCTTGTAAACTATGGGATTGCTCATGGTTTATTGAAGTAAAAGGCAAGCATCCACAAACTGGCACAGATATGAACGAATGGGGATGTGCAATAGCTTGGATGCCCGTAATGATGATTGAAAATAGCCAACAACAAAGACATACAGGTGCAGCAGTAGAAAGTTTTAGAAACGAAATGGTTAAATCTAATGAAGCATCAAGGCAGATTTTACTTGAAACTGCAAAAGCAGCACATATTATTGACGAACCTAAATATATTGGGAGTAACAAATGAATTTAACTATTATTAATGAAGATAATGCAGTTTATGTAGATGGCATGGCTTTGGCAGGATTAGATTTATCTACTACTGGAATTCCATCAAATGTTCACGCATTACAATGGAAAGTAAATCTTGGTTGGATTGAATTTAAAGATAATTCTGATTTTACAAAACCAGCTAATGAAGTTATTAATGTTTTACCTGATTGGGCTAATAACTGCGTAACTGTATATAACAATCAAATTGCAGCAAACCAAGCAGCAGAAGCAGAAGCAGCAGCTAGAGCAGCCCAAAATCAACCTACATCAACTGGTACAACGGTGATTTAATGACAATAGATAAAGTCCCTACTCATTCTTTTGAATATGATGCTGGATCAATAGCAATTTGGCACGTTAATAAAGGGGAAGGCTTATCTAAGCATAGCCATTTATTTTCTCATGCTACTGTTTGTTGTGCTGGTTCTTGCATAGTTCGCAAAGAAGGTAAAGAGCATATTCTTACTCCATTAAGCCAGCCTGTAAGTTTAGTTGCTAATGAATGGCACGAAATTGAAGCATTAGAAGACGGGACAGTATTTTTTAATGCTTGGGCTGGTGGTAAATATATTTAATGAACAAATACCGTATTCGTTTTAACAAAACACGAGGCATAGAAGGTCGTGGAACTATTGACCATGTTTGGCGTGTATTTGAAAATGATAAAGAATATTTATTAAAACACTTTAAATTAAATGTGCCTTCCTATAGCGAAATTGACCCTAGTGGTGGGGATTGGAATGTAGTTTGTTATGGATATTTAACATTAGATAGAGACACATCAACAGCAACGATTAACGAGGTCGAATAAAAGTGAATCATGGCAGATCCGTTTGGTATAACCGAAGGAGCAAAAGCTCTTAGCGGAAGCCTAGATGCAAGTCGGGAGGCTAGTAAAGGGCTATCTAAAAGTATTGAGGGTATTCAGCAAGACGGTATAGATGTAGCGCAGCAAAAGGCAAATGAAAGACGAAGAGCATTACGGGAAGCAGAGTTTAAAAAGCAAACAGCATTGATTAAAGCGTTGGAAGATTGGAACAAGAAAAAACAAATTAGTGATCAGGAAGCAAAGTTAAAAATAGATTTTGTTAAGAAGTATGGTGCAAAAGAATGGGAAGCATTATTAAAGATTAAGTTAGATATTGAGAACATGGAACGCAAGGCTAATGAAGCTTTCCAGCATGATTTAAAAGAAGTTCGTAGAGTGCAATTTTATTGCTTTGCATTAGCAGCATTAATTGCATGGTATTTAACATGGGGTATTAAAGGATAAAATGTTATGGGATGGCTTGAACAAATTGCACCTACTATTGCTACTTGCCTTGGTGGCCCTCTTGCTGGCTTGGCCGTTACGGCAGTATCTAAAGCGCTGGGAATAGATGAGAGTAAAGTACAAGATACTATTGATGACGGAAAACTCAGCGCCGACCAGATTGCTGCCGTCAAACAAGCAGAGCTAGAATTAAAAGACCATGCGCAACGCTTAGGCTTAGATTTTGAGCAATTAGCAGTTCAAGATCGGTCTTCTGCACGGGATATGCAATCAACAACAAAATCCTATGTTCCGCCAGTATTAGCTATTTTAGTCACAATCGGTTTCTTTGGTATTTTAGTTGCCCTTATGTTTGGCTTTGCGCAACGGTCAGATGAGGTAATGATTATGTTAGGTAGTCTTGGTACTGCTTGGACAGGCATTATTGCATTTTATTTTGGGTCTTCTGCCAGCAGCGAAAATAAAGACTCAATGTTACATCAATCTACTCCCATAAACAAATGACTCCAGAACAACTAACACAACTTGGTATTGCCCCAGAAAAATGGTATACCCCACTAATCGATATGTTTGCTCGGTATAATATTAATACTACTCAACGCCAAGCTTCATTTATAGGACAATGCCAACATGAATCAAACAACTTCAGAACTCTGGAAGAGAACCTTCATTACTCTACCGATGGACTTATGCGTACATGGCCCTCAAGATTTCCTACTATTGATGTGGCTGAAAAATATGCTAATAATCCAGAAAAGATTGCAAACAAAGTTTATGCTGGGCGTTTAGGTAACGGAGACGAAGAATCTGGCGAGGGTGCTCTTTATTTTGGAAGAGGCTTAATTCAGTTGACAGGTAAAGAAAATTATGACAGATGTGGAAAAGCAATTGGCTTTGATTTTGTTAATAAACCACAGCTTTTGGTTGAGCCTTATTATGCTAGTTTGTCTGCCGGTTGGTTCTGGAACAAACTTGGCCTTAACGATTTGGCAGATGCTCAAGAATATGGTCAAATGACTAAGCGTATTAACGGTGGAACCCTAGGTTTAGATGACCGCATTGTTAAAATAACTAAAGCTAAAGAAATACTAGGGTAATATGCCGCTACAAAAACTAACTCTTAAACCTGGCCTTAACCGAGAAGGTACAAGTTATTCCAATGAAGGTGGTTGGTATGACGGGGATAAGATTCGTTTTCGTTCTGGGCTACCAGAAAAAATTGGTGGCTGGACCCAAGTAAGCCCAAGTACATTTTTAGGCTATTGCCGTTCACTGTGGAATTGGGTAGACTTATCAGGTAATAACTTTATCGGTGTTGGTACTACGTCTAAGTATTATATTTATAATGGTGGCACGTACAATGATATTACTCCTATTTACTATACAAGTACTTTAGGTACAAACCCTATAGCATCAACCGCAAGTTCTACTTTAGTTACTATTACTGACACAGCATATAACCCGTCAGTCGGCGATTACCTTCTTTTTTCAAGCGCCGTTACAGTCGGCGGTGTGGTAATTAGTGGAGAATATATAGTTACTAGCGTGCCATCAACTACAACTTATACTATTGTTACAGCTTCTGCAGCATCGTCTACAACTACAGGCGGCACAGGCGCAATTATTCAGTACGAATATCCAACAGGGTTAAATATCTATTCCGTCGGTACCGGATGGGGGGCAGGGCCTTGGAGTCGTGGAACTTGGGGGTCTAGTTATTCTTCTGGTATTGGACAACAACTTCGCCTATGGACAAACGATAACTTTGGTCAGGATTTAGTTTTAGCTCCTCGTAATGGTGGAATCTATTACTGGCAAGATGCAAATGGCGTAGGAACAAGGGCGGTTAGTTTATCTAGTTTAGCTAATTCTGCAGCAAGTACAGTTCAAAGCGTCTCTTTTGCTAGCGGTGCTGGCTCTGTTGTAGTATCATCGCCGACGGGTATTTATCCTTACGCTTATGTAACTGGAACGGGGATAGCTACCGGAACCCAAGTAGCTTCAACTTATGTAATTGGAAATACAACCGTTTCGTTAACCGCTAATACCATTGCCTCTTCGGCAGGAACTAATTTAACTTTTTCTTATTCAGGCAAATATGTCCCAACTACAACCAATCAAGTTATTACATCAGCGATTCAAGAATTCGTTATTGCTTTTGGCGCTAACTCTTATAATGGTGGAACTTACTCAGCTACCTTCAATCCTATGCTTGTACGTTGGTCGGATCAAGCAAATGCTTATCAATGGGTTCCGCAAGTAACGAATCAATCTGGTGAATTTGCATTAAGTAATGGCTCATATATTATGGGCGCCCGAGCTACTCGGCAAGAAATTTTAGTTTGGACTAATACTGCGCTATATTCTATGCAGTATATTGGGTATCCGTATGTTTGGAGTTTCCAACTTTTAATGGACAACATTTCTGTTATATCGCCTAACTGTATGGTTACGGTTAATAACAGAACATTTTGGATGGGTACAAGTAAGTTCTATATGTATGATGGTATAGTGCATACTTTGCCTTGCTCATTGCGCCAATATATATTTGATGATATTAATTTAAATCAATCTTTCCAAGTATTTGCTGGGGCTAATGAAGGCTTTAATGAGGTCTGGTGGTTTTATGTTAGTAATGAAAGCAGTAGTAATTCGATAGATAAATACGTTATTTATAACTATTTAGATAATGTTTGGACTTATGGAAGCATGGCCAGAACAGCTTGGCTACAAACTAATATCCAATCAAATCCAGTCGCTGCCGACTACAATAGAAGATTGCTTTACCATGAAAGTGGAGTAGATGACGTTTCTACATCTAGCCCACAACCTATTTATGCCTATATTCAGTCTTCAGATTTTGGTGTTCAAACGCAAGATAATATAGCAGGTCAGCACTATGGGTTTGTATGGAGAATGTTGCCTGACGTAAACTTTAATGGCTCAAACGTTGCCAACCCACAGGTAACTATTCAATTATTACCACGTCAAAACTCAGGTACAGCTTATGGCACATCAGACTTAAACCCTGTTATAAGCACCCAAACTTATGCGTCGCCGACGCCCCAAGAATATACTGTTCAACAGTTTACAGGTCAAGTTTATACACGCCTACGTGGGCGCCAGATGTCGTTTAAGATTTATTCTAATACCCTCGGTGTTGCTTGGCAATTAGGCACACCTCGATTTGACGTTAAACAGGATGGCAGAAGATGAGCAACGTCACTAATATTAGACCGTCTAAAGCCCCCAATCTTCCTGTTGCACCACAGCAATACGATTCTACATTCCAGAATCAATTTGAAAATATATTACGCCTTTACTTTAACCAAATTGACAGCGCTATAGGACAACTTGTGACTACATCATCAACAGGAACCAGTATCAGCAATCCAAGCTATGTTATTTCTAATACAGAATCTCCATACGCACTTCCACCGTATTTACAAGTATCACGTGGACTTGTTTCAGGAACTTCGGTAGTTAATATTTATGGATACCAAAGTTCAGTAGGTACAACATTTATTCCTATTTGGGAAAACGCTACTGCATATACCTATCCGCCATCAGCCATACCAATGGTTTTGTATAGTTCATCAGCTTCAGATACCGCTGTTTCTATATTAATTAGTGGTTTAGATGCAAGTTATAATCTAGCTTCTGAAACTTTAGTATGTACAGGTACTTCAGGTGTAACAACTGTTGGTACTTATTTAAGAATGAATTCCATTACAACTACAGGAACTAATAATGCTGTAGGGGATATATCTTTATCTAACGTAGGTAAATCAATAACATACGCCAAAATTTTAGCTGGAAACGGTAAAAGTCAAGCTAATATTTACACCGTTCCTAATGGTTATACCTTTTATTTAACTAGGGTAAATGCTTATACTAACCAAGTTGGAAATTTGTCTAGTTCATATTGTACCTATCGTGTATATACAAAAAATAGCGCTGGTTTAGTAACCATTTTACTGCAAGCCCCATTTGGTAATCAATATTCATCGGTAAGAGTAGCGCCTCGTGCTTATTCTGGGGCAACCGATATTCAATGGCAAGCCAATACCCCATCAAGTACAGCGGCTGTAGGTATAGCTGTAGAA
>Ga0207957_1000222_pt1 | contig 13800 bp, 31 predicted proteins | sample CryBogCBH27Jun07_FD_184603 | JGI IMG/M metagenome (GOLD analysis project Ga0207957, IMG submission 184603) | Freshwater microbial communities from Crystal Bog, Wisconsin, USA - CBH27Jun07 (SPAdes) | ecosystem: Environmental > Aquatic > Freshwater > Lake | place: Crystal Bog, Wisconsin, USA...
CACTATAAAATAATGGTTTTAGAAGGTGGGGGGTGTCATGGTGTCAGTTCCGCGGGCTGTGAACCCGTGACACGGGTACGAGTACACGTGACACCCCCTAAGCCGAAAGGGTCGGTTTATAATGGTTTAAGAGGGGTCAAGGGGTGTCACCGTGACTGTCAAGGCTTCACCCCTCGGTACCGACTAAGAAAGTTTTAGTAACTCTTTCTCTATTTGGTGGTCGGTCTGTGGCTGGTTCGAGTTTATCGAGATCTTTAAGCGGTTGTCCGGACGATCGAAGAAGGCTTCCGCTTGCCGGGTGGTCATACCCGAGGCGACATAATGCCAACCGTGAGAGCAGTCGCTAGAGCAGGTGTAGCGGTAGAGCTGAGGGCCACGGACTTCTAAGCGGTCGATTTCTTGCTTTACCCGCCATTGGCCGGGCTGGTTGCCAATCATGTACTTAGAGAAGCGGGAAAGGGCCTTACGAGGGATTATTACGCCGTCGGTGTCTATGTGTGCGGGGTGATTAGGTTCGAGGTTCTCCCCGCCGTATAAGCCTTCTAAAAGCATACGGGAGCGGACGCGGGAGGTGGTTTCGGCGGCTATGTGTGCGGCGTTGGACTGTGGAAGCTTTTTCTTCTTGGAATCGACGCTAACGGCATTAGTACCCGAATCGTCCGACCAGCGAAGAGTCCCCGAATTATCGCCAGTCATAGCGAAAAGCCCCCATAACGAATTAGAGAGAGCTTTAACCAGCTTCGCCCCTCCCGGTGACATGGAAGCCCTGCCGTCCCTCACGATCGCCCACCAGTCCTTAAAGGGCGAGATTTCAACTAGTGGAGCGAAGCACCGGGTTATTTCGACTTGGCACCCTAGCGATTCGGCGGCGGCTAATTCTTGCCAAGTCCACGAACCTTCGATCTTTCCTTTGGGCCAGTAAATAGAGTCATTACCTAAACGAACGGGTAGGGGTGCGTGAGGTAATTCGTCGGGAACGTAAACCGTGGCGTAAGCGATACCCGAAGAATTAGGGTCTAAAATTGTGGACTTTGCGACCTCTCGAAGTGTCCCGGCATAAGGTCTATTCGCCATTTCATAGGGATAAGCCGAACTCATGTCTACGGCCACCATGTCGGATAAGTCGGCGGAAATTACGGCTTCTTGGCGGCCTCCGTAAAGAGCTGATCGACCGACCTTTGAGGTAAATCCCATTTCTACCGGTGCGGTTAAAGTAGATCGCCATAAGCTCCAAGCCATGCCCGAAATAGAAGCGGGGGCTACTCCTCGAACTTCTAACCATTGGGTTAATTCGGTAAGTGCTTTGTACTTATCTTCGTCGCTTTCGATTTCGTCAAGAAGTCGGCGGAGTGAGTGAACTCGAACCTTCGTCCCGTCAAGTCTAAGAGTGGTTACGTGGCCTTTCCATAATGAGGCTTCCCAATTATTCGCACCGGTGGCATTAAGTAATTCTCGAAGAGAGTGGCTAACGTAAAGGTTATTCATTTCGAGATCTTCAAGAAGCTTTAGACAAGCTTTAACGCCCGAAGCCGTTTTAACTCCGAACGGGGTATACGCGGTTAAGCTTCTCCACTTTGGAACCAGTAAAACCACCGACTTAAAACGAGATTTACCTAGAGGTTCAATTATCATAAAAATTTAATGTCATGGAGTCGAGGGCGTTGCTAACGGCTTTAGAACCGGGGAATAAATCTTCTACGGTGTCCCCTTCTTGATAACCTAAAAGCTCTAAAACCCACGCCGTCCAAGCTGGAGGTTTAGCACCGATAAAATTATTACGAGGTGGTGGACAAGTCATTAAATCATTCACGCGAAACCCCCCCCGTAGCCTTTTCGCGATTCGTGAACTTTGATTATTACTGGTTCCCAAGTATTTTTAATTCGAGAACCGCTAGTGAACGAACTTGGTTTATTCCATACGCATACTCTTATTCCGTTGCGGGAATCTGTTTTTATAACTTCTAAATAGGTACTAAGGGAATGAACGCTAAGAGCGATCGCCCAAGAATCGTAATTATTGTTTAATTTTTTAACTAAATCTTGGTGGGTTTTAGGGTCGTCCCATAAATAAGCTTGGGGGTGTTCGTCCGCTTTACCTAGACCGTAGCCGTTACCTTCTCCGGTAATTCCATACCAACGCTCCGCCCGCCCAAGATAGGGGGGGTCTGCTATTGCTAATTTCATTTTAACCCGTCCTTTTAATTGTTAATCCGTGTGTTTAATTAAAAATCCGTAAATCTCACTTACTTGGTTTTCGACTTTTATAAGCCGTTCCTTAGTTGGTGTTCTCGCCCAACGAATGACCGCGGCCGAAGCGACCGCGACGGCCGTTAAAGCCCCCGCTGTCGCTTCTACGTCTGCGGAGGTTAGTTGAACGATCATTCTTTAACTATTACTTACCTACGCCGAATTGACGCGTTAGCGGGGTAAAGTATTCCGTTGCGAAGGTAAGGCCCAAGCCCGCCGCGGTAGCTTGTGCCGTGGTGAGATGAATCGAGTTAATGTAATGCGCTCCGTCGGCCAATCCCATAGAGATAACCAATAGCAAGAAGTGACGATAACCGGCGGGGATACGATCAAGCCAAGCGGTCTTAATTTGTGGCGTAGCGTCCGCTAGGGCAGTCGCGAGAACTGTTCCGTTAGTTGGTAGTCCCGAAGCGGGGGCGGCTGGTGCTGGTTGGTCTGTACTCATAGTTTACCTTTCGAGAGGGAATCCTTACGAGATTCTAACTTAATCCCGCGAGAATTTGGGCTATTTCGGCTTCTGAAATTGCGTCTACGTGACCGTTAGGTGTCTGGTAAGCGATCGTTACGTCGTGGTGATTGCCCCACCCCGAAGCGTGTTCTGCTTTTATCTCGGCAATAGTTAACCGGTGGTTACTTATTGTCTTGGTTGCGGGATCTGCCTTTATGTCCTCGATCGCCGCTTTAATTTGTAGCGGTGTGAGTGGTGTTCCATTTAGTCCGGTGAATTCATAACTTAGGGAGAGTAGATTCTCTTCCCAATTATCCGTAGCCCATTCCGTATCGGTAGGGGGTAGGGATTCAATTATTTTTCCCGCTAGGTCGATCACTTTATAGAACGAGGCTTTAACGCAGTTATTATGAAAGTAATTACCTTCGCCTAAAGCCGTATCCCCTTTTACTGCGGTGCGGTGGAAATACCCGCGAATAATTTTCGCGGTGCGGCCTTCGGTGTAATTACCTTCGTTAGACATTATGAGCTTATCGGTCATTTTCTAATCCTTTCCGTGGTTAAGTGACCGTTTTTTTTAATGATAATTAACCCCTCAATAAGAATTTCCTCTACGGCTTGCGCGAGGCTCATTCCATTATCTTTTACATAATCATCTAATTTATTTTTTACATCTTCGTTCACGCGAGCGTAAATAGTTTTTGTAGCAGTTGATTTTTTAGCCATTAGATAATCAACTTACTCTTAGTTTCGCCTTGCTTAATAAGGATCTCATTCTGCGCGGCGATCGTGCGAAGCATGAGGGCGGTCTGTTCAAGTTGTCCATAGATAAAGAAGGTTTCAACTCGCTCGAAGCGAATTAGAAAAGCGTCTAGGGCTTCGGTCATTGGGGCCAAGCCCGAAAGAAAGTCCGCTACGTCTTTTTCTATTCCTAATTGTGGTTCGTTGTTATCTGCCATTTTTTTATTCTCCTTATTTTTTAGGGGTCTTTGCGTCTGTATCCATGACCGACCAAAATTCGTCTTTGCTAGAGGGCTTTACTTGGTCGGTGTATTCGATCTCTAACTTTTTACTTATTGCTTTTACTGCGTCGATTACTTCCCGGGGTGCTTCGCCTTCGGCTCCGCCGCCGCCGGGAATTTCGATCGTGTTGGGGTATAGACCCCGCTTGGTATACACGGTCATAGTCCACGGCCCACGTTCGGCGGGAACTATGTAAACGTGCTTCCAATTCTTAGGGTTAGGGAGCTTACTTAAAGCTCCTAGAACTTCCGGACGCACACTCACGCTATTAGGTAGCCATGAGGGGCGAAGTAGAACCTTCTCTAAACGGTTGATTTCTTGCGGCGTTGCTTCGGCCCGAATAGCCCTGTTAAGAAGGGCCATTTGCTCTTTGTCGAGTTTCTGACTTCCCCGCGGTGCGTGTCCGCGGGCGGCTCTAAGATCTGCCCCGCTTTCATACTTTGACTTAGTTAATCCGCTTCGCTCTAATCGCTTGCGGTAGTCCGGTGTAAGAGAATTCCAATTACGAGCTTTAGCCATTATTAAAACCTACTCGCCTAAAGTTACCTAGAACGATTTTAGCCGCTTCCCGATAAGTGAGGGCTTTCGATTCTACGTGGAGGACATTTTTTTCTTCCATGCCTTCGGCTGAATTATCCGCGGCCCAAGCTTCCATAGCTTGGGCGATCGTTAAAAGATCTTTACGAATACCGTTTCGGACTTCTTTTATTAGCGGACATTGGCAGACTAAAGCGCGAGAAGATCGCCAGTCCCGGGCCGCTAAAGGGCAGAATCTATCGTGAACCATTAGGGCGGCCTCCTAAGATAATAAAAAAGATCGCGACAATTACGAGAGCAATACCTAACGCGCTCATTCTTGAAGTCCCAACGTGTTCGCCAGCTCCTTAAAGGCCCGTGGATTAACGCGGGTTAATTGCTTTACTGCTTCGATACACGCGCCGCAGGTTTTACGGTTAATTACCGGAATTCCGCAGAGATCGCACTTACCGGTAATCCATGAGTTAGCGGTCATTCTTAATCGTCCTTAGCCAAGCCACGCACCCAATTATTAAAGCGAGATCGACTAGAAACCCGCTTCTTAGTGGATTTAGCATTTTTTAACCCGTCCTTTTCTATGTCTTGTTGAATGTATCTAACTAGGCCAATAAATAGCAGAATCGAACACGCTCCAATTACTGCTAATAAAATTATGACGATCGGAATAAGAAGCACTCCAATAAGGAAGGCGCGAAATAGGTTTTTAATCTGCGTCATTTATGTACCTGTAACTATCTACGGTTAAACCTGTTGCTTGATAACTTGCGGCCATAAGTAAAGGAGTTAAATCAACAGGATAAAATTCTGAAACTCGTTGGGTTTTACCTATTCTTTTATAATCTTTAACAGACCCTAGAAAAGATACTCCGTAATAATTTTGCCATGTACCAATTCCCACGAATCCCATAAAATCATACGAATTTATACAGGTGTTTATTTCTTTTTTAGGTTTACGCTCGATGGTTATTTTCATTTATTCTTCCTCGCTTGTCGCTTGGGCGAGCATTACTTTAATTCGTGTCGCGCTGGTTCCGTAAAGGGTGCCTATCGCGGTGTTACTAAAACCTTCGCGGCTCGCCTTCAAGATTAAACTTCGCGCTTTGCGTAATTCGTTTTCTTTCATTTTATCGAGGCTCCTTAACTTTTCGCGGCTGGTTATTATCTGATTTTCAAGTACAGAGAGTTTATTTCTCGCCATAATTGACACCGGCCCATAAGTGGATAACGCGACCGTGAGAAGCTTCGCGAGTGGCGGTCTTATAACCGACCTTCTTAATTAGTCCGGCGTGAGCTAGTTGCGACATTAAACCGCCCACGGAATTATTTTTACCGTCCGCGTTAGGTAGGCCAGTAATCGCTATAACGTCGTCTACGATAAAAGGTTCACCCCGCGAGATAATGCTTTCGACCGCTTCTCGAAATCTCTTTCGGTAGGCAGGGTCTAAGGCTTGGAGTGCGCGGCGTTGGCCCTTAGCTTTAGGGCTAAGGTCTAGGGCTAACTGTTCAACCATTGAAGCCACCCCTTTCGTGACGAATAGCGAAGCGAGAAGGTCTAACGTCCCTCACGCTAATAAATCGAATTATTTGGGTGTCCCCGTCGATCTGTTCGACCGTGTGAGGTCTTGCGAGCCTGTTGAGTAATTCGCGATACTTTCCCATAGGTTCCACGGGCTTAACGTGGGAGATAGGGAATTCGTGTCTTATAGCCATGACTCGCCCTTTCTAAAGGCCCGATAATCGGTTAAGAGAACCCAAGTACCGAATTCTCTTTCGTCTGTGATTTCTTGGAACTTATGACCTTGTGCGATTAGAAAATTCTTCGCGATAATTCGATCGGTGAGCGACTCGAACCAGTAAGCCATTTTCCATTTATTGAGAGTAACGCTTTCACCGGGTAAAGCTTGGAAGCGACCTTCTTCTAATTGAGGTAAAAGGGCGTTACGATTCTTCTTCCATTCGCCGGCACTTTGCCATAGTCCCTCGAAGTCGGCTTCGCTTACTTGAATGTACATTTATTTAGCCTCAATTTCGGCTTTAACCTGCTCGAATGTCTTACCCTGCTCTTCGGCGATCAAGTGAATAATTCGCGTAAAAATAGCGGGATAAACTGGCTTTAGAGGTTGGGTGGTGTTCATTTTTAACGCTCCTTAATTTGCGGAGCTTCTTTAGCTCCACGGGTCAAGGATTAAGTTACAGATTCCCGCGGGGTGTGTCAAGGGTTCACACCCCGCGTGTCTTAAGCGAATACGAGAAGGTAGAGAACTCCGCCGGTTGAAGCTCCGCCAGTATTTCCGGCGGACGAACCCGGGCCAGCTCCCCCGCCGGAAGCACCAAAACCACTAGCAGGGCCGCCGCTATTTGCATTTCCCGGGGTCACACCACCCGTACCAATTCCCGAACCTCCGCCAGTGGTTCCACCTGTACCCGTGGTTCCCATAGTGAGGAATGGAAAACCCGAAATAGTGGCGGCCGACGCGGTGGTATTGCCGATTCCACTAGCCACCCCTGCCACTCCATTAGGGGAAACGGCGGCTCCGGGAGTGCTTGTAACGGCAGGGTTTCCACCCGGAGCGGTATTACCTGCGAAGGTCGAAGCCGTCCCCGCTGTGGCTGGTACCGAACCGCTTACGTTGCCTTGTGTTCCCGCTACACCCGCAACGAAAGGTAAAGCCCCCGTTAAAGTCACCCGGCCCGTCACGATCGCCCCACTAGAACCCGTGGCCGTTACCGAACCGCCAGCGGCTCCCACCAATACGAAATAAGCCGAACCCGTTATCGTGATCGTTTGAGAAGTTGAATAAGTGTAAAGCTGACCAGACACGGGAGCCGCGGCTAAAGCAGTAAGAGCTACAACTACCGATACGGAGCCGACGGTGTTCCAAAAAATTACTTTAGTGGCGGCTTGGGCGAGGTTAAAAGTTAAAGAGCTGGTACCGGTTGCGGTTCCAATGTAGGTTGAACCATTCCAAAAATCCGCGGTTAAGGTGCCGCCGCCCGACCATGAAATCGTGTAAACACCACTTACGAAACTTTCCACCATTTCTAAAGGTACGTTAGGCGTAGCTCCTAAAGTCGCGGCGAAGGAATAAGGATAAGGGTTCGCTACGAAAGGGTCTGTAAACGGCATTTAACGCCCCCTTTTAAGTGGCGTAAGAGCTTTAGCTTTAAGTTGAAGTCGAACCGAACCCACGGCTCCTAGAGAGCAATTAGTCCACACGACATAAAGGTACTTCGTAGGTAGGACAATAATCGGGGAGTTTACGTCGTCTTGGTCTGAGTTACCCGCGAGAGTTGCCGCGATTACGTTTAGATCTATCGCCGGGGTATCAAGATAAACCTTTGCGGTCGTAGTAGTTGAAGAATTACAAGCTACTGCGATTTGTTCAACGCTCCAAAAATAATCGTAAGGGACTGGCGGGAATTGCGCGATAACACTTCCACCAGCCGAAGTACACGCCGCACTCGAAGCGGTAGGCGTAAGGGGTTGGGAAAGATCTATAAACCCGAAGCCGTCGAGGGCGTTGTAATCTTCGATCGACATTTACTCGCCTTTGATAAATTCGCGGTTAGATTCGTATTCGTTTTTAGCGCGGCTCTTTGAGGTCTTTTTATTCTGTCGGCTTACTTGTCGAGTGTTGCGGCCTTCGTAACTAATGGCCGAAGCTACCTTCCCCGTTCCGCCGCTAATCATGCCCGCCACCGGTGCGATCTGCTTTCCGACCGCAGATTTAGCGAAAGCACTCGAAAGCATAAATAAGCCTCCGAGCATTAAGCCGCCGCCAAAGAAGATCGAAAGTCCGCCGACCCATGCTTTTACATTACACGCCGAAATTTCAAGGGAACCAACGCCGAACACTCCGCCGGTCTTAAATACTGGCTTTTTACTTTCGCACCCGCTAACTCCCGCGTTGGCCGCGGCGGTTGCCGATACTGTGGCGGGGCTTGCGATACCGCTTCCCGCGGGGGCGGTTCCTTCGTTTACGTCCGCATTAGAAGCGGCGACTACGCCGGGGACTGGTATTGAAGTAAACCAAGAAGCTTGGCGGCCCGGTACGGCAAGATCTGAACCGGCGGCGGCTACTCCGTAATGATTACTAGACCAATTAGAATTAACCACTTGGATACTGAATTCATCGGTTGGCGCGTTATTCATTAAAGCTGTATAAATACCGCCGCCGATAGCCCCGCCCTTATAGCCCTGTACGATCATGGTCGCCGTGTTTTTAGCCGCGGTGGTGAGATCACTATAAACACCCGTCCCGTCGCCCTTATTGGTGCCTAGAGAGGCGTTTAACGGGTTATTTCGGTTATACCAGCTTGCGGGTGGGTTCTCTGCCGCTTGCCAGCGAAGAATGTTATTTATGTTATTCGCGGTTACTGGTGCGCCTATGTTTTTAAGAAGAAGAGTCGCCCATAGAAAATTAGTGGGAACGCTATTTACGAAGATCGAGCTTTTACTCGCGGTTGCCGTAGCCATTGTTAATCGCCCTTTTTAGATCGTACTAACCACGAACCTTCGCCCGGTTCCTTTTCGTCGTCTTTACTTGGGTTCGCGATCATGTATTCATAACCGCCCACGAAAACCCCGCAGATAGCGACGGCGGCCATGAGTGGAAGCTTCTTACCGGTGCGCTGAGTAACCGCCCACCCGGTAGCAGTAACGATCGCAGTCGCCGCGATCTCACCCCACCGAATTCGTTTTACGTTACCCGCTTTCGCGTCTTGGTCATGGAAGAAGGGCGAGGACACCGTAAACCATGAAGGACAGAAACCCGCGAACACTCCCGACGCTTCTCCGATAAGAAGAATTACTATCGTTATGTCGTCGGCTGAATTCTCCGCCATTATTGCGGCCTATAAACTACCGGGCCGTCGGCGGAGATGTAAGTAAGGTAATCGGTGCCGGGGCTTCTCATTCCGCCCATGTTGGGCCAAGTTTGCTTAAATTGTGTGTGCTTATCCCACCTGCGGGGGACGGGGCGCACCATTGTCGGATTAGCAATAAAGTAATGAAGTGTCGAGGAATTATGAGCTAGTGGGACGCGTGTACGCATTTTTAGATTCTCCCTACTGCGACGTCGCGACCTCCGAGGCCGCCCTGTTCTAGCCATTGGTTATAAGAAGTTGCTTCGAGTTTTACGGTGTCACACGTTCCGTCAGGGTGGCGTTTATGGGCATAAGCGATTTGTTGCGCTCCTGCGTCGTAATCGGCTTGCCAACGACCGCGGGCGTTAGTTTCCGCGAAGAAGGCTTCGTCGGGGGTGTGTTGTTGCGTACCCGTCGCTAGGCTCATAGCCGATACTATGCGATCTTTGAGAGTAGACATTATTTCCCCTTACTTCTTCTTAGCCGGAGCTTTAACTACTGGCTTGGCGGGTGCGCGGCCGCCGGAAACCGTAGCCGCTGGTCGTGGTGGTTGATACCCCCGCGAATTTACTCCGTTTTTAGGAGATACCGGGGCGATTTTAGCGGGAACTACCTTCTTAGAAGGTAGTGGCTTAGGAAGCTTCTTAGCGGGGGTTACGGGCTTCTTAGCGGGGGTTACGGGCTTCTTTGGTGCGCTAGTAGAGCCGCCGCTCTTAATTGGAGCCGCTATTCCGGCGTTATCTGTTACTAGGTCTTGACGATCGACCGAATAATCGTTCGTATCTGCCGCGAGATCTTTAGTGGAAGTTGAAAAGTTTTTATTGTCCACGGAGAGATCTTTTTCGGCGGTCGCGAGAGCTTGGGTCTGCCCCGTTTTTAGAGTATCGAGGTCGCTTATTTCCGTCGAAGCTTGACCTTGTAAAGTTTGGATTTGCGAAGCGAAATCTTGACCGCTTGCGATCGCACCACTACCGCCGCCGGTGTCTGCGCTACTACTTCCGGTTGTATCCGTAGCGGTGCTTCCCGTGGTGTCTACTGCCGGGGTGCTTGCCGCACTAGCGGCGGTAGCCGCGGCCGTACTGTTCTTCCGCTTATTGTAAAGATAAAAGGCTAAAGCACCCGCGACCGGAATTCCGATTAAAGCGGGCTTAGGTAGAGATTTAATACCCGCGCCAATTCCTTTGGGTTTAGGTGCCGTAGCCATTTTTTAACTGCTTTCTTTGCCGTTATAAGTCGGCCATTGAGTAAAGGGACGAATTGCCGCCGTAACTGTGCGGCCTCCGATTCTAAAGCGGTGTTGGGTTTGTGCCGGGCTACGAGTTTGGTTAATAGCGGGCTCCGGCATGACGTTATCTGAGAGAATTTTTCCGGGGAAGTGAACCCCGGCGTTAGCGTGGAATGTATAAATTGAAGGAAGTATCCAATTCGGCGAAACGTCCGAAGGTTGGTTATAACGTGATCCCCAAGACCCGTCATTCATAGCGGCGGGGCGGGGAGATCGAACGCGAACCGTCCCGGGTGCGCCAGTAATTAAATTATTTCCGTTCGTGGCCGGAGCCGCGCCAATAGTAAGGGTTGGGTTAAAAGCACCGGCCCCGCGCTTTGGATTCTGTAACGTGCGAATAGCGACGCGCATTAGCTAGGGATTCCAAGAAGGGCGTTAAAAGCTGGTCGGCTTATGTCGGTAATACCAGTCGAAGCGGCTTTAGTACCGGCGGGGTGTATAAGAATGTCCGCGATAATAATTCCGCCAATAGTCAGGGAGATAATGCCCACGAATTTACTCATTTAGTCGCCGCCTTTGCGGTAGTGGTGGTTTTAACGGGGGCGGTCGTGCTTTTAACCGTTCCGTTTGGATTCCATAAATTCAGAAGTATTGCTACATCTAAGCCCCACGCGGTTACTTGCGCGACCTTTTCTAGCTCGCCACTCATTAAAGAGAGCGCACCGAATACGAAGAAGGCCCCGACATAATCGGCGGGAATTGTGAAGTGTGGAACCGGGTTATTGGCCGCGTTTCCATTCTTTGCGCCGCGATAAGTAATTATCACGATCGCGGCGAGCCACGGTGGAAGAATACTTTTATTCATTTCTTCGCTCCGTCCCGTGGAATGTTATTTAATTTCTGAGCAGTAGCTCTACTTGGTAGAAGGAGATCAAGGAAGCCCCAATTTCCCCCCGTAACCTGCGAATAGCCGTAATAGGCAAGGGAGTAGCCCATAAAGACGACTCCCATACCTATAATTGGCATTTTTAGGCGTTAGAAGGTGCTTTGCCCGGAATGGCTTTTACGAACTTGTGATACGCCCATACGGACACAACGCCAAGCGCGAAATACATAACCTTTTCGTTTTTCATGGTTTACCTTTCTTAACGTGGAAGTGATTTACGGACGAGTGCTAGTAGACCGATCGCGACTACTCCCGCCCAAAAAGCCACGCCCGCGCCATTGTTAGGCATTAGAGGGTGTTGGGCTTGATCGGTGGGAACTGTTACGCCCGGGCCGAAAGCGGCTTCTTGGGCTGTACGAGCTGGTGAGGACGGGACAGACCCATAAGAGCTAGGGCGGGTAGAACCCACCCCGCTCATTTGGAGATTAAGTCCGGCCATTTCTTAGAGCTCCGGCAATCCTTGAATGATCGAACCTGTTGGGACGATCTGACCGATAAGTACGGACATGGTGGCGGGAGAGTTAGAACCAGCACCAGCGGGAGCGAAGTTAGCTTCGAGCAAGGTGCCGGGGTTGGTTGAAAGTAAAACCTCTCCGGTATCAAGCAAGCCGAGGCTCTGCTGCATTAGCGAATTCTTACGAGAGATCGCGATAACACCAGTCGGACGGGTAATCGCTCCGAACTGAATCGCCATGTCGTCGTAAATCTCGTTCATAGTTGAGTCGATCATTGGAACACCGTCTACATAAAGTTGTAAACGTGAAGGCCAGTAACCGTCTGTACGCGCACCGGTCGAGTCGCGAACTTCAAGAATGATCGTATCCAAGTAACCGCCGAGGCGAGGGAATTGGAGGCGAGCAGAAGAAGAAGCGGCAATCGAAGGGTTAGCTTGTTGGAGCAACCATTGGCGAGTAGTACCGAGTCCGGGTGGCTCTACTGCTACGCCCTCCGGCAACCAATAGAAGTCTGTATCTACTGTCGTGGTTACCGTTGGAGCTGTACCAGTAACCGAAGACCCATAAAGGGCCGTTACTGTGTTGAAGTTAAATTGAAGAGTTGGAAGAAGCGAAGCGTTAGCGGCTGAAAGTACGCCGTAACCCTTAGCGAATTCGAGAGGCAACGCATAGGAGAACTGTGCGGCTCCTGTTGTTGCCGAAGGTGCTGAGTACGAAGGAAGGTTAGCGGGGTTATTCGTTCCGTTATTTAGACCGAACGCGCCGCTAAAGATAGAAATAAGGTTCGAAACCTCATAACCCGGAGCAACGATAAGCGGGGTTCCAAAAGCGTCCTTAAACTGAATAAGTGAATTCAGATTATAAGGGGCGTCGGCCGCTACTGCGCCGGAAGTGAGAGTACCGCCGGTTACGAGTGTGTGCTGAACTCGAATGTTGCGGAAGTAACCCGGACGAGCTACGAGAGGTTGGGTTACGATCGAACCGAGAGCGTCACCGGAGCGAGTGTAAAGAGGTGCGCGGCCGGGCTGAGAGTGGCGGATAAAAGGGCCGCCAGCGGCTTCGACCGTGGTTTGAGGTTGTGGACGACCTGCCTCTTGCGAGGAATTGCCATTACTTGCCATTAAAGACCTGCCTGTACTGCGTCACCGAGGACGCGAAGAGGTGTGGATTCGGATTCTTGCGACCAGCGACGACCCGCCATTTTTAGAAGCCCTACGGCTGGTTTAGCTAGGAGGACAACGATTAGAACGAGGTCGAAGGTTTTTTTACTTGGTTTCATTACGAAACCCCTTTCCAACTAACCCCGTCCGTTGCTTAAAATAGCATACTTGTAATTACTTTTATGTAATTACAAGTATTATTTTTAGAAAATTTTAGTAAGTATTCCGTTTACCAATCCATAGCCATAAGCCGCTTCCACCCAAGCTAGATCGCTCTTGGATTCGACGTCGCTTTTAATAAATACGGTTTCCATTTTTTACCTCTTCGTAGGAATGGTTACGCGATACGGTTCGCGAGGGTCGCGGCCAACGATTACCCAAGAATACTTTTTAAGGCCCTTAAAAACTCCGCGAACTTCGGGCTTAGGTCGCCCTAAAATTTCCGCGAGTCGGCTTACTGTTTCGTCGTCGCGGGTATAGGAAACCGCTACCCAAGAAGCTTGGCGGGCGGCTTGTGGAGATACCCACGAAGGGGACTGGTACGAGCTTACGAAAGAGAGTCCCCTATCGCGGGCGGCGATAAGCATACGATCGACCGGTTGCTTTAAGTTCATCATTCGCGGGTCTGTTAATAATTGTAATTCGTCCGCGTAACACGTCCACCCGCCCATAGACCAAGCGTCGGTTAAGGTGTCGCGCATAGTTTTTTTAAGAGTTTCCTCTTCTTCTTCGGTTCGGCTCATTCCGCCGATTATGTACCGAGAGGGTAAACCTTCTTTTTCATTGGCTTCGAGTTTTTTATTCATTTCTTTAATACCCGGCCATTTACTTAATCTCTCGTACCCTAAAGTCGAAAGCGTGGAGTCGCCGCCTTTAGGGTCGAGGGCCAAAAC
>Ga0207957_1000225_pt1 | contig 13626 bp, 2 predicted proteins | sample CryBogCBH27Jun07_FD_184603 | JGI IMG/M metagenome (GOLD analysis project Ga0207957, IMG submission 184603) | Freshwater microbial communities from Crystal Bog, Wisconsin, USA - CBH27Jun07 (SPAdes) | ecosystem: Environmental > Aquatic > Freshwater > Lake | place: Crystal Bog, Wisconsin, USA...
CCTTGTATTAGGAGGATTGCCATTAAGTTGGTCTTTTAGTCTTTGTGCTTTTTCTCTAACACTTTCTACAACATTACTTGTAGTTTCAGGCTTACCTGACTTAGTTTCTATTTGAGGTTCAGCAGGTATTACTTGAGGTTCTCCTGTAGTACTTGTACCTTCTTTATCTAATGCTGCTAGTTCTGCATTAAGATTTTTTTCTGCAGTTGTATAGTTTCTACCATCTTCTGTTTCCGGAGCAGCCCAAGAACCTTTAAATGCATTTGACCATTCAGTTATAGCATTTTGTAAACTTTCAGGTACATACTTATTATATAGTTTATTTTTGCTTTCTTCTGGTACACCCTCTCCTGGTCTATATGTACCATCTGGTTGTTTTTCAGACCATATAGATACTTTACCTGATCTATCAACAGTTATAAGAAATTCTTTACCTGAATCTCCTTTAATTTCTATATCAATTTGTTTACCTTGTCCAGAAAGTTCTCCTTTTATATCACCTTTCTTAGCTTCTATATCTGATACAGGTACATCAGCAGTAACTACAGGTTCTGCAGGTTTATTTGCTTCAGCTTGTTTAGCTAAATGATCAGCATATTGCTCTTTGAGTTTTTGTTCAAGTCTATCTCTTAAAACTCCTAAAATAGGTTCTGATTTAGTTTCTCCTGTTTTAGGATCTTTAAATAAAGATTGAGCATCTTCAATTTTTATATCATTGCCTTCCATTTTAGGTGTAATGATATATGAACTATCAGACTCAACTATTTCAATTTTACCATCTGTTATTGGATATTTATTACCTTTTAGTTCAAAAGAAAACTCTTCTACTGGTTCAGTTTTACCTTGAGCAGATTGAGGTTTAGGTTCAGGAGCCTTTGGCTTGGGTGCAGCACTCGGGTGAGTCTGTTCTGTTTTCTTTTCCTTTATCTTAGGCTTGTATTCTTCACCAATACCTCTTACTTTAATGTAACGACCTTCTATGGCGACATCACCGGTAGAAGAAGGTACATTTGCATTGATAGTCACAGGAATGTTATTATCATTCTCTGATTTATTTCTTGCCGTACCATCAGGATATTTATCTGATAGATACCAATGATTTAAAGTTTCCCAGGTTCTAACCTCTTTTACATTACCATTATCATCAACAATGTATTCTTCAAAAGGTTCAGTACCTCTTTCACGTAAAGAAAGACTATCTACATTATGAAATAGACCTGGTATTTTGTCAGAGCCGGCAATAATTGTAATTATCTTTTCTTTTACTTCGGGATCATTAAGTGTCTTAGGATCAAATTTCCATGACGTTTTACCCATTACAATATTACCTTTTCCATCAAGGTAGAATTGATTTCTATCAAGAGTCTCTCCTTCTTCTGGTCTACGAAAATAAGATATTGTAGAAAGGTATCTCCACATAGCACTTATTTCTTTACCAGTAGAAACATTTCTCAATCTATCAACTGCACCTTCTTCAGCAGAACCTTCTGATTTACCATATGCTCTGAACATTGAATTAGCAATCTTCTTCAGAACATTATAAATGTTCTCAGCTTGGTCTTTTGTAAATCTATTAGTTGTAAGTATTACCGGTTTACCAGATTTCAATCTTAAAAATGGTAAAGCCGTAGGTATAAGTTCTCCATCTACCCTGGCTACTTTATTGTTTTCAGGATCTACGTCAGTTGCTACAGCAAGAATATTTGGCTTACTTAGATCTGAATCAGACATTAAACCTACTTCTGTAACACTTCTGTTAATTACCGGCTTCTTCTTTGGTTCTTCATCACCTTCCGTACCATCAGAAATTTCCTCATCCAGTTCTTTAGGTTTATTAATAAAACCTCCCATTACATCAAAATCAAGCAACAATTGACCATTCAGATCAAGAAGCTTTTTACGCATTGATGTAGCACTTGCTTGAATAGCATTTAATTCGTCTTGACTAAAACTTTCAGCATCATAAAACTTACTTTCTCCTGGTCTATATGCACCTGTTCTTTTAAGGTTTGAGTGATCAAGGTAGGTAAACACCATGTTGTCAAAATCATGTTGTTCTGCACCCGGTTTTATTTCAGATAAAAGATTACCATCTTTATCTATAGTAAATGTCCTACCTGATTCATCTTGATATGTATAAACAAGTGCTACCTGTGCTCTTGAGTTATCTCTATTTTCTCCTTTGTTGAAAATAGTTTCTGATTTATCATAACTCTGATAACTCTCAGGTACAAAACCTTCAAAACCAAAAGCAGATTGGTTGCCGGTATTAACTACCATTACCTTTACATTATCAGGCTCTATAGCACTACCTAAACCAAACTTACTACCATTTAACTTAAATGACCATTTAGTAAGATTAGCTGTAAAATCTCTTTCTCTATCAGGCCAGTTATTGTGCTGCTGATAAAAGGAAGTATTTTTATTTGTACTATCAACTATAATACTATCAGCAAAAGGATTTCGTTGTAAACCCTTCATTTTAAAAAACGGTATCTTTCTTAACACGGCCCTTACAGCTTTATCAAGTAAAGATGTAGGGACAATAGGTAAAGAGTTTGCATTCATTGCTGCTTGCATTTCTCTAAGAACCCTTTGTGCACTTGGTGATTCCCGGTATGCTTGAGTAAGTACAACATCTTCTTTCCATCTCTTATACTCTTCTTCAAACTGTTTAGTTATCTTGTCAAGAATATTAAAGAGTTTTTCAAGTTCTTTATTATCAGCTAATAATTCAGCAATAGCTTTTTCATTAGCTTCTATTTCATTTTCTTTAACATCAAGTATATTGGTATCCTTCAGTATTTCATCTCGATCTTTAAAGAAGTCTCTGTTTGTTTCTAAGAACTCTTTAAGTGCTCTTGTTTGCTCTGTCAACCTTGATGGGTTCTGAGTACCTATTTGTTCTTCTTTCCAAAGAGAACTATCGTCATAGGTAATACCTTGTTTTTTAGGGAAATCATACTCATTAGCTCTTAGTATTGTCAACAAAGTATTAGCTTCACTTTGAGACATTTCTCCTATACGTCCTGGTGTTTCACTTGGATACCTTGCTTCAAACTTTGCTATTCTCTTGAGCAATGAATCTTTCAGAGTGACAATAAAATCTTTTGCTTTTGAAATAAGACCTTTCAGATGCTCAATTGCAGTATCGTTTTTCTCTTTCTCAGCTTTTATGTTCTCTTGAGATTTTTTCAAGTATTCAATAAACTCAACACCATTGGGGTAATTAAGTATGTTACTTTTTAAATCTTCTACTATGTCAGAATGAGATTGCAGTTCTTCTCTTCTTGCAAGCAATGGCTCAAGGTCATCATGTAAAGAATCATGTAATTCCTGCATGTACACAAGTTCTTTTGTGTACTGAGTTAAAGATTTTTTAGTAGTACCTTGTTTTTTCATTTTCTCCTGAATACCAGCAATGGTATCCTGAAGTTGACCAAGCAAATCTTCACGTTCTTTTATTCTACCTTTAACTTCTTCCAGTTCTGTTCTGTGCTCTTTAGTAGCTTCATCAATTATTTCTATTTGACGAGCAGCTTTCATTGTATAGTTAGGATCACGATAGTTTTTAATTCTATCATATTCTTCTTTACTTATTTCTTTTTTACTGTCTTTAAACTTTAGTCTGTCTTCTTCAAGTGCTCTTTGTAAATCAATAACATGATCTCTTACCTTACCATCATTGCCTCTGTAACGAAACAGTAAAACATTTTTATCTTTATCAAAAGTTACAATGCCATCTTTTACTGCATCAGGGTTACCTTTCTGAAATTCATATGTAAATACATCATTTGCATGATTTACATAAAACATTGCCTCTTCATTTTTTTGAAGATCTTTAAGTTTTGTAAGTTTATACTTTTCAAATACTTTGGGATCAATTTCCATGTATCTTCTATCACCATTCTCTCCTACCGGTACACTTATTAATATCTTCTTTTCTTTAAGAATACCTTTACTTGTCTGTCTTTCTTTTTCAACTTCCCCTTCTAATCTGAATTTAGGGAAGTTTTTCATTTTGGTAGGCTCACCTTTATATTCACCATAAAGTTCTCTTACACCACCTATATACTCCTCACCTACCTCAAGGTCAGAAGCAGTAAATATCTTTTTACCATCTGATCCTAGTATAAAAGGACTACCTGCATGTTTTACTTTTATGGTCTTTGTAAGTTTCTCCGGACCACCTTCTTCTCCTTCTCCTTTACCCATGGGCATTTCTTCATGGAAACCAGGTAAACTGTTCCTACTAAAATCATGAGCCATTTCAGGGTTAAGTATCATTGTCTGATAATCTTTTAAATAACCAGTTTTACTATTGGTTAATTTAAGCATATCATCCATCTTACCAATAAGCTCTTGTTGCTTAGTCTCATTAATACTTAAACCTTTTATGTTAGAAACTATCTTATTTCTAAGATCACTAATATTCTTTCTACCTGAAAGTTTATTAATAATTTCTTCTCTTGATTCACCAAGATTTTTAAGAAGTTCAAATGACTCTTCTGCAGTAAGAGGTCTGCTCATTAACTTTTGAAGTTCAACAAGTTGAGTTCTTATCTGAGGAGTAATATCTTTATTGGTATCAAGTTCTTTTGAAATATTAACGATTCTTTCGGATGCGTTATCAATCATTGAAGAAGCATATAACAACTTTTCAAAAACTTCATCTTTAAATCTTGGGTCGGAACCATGATTTAAACGAAGAGCTTTATAAGTCTTATCTGCATTCTCAGCATAAGCTTCTATCTTATTAAGATGTTGATTAAGCTCTTCTGCTTGTTTTACCAAATCACCTTCTGCTGGCAAATCTCCACTTGCACGTAATTGTTTACGGCCCTCATCAGTAGCAAGAAGCTCACGATAACCTCTTATATCAGATTTAATGTATTCTAATTTACCATGCTTTACTCTTGGTAACATGTATGCAAACAGTTTTGACATTCTTGAGTCATACTGTTTCTTTTTGTCACCGGACATTATAGCATCTTTTTCTTCTTCATCAAATGCGCTACCTACCTTGATGGACTGAGTAAGATCTTTAAGGTAAGTGCCCATGTAAGTTTTATTCATTCCATTTGCTGCAGCTTCCGTTGCACTCTTCCTTTTTCCAGATGTTTTTATGTTTTCACCCACCTGGAAAAATCCACTTGCAAAGCCACCTGATATAAGTTCTCCTATGCCTTCTTTTGTACCAAATACTCTTTCAAGATTAGGACCTATTGCATCTGCCCATACGTCAGCATCACCTGTTTGGTATTGCTTTGAAAAATAGTTTTCTATAGCAGGTGACACCATTGAAAACTCAGCCATTGTAATAGCACCAAATGGATCATATATTTTTCCAATATTTTGTCCAGCAACTTTACCTATTCTACGTGCACTCTGAGTAACCTTTCCTATAAAGTTATCTGCTTTCTTTGTTGCTTGTGTAGGATCAACGTATTCTGTTTTACCTTCTATATGAGGCCCTGTAGCAGTTTTAGCTATTTTATTTGCAGCTATTTCTTCAGAAGTAAGTATTTCTTTGTTTACAAGATTATTTATTTCTTCTCTTACTGCTGTTTCGGCTTCTCCTTTTGCAACAATTCCTTTAAATGCATGACCAAAAGAAATAGCTCCCAGTGCACCTGTAACAGTAGCTGTCCATCTTGCAACACTTGTAGAAACACCTTCAAGCTTTTGAAGTTCTTCAGGTGTTAGTTCAAAACCTCTTTCACGCATTGAGTCAATGTAGTTCTGTTTGAACTGTTCTTTTGCCTCAAAACCTGCTGAAGATGCTATACCTAAATTACCTATACCGCCATAAATAGTTTGCTTTATTTTTTCTGCACCTAATAGCTTTGCTGCATATTTTGCATCAAGGTCAGCTTTACTTGCATTGAGTAGTTTATTTACTTTATCAAGCTTTACTGCACCGCTTGTAGCTTCTGCTTGAATAGCTTTTACATCATTCATTAACTGTTGAGACAAAGCTTTTGCTACAACTTCACCATCCTCTACTCCTGCTAATATAGCTTGTTTAGCAGCTAATTCTGAGAAACTAGCAATAGCTTCATCATATGCGGCCATTATGGATCCAGTTACTCTTGCCCCTATGGCAAATTCTCCAACACCGGCAGTAAGATATGCAGCACCTGCCATACCTGCCATAAAGCCCAAACTTTCTATAAAGTGAGCAACATTATTACCAGTTACCCAACCCCTTGGATCCCAACCTGATCTATCTCTTTCTTCTTTTGTTTGATACAAAGGCATGTTAACATCATCTGCTTTTTGCCATGTATCAAACCATTTGTTCAAGTTATTGTCAGTAAAGCTTCCACCAGTAGATACAGATACTATGTCATTTACCAGTCCTACTGTAGATTGAAGAAATGCTCGTGAACCTGAAGATATACCTCTGCCTACACCATACAATAACTTTTCTCCGGTACCCTGAGACTTACCATAAAGATCTTCAGTTTCTGGACCATAATACATAGGAAATTTACCTGTACGGTATTCTTTTGGAACATCCTGTGCAGTTTTAGTAGTAAGCTCAGTTAATGAAGGTCCTTTACTTGTAAGAGTTTCTGCAGTTTTCATTATGTCATCAAAAACCCCACTTGCAGAACTTTTATTCGGTATCAAGTTTTTTGACTCCCTTGTAAGAGAAGGTAAGACAAACGCAGGGTTTACTACATTATTTTGGTTTTCAGAAAGTGTTTGATTTGCATCTTTCTGAGAATTATCCATATTAGGCAAAGTTGGAAATCCAAACTGATCTGTACCTGGCATAATTATTTTCTTTTGTTTTGTTGTTGAATTTGTTCTTTGTGTAATTCAATAGCTTGTCCCAATCTGTTTAAATCATTATCTGGTACAGGTTGTACTTTTACTTCAGGTTCTTTTGAACTATCTACCTCCTTATCATAAAAATAAACAGTATATTCTGTTTGACCACTATAACTATTTCTTGGAACAACATGGTATCTTAATTCCTTATTTCCTAATGTACCGATGTGTCTTGCATTCTCAAAACTCATTACTTCCGGTTTACCACTTGAAGGATTTGTAGGAATAGTTGAGCCATATCTATTCCATCTTATTGTTTGTTCAAGATCACTGACTTCACCTATAGTAGGATCCCATTTCCATAGTTTTGCCTGATCTTGTGTTACAGGTAAGTTAGCCTGTTCACCACCTTTCTCTACAGTCAAAATATATTCTTTAGTATCAGAATCTTGAGTATAATGTAAAGTAGGATAATCATCTACTTTACCCTTTTGTTTATCTTCATAAAAAGTAACAATTTTTTGAGCATCTCCTATTAATTTAGCATCTGCTCCAGGTTGACTTACAAAAGTTTGTGCAAAAGTTTTTATAGCTCTTGCTCTTGAATTTTGTACATCTTCCCTACTTAATTTATGTAACTCATCTTTATCGCCAGTCCATTCTCTGATCAAAGGAGTAGTTATAAGATTTTTTGATTCAAAAGCTTTATTTAATTCAACTGCTGCATCTTTTGTTTTATCTTTTATTTCTTTTATAATACCACTTGTTGCATACTTAATATTGTAAATTTTGCTTGGATCTAAACCATATTCTATTAATGATTTTGAAACCTGTTCTTTTAGTTTATTTTTAAGTTCATATTCATTTCTATCTTTAGGGTCATATACGCCTTTTTCATAAGCCTCGTGATAGTCATCTAAAATACTTTGGGGTAAACTATTATACTTTATGACATCCTTGCCACTTACTCCATTTATAGGATTACTACTTAAGTTATCGACTAAATTTGGAATATTTAATTTTTTATAAACTTCTTTTTCTATAGTGGCAATAAGATGTTTTTTATCTGCTTGGCCGTATAAATCTTCTGATATTTTTTGGATATCTTTTATGTTAGCATCTCCTATTGTAAAAGCCCCACCTTGAGCACTTAATTTGTTTGTATTCTTGTACTCACCGTTTCTGTAAGAGTTTATAAACTGATTTAACATACCATCATAGGTACGTTTTTTACCTTTTGAGTCAGTGTATTCACCTCCTACAAGAAAAACCTGAGTTGGTAAATTTTGTATACCTACTCCAGGTACATTGACTGCAGTATACGGTCTAGTTATTTTAACAGTTTTACCATCATAATCTTTTTCTAAGCCTTCAAAACCACCATTTACACTAAATACATTGTATAATAAATTCAACGAGTTTCTACTTATCTGCTCATCTTTTTTCTGAACTATATCAGTTGCCTTTGCGTATGAACTGTTTGCTTTATCTGAAGCAATACCTTGAGGAATTATTATACCGTATTCATTTTCCTTGCTTGCTGTTTTTTCAGCTAAAGCTTTTTTTAATTCTAAATCAAGTCTTTGTTGATCTCTGCTACCTTGAGCAAAGGCCATTTGTTTTTGGAAAGCTGTTTGTCCTTGTATAGTTATACCTTGAGAATCATTGAAACTATAATTATCTATAGCTTGCTGTATCCATTTTTCTTTATAGAGATTATTGAACAAACCACTTCGTTTATTTTCATCTTCCCAAATTGACTCAACTTCATTATTTACATTTTGGTAAATATCTAAAGCCTCTTTTTTATAATTACCTTCTAATATTTTACGCTCTTTTTCTAACTGAGCTCTTTTGTTAACAACAGCCGGATTACTCAAATCACCTAAAGAAGTCAAATCTTTATTAATTTGATTTAACTGTAATTGATAATGCGATAAGTTTTTTAACTTGGCATTATATAATTCATTTACTGTAGCTGCTTTATCGTAATCTTTATATGCATAGTCTGCCTCTAAAACAAGTTGTGTTTTGGCACCAGGATTTGTATCAATGTAACCAATAAGCGAATCTCTTATTTTATCAGGTTTTCTTGCTTTAAACCTTGCAGTTACAACATCATCGTAATGCATGTTAGCCAAACCTTTTGAATCACTTTCCCCCCACTCTTCAACTGGTACATCTTTTGCAACTTTAGTACGAACTTCATTAATGTCCACAAACGGTATCCAAGAACCTTTATAAGCAGTACCTGCTTTTTCAGCATTCAAATAGGGATTACTTGTCTTAGCTAAATTGTACTGATTAGCAATATCCTTACCTTCATTTTCTTCCTGACTCTTTATTGCCTTTTGTTTATCTGCTTTCCATTGCAAAGCTGATTTTGTAGCTGTTTGTACAATATAATCGTTGGCAAGTTTGCTTATGTGATCATGTGTAATATTTTGGATACTTTGATCTGACCAGTTGGTATTTACATTATTATTTATCTCAGTAGTAATGCCATGTATAATACCTTGCAGATATTGTCTATCTGCATCATTGCCTACCGGTAATGACCCAAGATAGTTTATATCAGATTGAGTTTTTTTGATTCCCTCTTGATAGTCAGCTTCTTTCTTCATAAGCATTTTTCCGTACAACTCTGCATCAATTGTAGGTTGGTACGGTGCATATTCAGTAGGCTTTGACAGATAACTTGCCATCTTTTTTATATTTTAAAACGGAGCTAACCTGTCTGATTAGCTCCGTAAAGTTAATTAATGTTCCTGATTAGTTTTGCGTTTACAAAAGATAAATACTATCAGATTTGGTTAGGTAGTCTTTTTCTTCTTCTTTTTCTTTTCATAGTAAGATGCATCACCTCCCGGAGAATACCTTGAGGCCATTGAGCCGGTATGTCCTGGCATTCCATGCATACCTCCACCACTATGTCCCATTCCACCACCTACTGCACCACCTCCAAAGTATGTTCTTTGTATACCTGGAAAATATGTACCAAAGTATGCTTCTTCTTGTTTTGTCTGAACCTTTTTCTTTTTACCTTTTGGTCCATCTTCTTCAGTAGAAGTGACAATTTCCTTTTTATTAGGATCAACAATACTTGCAATAGCTTCAGTTAATTTTTCAGGAGGAAGAGTTCTTATATAATCTCTTGTAGCAGGGTCTTGAAACCATCCTGCAAAATCTTCATATGTACCAAGTCTTTTATTCTCGGCATCAACAGTTCTCCAGTCAGAAAATACTTTTTCACCACCATGTCTTCTTATCTGACGTGCTGCTTCTTTTGCACCTAAACCTTTCTCATAAGCATCCATTCCAAGTTTCATGTTTGTATCACGAACACCTCTCATCTCACCAAGGTTTCTTCCAAGTATCTGACCTCTATTCTGCTGATTAAAGTTAAACTCTTCGCTATCAACTGCTCCAAGTTGTTCTGCCATCTGAGCAGCTATTGCTGCTTGTTGTCCAGAAGTTTTAGTAGCTTTCATTGCCGGAGCAAAAGCAGATTGTATAGTATTCTTCTTTTGTTGGAAAGATACGTTATACTCTGGCTCAAGGTAGGGTTGTACCTGCATTGACTGATAAGGATCGGCTTGTTCAAATATATCCCTAATTGCATTTGGATTAATTACATGCTTTTCTCTTATGCCTTTACCTTTACCTTTACCTTCTGGTTTTTTCCTATTTATAAGATTTTTCTGCATTTCTTCAGGAGTCATCTTACTTCCATCTGGCTTGTAAGCCCAATCTGGATGTTTAGGTTCAGGAATAACACCTGACTTAGATGGGTCAAATTCATAAGGAGTTGATTTAGGTTGTTCACCTATAATACCTGTATCCATGTTTGGGTCATATTGATCAGAAGGTAACCTGTAATTTAATTTATTAGCATTTGTTGTAGCTATATAATTTCTAACAGCTTGTGTTCTTGGTCCTTCTTTACCATCATCAAATTTTTTAGCTACACCTAATCTTGATAGACCTGATGTTTTTGCATACTCATCAAGTGCAGCATTATAATCCTTTTCTTTCATTAACTTTTGTTGTTCAGCTAAAACAGCAGGATCTCCACCATCTTCCATATGCATACCATACTTAGCCATTTCAGCATTAGGATCATTTTGTTGTGTTCCCATACCTTGTTTAGCCATATTTAGTAGCTTACCTCCCCATTTAGTACTTCTTATCACCTTGTTAAGTTCTTTTGGTTCTATACCAAGTGACTGTGCTGTTTCTAATTGAAGGTTCTGTTCATCTGTTGCAGCTTTCTTTTTAGCTTCTGTTTTAGCAGTATTAATAGCTATCATATCAGCCTGTGCTCTCAATGTACCAGCTAATGGTGCCTCATATTTATTATCTTGCTGTAAGTTTTTGGATAGATTAGTAACTTTAGTTTTTTGCCTATCTATCTTCCTCTCATCTTTGGCAACTACATCAGATAAAAAGTCCTTGTATTTCATATTACCTTTAATTCCATATTGGTCTTTAAGTGTATCTGTTATATAAAGATTACCACCAACAATACCTGCATTCATTGCTGCACCAGATTGAGCCATGTTCCCTTCTGATCCTATTCCTTTATTATCTACATGGAAAGTTTCACCTCCTTCTGCCTCTACTTTGTTTCCATTATAAGCGATGTCAATACCACCATTTTCATGTTTTGGTCCAACCAGTTCAATTGTCTGTGGTGACAGATACTTGAATTGATCTCCTTCTACTTGCAACCCTTGTTCTCCCATTGGGATATTTCCACCTTGAGCCATGGTGTATGTATGGGAATAAGGTTTATACATACCACCCATCTTGTGAGGATATTGGTCAAGCATTTCCATATCGTGGTCAGGGTGATACATTCCAGGTATCATTTGCTTACCATATTTTGCTTCATCTGAACCTTTTCCTGTACGTCTTGTGGCATCAACTGAATAAGCTTCTTGACTTGGGCCTGAATTATCGGTATTTGCAGTTGCTGTACTTCCTTTACCTACTTCTTCATATTCTCCACTAGTAGCATTCCATTTTGTTTCAATACCTGCTTTCTTTTTAGCATAAGCAGCTTTGGCTTGATCCATTGTAGGAAAAGCTTTTGCACGAGGTTGAGTAGAACTTGCTACAGGAGTATTTGAACCAAAACCTCCGGCTGAAGGAGCACTACCTTGTGCTCCAGGTTGATACAGTTTATCTATCTCAGATTGAGGAGCATTCATTCCAATACCTTGGTTATTGGTTACCCATTGATTAGGACCTTTAGTATAAGCAGAGTTTTCCCAATTTCCCATTTGCTCTTTGGTCATAGGAGTAAAGCTTGCTTCTTTATGGCCAGCTTCTCCTGGATATAAATTACCTTTAGGATCATATTGCAAATACTCATATTTACCATAAGCCTTTTGTCTTTCTCTATCACCTACCCAATTAGCATCACCTCCCCAGTTCTGGTTTTCAGTTGCACCGGGTTTTATACCACTTACTGAGCCAGGATACTGTTGGCTACGAGCTTGCATATCGGCTTGTATTGCACCGGCTCTATTGTAATCAAAACCAGTTTGCTGTGCCATTTGTTTTTGGAAATCCTGATTGTGCTGCCAGTTTCTTACATATGTTCCGGGTTGGTGAGACATTGTAGATTGATACTGATTCCACTGTCCCCTTTCTTGATCTGTAACTGGTGCCTGATAATTTCCTACTCCCGGTATATTAATACCATTAGCAGCAAAAGGTAAATCAGGAGTACTTTGACCAGGCATGTAATCAGGCATATCCATCTTCTGACGATTTGTTTTTGTCATTGGACGGTAATAAGTATATGGAGAAGGTGGTACATTCGTAATCATAGGACCACCATCTGCAGCATAGCCAGAAGCTATTGCACCAAAGTACTTACGTTGTTTCTCACTCAGAGGCTGACCATGAGGAGGATTGTGTAGCATCTCACGAGCTTTTGTCGGAGAGATATTACCGCCATCTTCAAAAGATGCTTGGCTACCATAACCATAATTACCGGTAGTAACTGCTGATGGTAAAATGTTTTGATTCTTCTTAGCTGGCTGAAAAGGCATTGCCCCTGCGGTCATAGCAAGACCACCTGCTATTACATCTGTAGTAGCAACACCTTTACCTGTATTCCATGCATTATCTTTTGCAAATGGGTCCCAAGTTTTTTTACCTGCACTTATTTTTAGTTTATTTTTATTATTACCCTTTTTATTTTCTTTGCCTTCAGGTTGTTCCTGTTTTTGCTGTTCTTGTTCAGGCATTTGTCCTTCAAATACAGGACCTTGAGCAGCTTGATAACCACCTTGTTGTGGCATTGGACCTGCAGCATTTAGACCTGCCACATTATCTGCAGGGCTTAATCCTTGACCAGATGGTTGCCATGCTACATTTGGTTTAGCATTGGGTAATGTCATTGCACCATCTTGTGCCATCATCATTCCATATTTGGCTTGAGGATGAGCAGCAAAGAAATCTTCATCTGAAGGATACTTATCATATAGTTCCTTTTCAGATTTAACTCCTGCCATTTTAAGAAACGGATGTAGTATTGCTTTCTTTTTCATATTAATAATTTTGTAACCAGTTCTTTGTTAATTTACCACCGTATTTATTTTTACGCATAAAAAACTTATCATCTAAAAGGTCAGTCATTTTAACTGGTTTTAAAAACAAATCTTCATCTTTAAGTTTTTTATAATTATTTATGGCATCTTCATATTCTTTTTTATTTATAGCAATACTTCTACTTTCACCTTCATTTTTTATATAGGACGGAAAACTACGGTATTTACCAGATTTAGTAGTACTTCTATTTATAAATTTTCTGTATCTTGTATTATCTACTTT
>Ga0207957_1000230_pt1 | contig 13533 bp, 27 predicted proteins | sample CryBogCBH27Jun07_FD_184603 | JGI IMG/M metagenome (GOLD analysis project Ga0207957, IMG submission 184603) | Freshwater microbial communities from Crystal Bog, Wisconsin, USA - CBH27Jun07 (SPAdes) | ecosystem: Environmental > Aquatic > Freshwater > Lake | place: Crystal Bog, Wisconsin, USA...
GTTAACGTTAGCTAGAATCTCACGTTCCCAATAGGCTTGGCTATGGGTCTTTGCTGTTTCTAGGGCATCAGCAAACTCTTCATGGTTTTTCTTCCATGTGTCTGCCACGTTCTTGTTGATGCCAATTTCGGCGAACATCATTTTTTGGGATGCGCCTTCCTTACCCAGTTCAATCATACGATTGCACATTTCGGGTTTGAATACGTATTTTGATTGTGGTTTTTTAGCTGCCACATTTCCACCTTTTTAAAGATGCTGCTTTTCTTGTTGGTTTGCCGTTCTCGTCCTTCATCGGACCTGGCATGCCAGACATGCGAGCACAAAATGATTTCTTTCTTGGGCCACCTTCTGGTTGAGGGGCTTTTAAATGAGAACCGGTTTCACGGTTATATTTTTCACGACCTTTGGCTGTAAGACCAGCACCTTTTGATACTGGTAACTTTTCACCACGACCTACTGCTAATGATACGTTGCCGCCCGCTTTCATTTTAGGTAGTTTTTTAAAGTCGTTCATTTTTTCTTTGCAGTCTTGGCTGATTGTTTAAATGCTGAGGCTGTTGGGGCGCCTTTGGTGCCAGGTTTACGCATCTTCTCGCCTGAGCCAGCTTTAATGCGCTCTTGTTTAGCGTGGATGTTTGCGTATAAGCCGGGTTTAGTTGCCATAATATCTCCTAATAATTGGTGCCCCCACCATGATTTGAACACGGGACCCCCTGATTACAAATCAGGTGCTCTACCGACTGAGCTACAGGGGCGGTACTTCTTAGAATATAACTGAAACGCCTGTCATCTTTTTGGCGAGGTTAGTCAATTCTTTTGTTGTATTGCCGCTGATAAAGGTATTGATTTCAATAGCCTTGTCGATAATTTCTTCCATTGACGGAAACTTTGGGGCTAATTCTGTAGCTTCTTTAGAGGTCTTATTTAAGACTTCCCAAGCTGCCAAGTTAGCTTCATGCTGTTTGATCAAAAGATCTTTAGCTGTGTTGAAAATGGAAAAGCGTAGTTCAAATGGGTTCATATAATACTCCTGTGTGTTGTGTGTAAAATAGGGTGTCAAAGCGTCTCCCGACGAGTTCTACTGCCCTATTTATACTAATGCAAAAACAGGGTATTTTCCGCCCTACTTATCATCCGAAACGATGATTTTGCGTACATTCTTTTCTTCCTTGGCTTTTTGCTGCTTTTCCAAGTGTTTACGAAACATAGGCATCATTTGGTTGACCATCTCTTTGGTCATAGCTTCTGCCAAAAGTCGGTCTTCCATTTCCTTTTCTGCAGAAGTTCGTTTAGTGCGTTCTTCTACAGCTTGGAGAATGTTGTTACTAAAACCTCTATGTTTCAACAATTTCTTGATGAAATCATCCATTAGTTGGTTCCTCTATCGATTCTGCGGCTGCAACTGCTTCCAATGATGCTTTAGCTTTTTCTACTTGTGGTCCAATTTGACCCTGGATTAAATCAATAAATCTTGCCAATGCAATAGTTTGAACTTGTTGTGGCATGTTGAGAATGTTAATTAGTACATTCCAATCTTGAACAGTTAGTTCAAGGGTTGCCGTCATTGTGTTTAATTGTTCCATAATTTTATCGCTCATTTTTTACTTCCTTTCTTAGATTTACCAAATAATTCTTCTCTTGCTGCTAATTTAACTGGATCGGTGCAATACTGATTCAATTCAAATACTCTGGCTGACATATCCATCAACTGCCAGCAACGCATTTCATGCAAAGACTTCAAACCCAATAGAGCACTTGCTATTTCGTCTTCAGTCATTGGTTTTTCTGCATCGCCATGATACTTATAAAGTGTCTCAATATCATCGGCAGTCTGCCACACTTTATAAATAGCGTCTTCTAAATCAAAATGAGTATATTTTTTCATTTGCGTTTCTTCGCTTTTTTAATGTCTGCTTTAAAGTCAACACTATACCAGCCGCCAACTAATTCTAAAGCGGGCAACATTTCTTTCCAAGCAGCTATATCATCTTCATGCCAGCCTGTGCCATTCTTTAGCATATCATTTAAAGAGACATAACTGTTTGCCAAACTAGCCGCCACAATTGCATCTGCAAAATCGTCGTCAACTTCAATTATCATTTACCACACTCCGGGTCCGCAACGCCTGCTGCAATCCGCTTTTCTAATTCTCGATCGATGTACCAACGGGCTTTTCGTAGGTCTTCTATTGCGTCTTTTTTTAAATCGCAACGCCAGATATATTTAAGGGCATTACCCAAATTAAAGCTCATGTGTTCAGTAATCTGAATGCAATCAATACCACTGGGGTGGCTTGTATAGTGTTTAGGACTATTGACTGGATCTTGCATTTCTCAAACCTTTAAGTTCTTTTTCCATAATCTGTAGCTCTTCCATGCTTTCACAAACCCAGATTCCCAATAAATCTTTAAAGCGGCTAGTGTCGATATCTTCCACACCAGTGATGGTTTCCATAACATAATAACCTTTAATTTTATGTTCGACAATAAAATGACTCACAGTTTAAGTTCCTTTTTAATAAACTCAATTCCCCGTGCAAAATGATACCTCCAATACTTTTCTGATACGTGTATGTCCATGTAGGACTGACCCTCTAGAAACGCAATAAAGATTTCTTGTTGCTTATATGGCATTCTACCATCAATTAGTCTTTTTATGTCAATTATATCTTCGGAATCCCATGGAAGCCAGCCTTCAACGTTGTTTGTAGACGAATTGTCTAATTCATCTTGCTCTAATGGATCTGGATCCTCGTCAGATAATCTTGGGGTAACTGCTTTTATTTTTTTCATAGTTCCGTATCAAAAATAGCTGATGAATAAACATTACCCATACCAGCGGCTTGGGAAAGAATCTTTTGTTTCTTATTTACTGCAACTACATGAGATAAATACTGTGAATCGTTTTTTGTTCGATTTGGAATTGGCGGTATTAGATAATCTTTTAAACTGTCTAGTAACAAACAAGTCTCTAATAAACCCGATGCTCCCATAGTATGCCCTATGCGTTGTTTAAACGATGTAGCGTAAAACGGCGAATTAAACATTGTTGATAACGCTTTGCGCTCAGCCTCGTTATTAGATTTTGTGCCGGTACCATGGGTCTTGACGATACCTATATTGCTGGATGTGACACGGGCAATCTTCATTGCCATAGTAGATGCCTTTACAAACCCTTCACCATCTGAACGCTGACCGATTGCGTTTGTGCTGCGCTCCGCAGATGTATACGCCCCTAGCAATCTTGCGTGTGGTGAATGCGCATGAGAATCATTCTCAAATACTACAAACGCAGCACCTTGGCCAAGATTAAATCCTGTGTTGAAGGAATCGAACGCAGATGGTTTGATGCCGGTGTCTTCAATATCTTTGGTAAGAGATGCTTTTGATTCACCAAAAAACTTTAGCACTAGGTTGCTTACGGTATCTTCTAGTGTTAGTACAATCACCCTATCAAATTGATAGAAGTGCATGAGATTGTAAACATCCATCATAACTTTAAGGCTTGATGCACAAGCGCTGGCATCGGTTGTTACCATGTCCACTGCACCACACATCTCTGCAATACGACCAGCATATACTTGTGTCAGTGATAGGGCTAAGAACTTGTAGTCATAGGTTAGACGGTTCTCAGGAGGATCTTTGGGATTGATACCAGCAAAATGGCTGTTACCGGATGCAAGGATGAACGCTGTCTTACCTGGGCGGTTGCGCAGGTCTTTGAGTAGCGCTGGGTCTAGCACTTTTTCAGCCAGTTTATGGGGCGCGTAAACTAAGCCTGTCTTTGTCTTGTTGTAGGTTTCAGGAAACCAATGCACTCGTTGTGGATAGTCAATGTCCTCCAACATCTCTGTGTTGGTGGTAGAGGCTGTCCGGTAGTCAGTCAGGTAAATGTTCACTGGATACTCGCTAAGGCTTCTTGTACGTTGGTTGGTTCTTTAGTTTTGTGTTGGCACATAAATTCAATTACATCACGTATTGTAGTCGGTTGCATTTGCTTTAGTGTCTCTTCATCCACGCCATAGATATCACTGAGATAAATGGAAAACATTAAAGTGTCCAAGCTATCAAGTCCTGTCTCTGGTATGGGTGTATCTAAATCAGTAATTTCTATTTCATTAGAGTTTACTGGGGTTACTACCAGCACAATACCGTTTACCAATTCTATCAGTTCTTGTTCAGTCATTTTATGTCCATCTCTAATGCGTTTAATAATGCTTCTTGGTTTGAAATCTTTCCTTCTAATACAGCTACTACGTGTTGGTCTACGCTATTAGACACAACTAAATGATGTATAATAACCGGTTTTTCTTGCCCTTGGCGGTAGATCCGAGCATTCGCTTGGATGTAGTTCTCTGAGCTCCATGGTAAATCGAACCAGACCGTCTGTGCTGTGTCTCCAACGTTGCACTGTAAATTAAGCCCGATTCCGCCGCTCTGCGGGTGGGCAAGCAACATACGAATCTTGCCACAACGCCACGCTTCAATGTTGTCATCGTCCAGCACCACCGCCTCTGGGAATTGAATACGTAGCCGGTTGAGCGAGTGTTTGAAGTGGTAGAAGACCAACGTGGGACTTGAAGATTCTTCCATGATCGACTCAAGACGTTCCAATTTAGCGCGGTGTATTTCTTGTGTTTCTCCTTCTTCATTATAGATCGCTCCTGATGTAAATTGGAGCAACTTGTTCGCCAGTGCTGCTGCTGTTGGAGCTGTGATTTTTTCTTTTTTGATTTCAACGACCATGTCTTTTCTAAGTTCGTCATATTTTTCCCTGTCTTTTTGACTTATTTCAATCTGCTGGTAAAGCGACGTGCAGCTAGGTAACTGCAAATAATCCTCAGCTTTAAGCGAAAAACAAATATCTGAAATTTTATCGTTGATAATCTTATCTGCATTAGGTTGTAACTTCCAGCTATATACAACACGTGTATGGCGGTTCATTTGATCCGGCATCATATACTTGTCACGGAACTTAGTCAGGGTTGTTTCCAAGCGCTGCCCCAGATCTAATATACCGACCTGAGACCAGAGATCTCCCATGCCCTGAGGGGTGGGTGTACCAGTGAGGATTACGCGCCTCTGAAAGCCCTTTAAATGCTTTTTAAGAGCCTTAAAACGCTTGGTGCTTGGGTCTTTAAAACGGGATGATTCATCAATCACTAAGTTAGTGAACACTAACTTGGGTGAAATGTCACATAACCACGCTACGTTCTCTAGGTTTATTAAATAGATGTCAGCCTCAGAGTTCAATCCAGCCATACGTTGGGTTGAGCTGCCAATTATCTTGCTCACTTTGAGGTGTTGTAGATGTTGCCACTTCATAACCTCTGAGTCCCATACTGTTTCCGCCACTCTCTTGGGTGCTATGATCAATGTTTTGCCCTGAAATTGTTCCGCTATAACCGTAAGGGTAGTCGCTGTTTTGCCCAGTCCAGGTGGCAGAAAAAGACCCAAGTTCGGGATAGACTTCGCCTTGTTGATTATCTCCTGTTGATAATGGTGTAGCTGAGAGCGCTTGAGCATCTTCTATTCCTTTAATCATTGCCTTTAAAATTGGCAACATAACTTCCGTTCCGTATTCCGCTAATGCGCAATTCACTGCCCATAGTATAACTCTTGTGTTTTCTTCTGTATAGGGTTTGTGCTTACTAATTCGGTCTAGTGATGGAGCATCCCAGCGTCTTGTTACCCCTTCTGGTGGTGGCTCAAAACTAAAAGGTATTCCGGTTAGTTCGCACGTGCCCCTAACAAGATGTTTTTCTACCCACTCTTGGGTAATAAATATTTCAACATTTTTGTTCTTGCATCTTGCCCTTGCGTTAGACATTAACGTAACAGCTCTGCCTTTTATTGTCCGCTTGTAAGCGTCACTATTTGCCATTCATAGCACCCATAATAAAATCTTCAACATCTTCTTTGCTGTGGAGAACATGAACCGGATAGCCCTGTTCACCTAATTCATCAAAAACAAATTCTTGTCTAGGACTTAGCTTCCCCGTCTGTGTCTTCAATTCCACTAAAAACACCTGTTGATTTACGAATACTATCCGATCCGGGACCCCTGTCACGGTGCTTATCCATTTGTAACTTAGTCCCTTTGACTTTTTCACCAAGTTTACTAAATGCCTCTCGATCTCTTTTTCCAGCACGTTCACGTCTGTCTTCCTCCGTAGCATAAATGCTAAACACCTGTTTAAAAATGTGTTCACCTAAGTAAGAGCGTGACTCATCTCCTACTTTGGTTTCTTCTTCACCAATGTATTCAAACACGTGCGTTACTGTATGGCTTACTTCATGGTAGATTACACCCATTCGTTCCAAAGCATCACATTTAGCCATTTCTTCGTAATTAAACACGATGGCTAACATGGCAAAGGTTGTGCCCTCTTGCTCAATAAAGTGCGACTCAGCTAACCCAACATCTAAAGACTGATGGCGGGTTGTTATTTTAGAATCCTTTACTGCCTGTTGAAAGGCGGCATCGGAAAAGCACACTTTGATCTTAATACCAAAGTGTCCTGTATCGGCAATATAGTATGGCTTTTTAATGGCGCGTGTTTTTGTTTCGGATCGATTCCAATATCTCTTGTTGCTCATCTTCCGGCAATTCGCTGACTGGGGTTGCGTTTTCAAAGATTTCTCCTGTGGCTACTAGTTGTTTAATGCCGTCAATTAAAGCATTATATTGTTCTTGGTCGAGCTCCAATTCATCAGCCCAGCCCTCTTCAAATTCTACTGTGTAATCTTTTCTTTTGGTCATTTAGATTCCTTAGCTTTTTTAACACCAAGAGCCTCACGTAGTTCATGGCTATGTAATTTCTTACCCGGCTTTTTAACTTCACCAGCAGCTTTAGCTACTTTGGCAGCTTTTTCACGATCAGCAAATTTTTTATTGGAAAGCAGGAAGCCACGTTTGTCTACGTTTTTTGGGCGCCCAGCTTTCTTTTCAATTTCTTCATGCGAATACGCTGGAGTATCGGCTAGGATTTTGCCAGACTTTTCTTTTACTGCGGGTTTTATTACTTTAAGTTTAGTTGCCATTATTTATTCCATAAAAGTATTAACACAAGACCAATGATTGCTACATAACCGACTATTGTCATTATGGGTTCCTATGGTATGCGTTGTTAGGGTTAGCCAGCATACTGGCAATTAACTTGTCGATGGTTGGAAACCACTGGATCACCTTCAAGCCGTCGTGTTGATAAATAGTAAAACTCATTCTGTAATTCCATGGGCGCGTTCGATGGCGCGGGCGAACCTCATAATAAAATTGTCGTACCCCACGTTCTTTAAGTGGCACATTGCTTGGATGTCTCTTATTAACTCATCAGTCAACGGAGCACGTTGCGCATCTTGCCGGTCTTGTGTGGTGAAGGTGGTCATTGCTTGGCCTTAATGTTTTCTTCAATTTGTTTGATTAGCTTGTCAGCCAGAGGGTTAAACTTTTTAAATATCGCGTCCCAGTTGCTGTCAAACTGTTCTTTGTTCTGAATTGGGCGATGTGTGTCGCCTTTACGACCGTCTTTCATGTTATCTCCTAAAATAACTAATTGGTTTTTTAATGCCATACACCCTACGAATTTTTCTCATACTGATAGTGCCAAATACCCTGTTACGCCAGCCTTGATGAGCACGTCTTGCCTTTTGCATTTTGGTGCGTTTAAACTGTTGCTTTGGTTTAGCATAATATTCAGTAATCAAGCGTCGACGCCCAACACCACCAAAGACGATGTTAAACAGTTTGCGCTTAATGGTACGTGGAAACCTAAACTTTTTCAGAATATTTCCTCTTCAAAATTACTGATTGAGTCCACATACTTTTGTGCTTTGTCATTTAATTTAACGCCACGATACACATGAATGCGATTACCGTCAACTCTTTTGCTATCCGATATGATTCTATGCTCTTGGATTGCTGCTAAGAAACGACGTTTAAACGCAAGCTCTGTGCCTGGTGGTATGCTCTTCTTAAGCGCCCAGTGTTTGTAGCATGAGAACACGTGGTCTTTATTTACCTCAGCTTCAGGGTTAATCTCTAAAGCATCTTCAACAAACGAACCGATAGGGTTGCCAAGTTCTGACATAAGGTCAAGAAGTTCACGACCAGAGTGGGGTTGGATAAAGTGACCGCCACGATCTTTACGACGCTTCAATCCTTCCATAGACCAGTTAAAGATACCTGACAATTCAGCACGTAGTTTTGTAGATAGGTTGGTGTCCTCGTTGTCATAGAACGAACGTGTCATCTTTAGAACCACCATACGACCAGTGAGCGCGTTAGAGTTTTCTGTTAATTGAAGAACCTCGTTACTGTAAATAACAATGCGAGTAGGCAGATAGCCATTCCAAGACTCTTTGTTTTTCCGGTTGACAGTAACGGTATCACCGCCCACAATACGAAGGAGCTGAGATACAACAGCAGATCGGTTGCGTTCAGGTGCTCTTGCATCAGTAAAAGAAGCGAGGAGCTTACCCAGCCAAGGCTGCAGACCAAAGGTATCACAGAGTTCCTCCAATTGTGGTGCTACGGTGTTGTGCTGACCCAATAAATCTACTAACACCTTGTTGATAGTTCCCTTGCCGGAGCGACGGGGGCCGATAATGTTAAAGAATTTCTGTTGGTTGGTCTCACCAGACAGGATATAACCAAACATCTCTTGCAGTGTGTCAATAGACTCTTGGTCATCACCCCATACTGACTCTAAGAACGCTAACCACTGTGGGCACTGTGCAGTCTCATCATACGCAAAGGGCAAAGAGTTCTGTGTAAAGAACCCCAGCGAGTGCGGTAACACCACGTTGTCCTGTAAGTCAAAGATACCGTTCTTAAGTGATACTAAATGCGCTGCGTGTGGTTTGTTCACTGCATAAGAAGATAACCAAATTGGTGGCTTGGTGTTAGCGTGGTTCTCAAGGTGAATGATAGACTTCACTGCATCTAGTGCTGCGGATACAGATGCGGGTGATGGGTTGAACGGAGTTAGTTCACCCTTCTTACCTGCTTTCTTGCACTTATCCAATAAAGCATACAGTTTTGACCTTACGGTGGCTTCTTCAATTACCTCATAGTGTGTGCCCATATAAAGGTAAAAGTCCTGTGCATAATGCACAAGGCGGTAGCCTTCTTCACTGGCATACTGCGTATCTAAGAAAATGCGAGCATGGTTCATAGCCCCCTGATCTAGGATAATCTCGCCCCTAGCGAGGGCTTCTTCTCGCTTTTTGTGGTTTACCTTAAAGATAAGTGAGCGCAAGGTTGCGCCTGAACCTTTAAATGTTTTCCACTTGTTGTGACAGGAGTTCATGCCTGTCTGCGAATACTTTTGCGTGTTGCCGTCGTTGTAAGACCAGCGATCCCACAGATCTAAGGCTTCATGGTCGTCTTTACCAAACTGATGGTGTAACGCCATGCCTACTAAGAGCCAATCTGAATACCCACCATCGGGATCAAGGTTGGGCAGTAGCTCTGTCTCTACCCTAGACAGGTCATACTCCGGCACTGGGGGTGTGTAATCCTCAAACGAGTCACCTGTCTTGTAAGACTCCCTTTCAGGAATAATGGAAGCTATGTCCTGTGTTTCTTGTGGTATGGTGCCAGAGATGTAATATCCCGTTACGGTGAAGTATCTACCTTTGGGATATATCTCTAATCCTTTAGCGTGGTCAACATGGGCAGATTTAAGGTCAGCCCTTGTGAATATCTTTACGCCAGTCCCAGATGGGGATACTTCCATGTAACCCTGAACTGAGTCTGCAATTTGCTGCAGTGCAGCATTATTGAAACGCTGGGCGGTGGTATCATAGCAATCATCTAAATCCACCCCAATCAGGTTGTCTTCATCTGAGAACACAAAACCCACACCAGCAAAGCGGGTTGGGTCGGCTTCATAGGCAGCTTGGACAGTTAGGAAGTCAGCCCAAGTGTCTGGATCGGTAGAGGAAGCAGATAGACCATTGGTCTGGGTTGGTAGTTTACTCCAACGGGGTGGTTCTCCCACCTCAACAAGGCGCCAGAGAACCCAACGAGGGATACGCTTTAGTTCCATCGGTATGGAGGAAAAGTTTACGGGCAATATTTGTGGTTTCATATCATTTCCTTTCATACCCATATACTAATGCAAAAACTGCCCTTTTGTCATTTCACATTATGAAATAGTGCTTTAATATAACTAAAGTGTATAAAGGGTAGACTTCTATATAACCAAAAGTTATAGAAAGACAGGGTATCCATAGAAGTCAGGGTTACTTTACTTATTTCTTTATTTTTATTTTTTCAATGTGAAAAATATGAAAAAGAGTAAAGTAAGGGTGGATACCCTGTCTTCCCTGTCTCCGTTTCACAATATGAAATGCTATTTAGGTATACGGTAGCCTTTTTGCTCAATAAGGCGGTATGCCCATTCTCTGAACTTAATGCGGTGTTCGGAATCTTGAGGGTCGTTAGGATCCCACTCTGCGTCAATGATATGCTTGCCTTCCTTATCATTGAACTCAATACGGGTCATATTGCCATCTTTGTCATATACATCTACGGGAATAGCTATCCCCAATTTAATGATTTCGCCCATCTTAATCCTCTTTTAGTTTGGAAAATGTGTCTTTAACCCCATGCTCTTGGTCTTCCCAACTGTCAGACTGACCATAATCACCCCGAATAGCACTCATTCGTTCCGCCTTACGGAAGGGTGGCTCGACTGCAAGCCAAGCGTCAAAAGAATCTAGGTATTCTTGATATAGGGGATTGGGTTCAAATAGGGGGTGGTTTAAACCCGCTACATCTACTGTTTGAACAATTTGGGATTTGGGGACATGACCTTGTTTTGCTACTCTGTTATACCCCATTCTGTTTCTAGCCCGAATAAATCGGTCATACGCTAACTGTTGCTCTTTCGTTAATTCAATCATCATTTCCTTCGTCTAGGTGTTTTTGCTGGTTCACTACATCTAACGAGATAGGTTCTCGCTTTATGTATCCTTTTAATTGGTGGATTCGTGACTCAGGCAATTCCATTACCTTAGACAATTCCGAAATTCTTGGTTTTCGGTTTAGTATTTGGGTTAAACCCTTTTCTGCTATGCTTAACTTTTTGATGTCTTGCATTATGTTTACGGGCAATCTAATGAGATTGGCAGTATTATTCAACTCCCTACGCACCCCTCTTTCAATGAAGGGTTTTGCGTAGGTTGCGAATGATGAATTGTTTGTGGGTGTCCAACTTCGCCCCGCCATAAACAGAGCTTCGTTTCCCATAGCTACAATGTCCATCTGAGGGACTTTGCTATGTTGCCAAGCAGACGATTTTGTCACTACATGAATTACGAATCTTAGGTTATGCCTTACGAGGGCTTCTAAGGCTTCGTCATCACCATCAGCTATTCTTTTAGCTAACGCGTGTTCTTCATCTATGCTTAATTGTCTTATGTCTTGGGCTAGTAAACCTTGTAAATATTGATCTATGTATTCTTTATCACTCATTATGCTTGTGTGTCATTATATAAATGCCTAGTAGTAAACACCCTAAAAGTGGTAGGGTTATACTATTGTAATACATTTCATATAGTGAAATCAAGCTAATTATGCCACCTAAGATCATATTAAGGCTTCTCCAAGTCGTTTAAACACAACACTAAATGTAAATTTTTTTGGCTTTCGCTTGGGTTTTGGCGGTTCTTTCCACACCAACTCCCCGAAATCATCATACTTATTCAATGACATAGAACACCTGATCGCTTACCTTCTGCCCTATGCCATCAATCTGCTCACCATTGGAGATAATCTGCAAGATGGCTACCTTATCCAAAATCCACTTGGGGACTTCGGCTTTGTTTAAACACTTTGTAGTAATAAAATTTTTTACGGCTTTGGCTAGGGTGAAATCAGATAACTCTATCTCGTCATTGTCTAATAGTTTGACCCGCCAAATCTGCTCTAGCGGGGTGCATAGGTCATTAGCTATCATCATCATATAAGACAAGGGGTCTATTGCCGACTGCTTGCCGACACTATTTAAAACCAATTCGTCAATCCTTTGCATTGTTATAATACTTGGTTTACGCATTGTTTAAACACCTCTCATTATATCAGCAACTTCTTTGGTTATGGATATGCAGTCTTTGGGTGTCACTTGTATATTGTTTATCCATGTCCTTAGAGGTTCTATTGTTTTAATTTGAATAGAGCCATCTGTATGTTTTCGCCATACTGTCCATACTATATCGTCAAACAAAACATAGCTACCCACCCGCATTGTTTAAACACCTCTTAATATGTCAGCAACTTCTTTGGTGACAGGGGTAGTCACCAATGTTGTGGTGATACCCCTATGACCTAAGTTTAGCCAATAAACATCAAAACTGCGGTTTTCTTTGGGGTCACCGAATCTTAACCATTCAGGTATATCAGCGACCCCTATCGACCCATTTTTATGCAATAGGTATTGTTTCAAACCATGACCCAATAAACATTATCCTTTTCTTTTAAACCAATGTCCTCAATGTAATCCTTTTCGGTCATGATGTCTAAAACTGCCATCTTATCGCTTATGCTTTCGGGTAATTGGCTTCGATCTGTGACAATGGTATCTTCATCACCTTTCTTTTTGCGGTAGATTACCTTGTTAGGTCTAACCCACACCCCATACCACTCAGGGTCAAAATTACGATACTTGGCTATGGTTTCCCTCTCCTGCTTTAAAAAATTTAATGATTGCGTTAATTTTTGATTGTCAGTTTGATAACCCCCATCAATAAGTTTAAACATTTCGTCAATTAAGTAATCGGGTGCATTTTCTGTGTTGCGGTAGATCATGCTATTGATTGTGTTTCTCTTTTCGTTTATAGCACTACCAAAACTGTAAAAATACTTGTCTTGAATGTATTTCATGTCAGGAGTTTTAAAATTCTTAATGGCTATGCTTGCGGTTGTCTTTATGTTCTTTGATCTGCGAATATAATCGGGGGCTTCGTAGCACCAACGACCATTCTCCATGCTCACATAATTTACAAAATACTCACCATCTTGCAACTGACCGATAAAGCCAATAGCAAAATCGGTGTCATCTGATTGATAGACTTCAAGGTAATTAAAGTTTCTAGGTGTTGATCGGGTGCTATGATCGTCTTTGCGTTCCTTTGGTTTAAACACTAGGTCGCTTCGCTTCTTTTTAATCAACTCCATAAGATCAATAGCACCTTGTTTGATCTCCATGCCTTCATAAGTGGTTAGTATAAATTTATCAGTCATATTTAAACCCATGTCCTATAACGATCTTTTGCTGGTGTGCCAAGTGGCACAGACTCTTTAATGAATGGCTTTGCCACTCTATATAAATCTTTAATCATAAGGTCTTTTACATCACCCCTATACCATTGGTTTTTATGCTTGTATCTCTCAGCGATTGTGAACCAACTATCAGGCACATCTTCACCAACTTTGTTTAGCACATTACTACCAAATTCCTCAAGCGGGTTGCCATAAAAGTATGAGGTCTTATCAATCAATGGTGCGACCACATTGTAATACTCTAAG
>Ga0207957_1000232_pt1 | contig 13481 bp, 27 predicted proteins | sample CryBogCBH27Jun07_FD_184603 | JGI IMG/M metagenome (GOLD analysis project Ga0207957, IMG submission 184603) | Freshwater microbial communities from Crystal Bog, Wisconsin, USA - CBH27Jun07 (SPAdes) | ecosystem: Environmental > Aquatic > Freshwater > Lake | place: Crystal Bog, Wisconsin, USA...
CCAACAGACGCTCGCCTACGGACTTAGATTCGTCGCTGGCAAAAGCCAACATGGCCTTGTTGCGGGCGCATGCTACCTCCATGATGAAGACTATAAAGGACCGCAAGGGAACGCCCACTGGCGAGGAATAATCGTTAAGCACGAGGTACGTGACGGTAGTTACGACCCAATGTTTGTATCGCTTGACTACCTATGCCGACGTTACGAGAAGATGCCACTGGTGCAATTCATGAAGAAGAAGTACCCCAATGTGGAGTATTCTTTCTAATGATGTGGTCCTGGATACTGGCTGTAGTTGGTTCTTTTGGTCTGTTCACCGTAGGTAGCAAATTACGCTGGGGTTGGTTTGTTCTTATCTGCAACGAGTTTTTGTGGATAATTTACGCCTTACAGTCTAAACAATACGGTTTTATTCTGTACAGTTTTTTGTACGTCGCTATGTACATACGTGCTATGTTTAAGTGGGATGACAATGATTAGCGTATTCACGCCCAGCCACGACCCTAAGTATTTAGATCAATGCTACCGTTCTCTAAACGAGCAGACTAATACTAATTGGGAGTGGATTGTTCTGCTTAACGGCGACGCCGAATGGGAACCACCTAAAGACGCACGTGTTGTTGTCTACTGGTCTGTTCTTACTGGCGTTGGCGCTTTGAAACGTGAAGCCGTATCATACTGTACAGGTGACATCCTCCTGGAACTAGACCACGATGACATACTTTTACCAACGGCGCTTATGGACGTGGAGTACGTATTTGACAACATGCCTGACGTAGGCTTTGTCTACTCTGACACCGCTCAGATTCTTGAGGACGGGAGCCCAGACGATTCTGAGTTTGACCGTGCCCATGGCTGGAAGTACTACCACGAAGACGGGTACAAGGGTGCTCTTTCATTTGAGCCATACCCCCACAACATGTCTTACATTTGGTACGCCCCTAACCACCTAAGAGCCTTCAGGAGTGCCCTATACGGCCAAATAGACGGGTATAACGCCAATCTAGCGGTACTGGACGACCAAGACATAATGGCCCAGTTTTACCAGATAACCAAGTTCTATCACATTCCAGAGATTCTGTACCTCCAACGTGTACATCCAGACAACACTCAAACTGTACGTAACGCCGAGATTCAGACTGGAACTGTTGAGTTGTATCACCAAACGATTGAACGCAACTCTTTGGCTTGGGCTGACCGTGAGGGTCTATTGGCACTTGACCTAGGTGCACACCACAACAAAGCAGAAGGATTCCTTGGTGTTGATCTTCGTCCAGGGGAAGGCGTTGACTACGTAGGTAACATCTTTGACATGGACATTGCTGATAACAGTGTTGGTGTTATTCGAGCACACGATTTTATGGAGCACGTTGAAAACAAGGTGGCGTTCATGGAGTGGTGCTACGACAAATTGGCACACGGTGGCATGCTTTTATCTATGACCCCAAGTAGTGACGGACGTGGTGCGTACCAAGACCCGACACACATTGCGTTCTGGAACGAGAATTCGTTCTGGTATCACACCGACAAGACATATTCAGATTTTATTGACGGACGTGTACGTTTTCAGGTGTCATGCCTACGCAGTTTTTTCCCTAGCAAATGGCACCACGACAACCACATTCCCTACGTTCAGGCCAACCTTATTGCGGTCAAGTCTGATACCCATGACTTTGGTGGTCATTTAAACATTTGACAACACCCCCCTGAGTGTGTATTGTTGATACCACTCTCGGAAGGAGTGTAATGAATCAAAACAATAACCCTATGTTGACCAGTGCCCTCGTTGAGGAACTGCACATAAAATCACAAGTACCAAAGCCAACGGCTCGCAATACACCATTACGGTATTCATCTGCACACGCATGTGGACGCCAGCAGGGGTATGCGGCTTTTGACGCTGAGGCTACAGAACCAATGGACGAATCAGGTGCATGGGTAACTGGACTTGGGACCATCATCCACGAAGCATTGCAAGATGCAATTGGACGACGTTTCCCTTCAGCCCAGTTCGAAGTTACTTCCCAGATAGGAGATTTCCTATCAGGCTCATGTGATGCCCTTATCTCCACTCATGACGTAGGTAGCAACTACGGTGGCACACACGTGCTCTATGAATTGAAGACAATGGGTACTTGGGCGTTTGACTCACAGGTTGGTTGGGCACGTATGCGTGGCACCTTCTCTAAGGAAGGCCCTAAGGGTCCTGCTAAGAAGGCCATCACACAGGCTGGCATGAACGCTCTGGGCATCGAATCAGAGAACAAGGAAATCCGTATAGAAACCATCATTATGGGCTCTATTGGCTTTGAAGCATTGTCTAAGCAGAAGGCTAAGACGATGGGCATCGAAGGCGTTAACCGTTTCCTCGCTGAGTTTGAAGTACCACGTGAGGTATGGGAAGACATGGCTCTATGGGAGATTAACCGCATGTCTAATCTTGACTACGACATAAAGAATGGCTACTTGCCTGACCGTATTGCAATAGACGACTATGCAAATGAGGTTATGCTTAATCCTGAGGGCAGTGCATGGCAGTGCGAGTATTGTGCGTTCCGTTCCATCTGTCAAGATGACGGTAGCGGACAAGTATTAGTAACACAAAGTGTATTACAAAAGAGAGAGGAAGAATAATGTCAACACCAACAGTTACGCTTACAGGGTACGACACAGTACTTACTATGTTTGCGGATCAATTAGATGGGGACCAATTTGCCATTGTATTAAAAGACGATAGTGGAGACTCTGTCCACCTAGCCTTTACAAAGAATTACGAAGCAGTGCTTGACGTTATGGATACGTTCATTACGTCCTTCGCTGTTCTCGGCTATGATTTTACTACTAAGTTCTAAGGAGAACACATGCAATCAAACGAAATAAACGAATTAGCACAGGCATTGGTATCAGCACAGGCTGAGTTCAGTGCAGTACCAAAGGGGTCTACTAACCCGTTCTTCAAGAGTAAGTATGCGGCTTTGCCTGACGTTGTACAAAGCGCCAGCCCAGTACTAGCAAAGCATGGTCTTGCTATCAGTCAGTTTATTACTCATGATGAATCGGGTGGGGATGCGTTGTTGACGTACTTGCTTCACCAGTCAGGTCAGTTTATGGCTTACTCGATGAAACTACACATGGTTAAGGATGACCCACAAGCACAAGGTAGTGCGGTTACATACGCTCGACGTTACGCTTACATGTCAGCACTTGGTCTAGTTGCTGACGATGATGACGATGCGAACAGTGCTACCAAGGCAAAGTCAGTGGCCAAGCCAAAGGAACCAACGACTGCTGAAGTCATGCGTGAGAAGTTGTCTAAGAAGTTTGAGTCACCAGCAGACCGCAAGGCATACGTCGAGAGCATCATCAACCGTGAGATTAAGTCACTCAACGACTTGAGCGAACCGGAGATGGTCGGAGTGATGCTGGACTTAGCATGACCAGGTGGAAAGAATGTAAGCACGAGTGGCTATTAAGTGTTACCCCTAACCCTTACGTGTTCTGCCCCAAGTGCGAAGCATCTTTCAAACCTCAGAATCAACAGATGCCTTACAAAGGCATAGTACCGGAGAATTTTAAATGACCTGCATAGTTGGTTTCACAGATGGTAAGACATTCTCTATTGGTGGCGACGCTGGTGCATACGACGAAGGTGGTCTGTACCAGTTGTCAGCCGAACCAAAAGTATGGAAGGTAGGCGACTCACTTATCGGTGGCTCAGGTTCATTCCGTGTCATCGAAGTTGCCCGTAAGTCGGGTCTTAGTGACCCATACGCTTTACGTAACCATCTGCATGAAGCCAACGTAAGCGGTGAATGGAACTTGCTCGTAGTAACTAAGAAACACCTCTACGAAATTGACGATGATCTATCTGTTATCAAGTTTAAGGAAAACTATGCAAGTATTGGAGCCGGCAATCCTGTTGCTACTGGGTGCCTTGCTGTTTTGGCTGAACAGAAAGCCATAAGCAATAACGCAGTTCGAGTAGCGTTAAAAACTACGGCACGTCATTCCAACATGGCAATGCCACCATTTACATTTATAACAATCTAGGAGAATCATGAAGTTCAAAAAGTGGGTTTGCCCTAAGTGTCTGCTTCTGATAGAACAGAAGGCGGAAGAAGTAGTCCACCGTTGTCCTAGTAACAAAAGCAAGTTAACAAACTTTATTCCTGAGGAGGAAAAATGAGTATCGAATTAAAATACCTACAAGAGAGAAACGAAGTTTTGCTCGGTAGGGTTGAAGAATACATGATGGAAATCAACATCCTGCACCGTAGGGTCAGGGAGTTAGAGATTCAGTTATCTCGTATGTCTCATCCCTCTACCGGACCACACGATGCATAGGTTTATAGCGATACTGGGTTTATCAACCCTAGGAATCGTTAACACATTTATGCAAGTGCCCACACAAGCAGTGGAGCAACCAATTTTGGTAGAGAAGGCTATGCCTTACCCCCCGCTACTTTCTCTACCATTACACGCACAGAAGCAGTTTGCTTGTATTGCTTACACTGAAAGCCGTGACAAAGTAGTTGATACCAATCCGGTATCAAACGCTCAGGGCATGTTTCAGTTTTTGCCTTACATCTGGCAGTACGCTCGTAACTACGTTAAGGGCTTACCACCAACACCGAACGAAGCAGACGTGTATCAGCAACAAGCAGTAGCAGTATTTTATTACAATAGAAATCACGGGTTATACCCAGAATGGACAGACGGTTGTGAGCGAATTTAGCAACATACTTAAAGAGATTCAGGCTATGCATGACAAGAAGCAAGCCGACTATGGAAAAACAGATGACCCGTTTGCCAACGTGCGAGCGAGTGAAGACTTTGGTATTCCAGGTTGGGTGGGTTGCATGACACGGGCTACGGACAAACTCAAACGACTTCAAGCAGCCGCAAGAGGACAGAACCTTGTCAACGAGAGCATTGAAGATTCACTGCTTGACCTTGCTACCTACACCATCATCGCACTCTGTCTGTTTAGGGAGAGTGATGGCCAAGGAAATTGATTACAAGAACGTCCTATGTATCCTGATCAACGACGGTATTATCTCAATGGAAACAGCGAAGGAGTACATCGCTAGGTCCAAAGAGACAGCACCCGAAATTAAGACTGGACCAACATGGGACGTAGCCATGGCTTGCTTGTTGTTTCTTAACGAGAACATCAAGACATCAGGTAAGAAGAAGTCACGTGTTAATCAGAACGCACTAACCGTTATGGAGAAACTACACCGCATTGACGAACGTAGTGAGCAAGAGATTAAAGACATGATTACGTGGGCACACTCACACGACTTCTGGTGCAGTATCATCCTGTCGCCTGAGAACCTACGCAAGAACTTCATTAAGATGGAGATGCAACGTAACCGTGATGAAGCGAAGTTAAAGCCAGCACCAGTTATTACAACACCAAAGACTGACAAGTGGGAACGTGTCATCGAAGAACGAAGGAAGGAATCAGTACCAATGCCTAAAGGTTTTAAAGAAGGTCTATTAAAGAGGACAGCACAATGAGATGGATGGAGTTTGCAAGTTGTAGGGGAATGGAAACAAACATTTTTTTCCCGACACGTGGCGAGGAGATTGACATTCGACTTCGCAAGGTGTGCGCTGACTGCACAGTAAAAGAAGAATGTCTTCAAGACGCATTGAAAGAAGAAATACAAATTGGTTTCCGTGGTGGTCTGTCTGCTAAGAAACGTCGGATCATGGTTCAGAATCAACGACACGCATTAAGAAAGGCATCATGAAGAAAAATGAATTAGAAGAAGCAGTCAACGGTGCGATGGACAAAGCCATCGGTTCATTGTTGGGTGCATTGGTACGCAACGGCGTATCACAAGATGTATTACAGAAGTCACTTGCTGACATGCTGGACGAACTGGAGCCTGATGACGATACTAATTAACATACTGGTAGGCGTATTTTTTGTAAGTGCTATTGCATTATTTTTGTTTGTTTTGGTTGGCATTAGTGGTGGTTTTAAATGACAACAACATCATTCGTAATCATTCTTGTCTGTATTTGGACTCTTACATTTATGGCTATTAAATAATGACAACACCACAGAAGGCTAAGGGTTCCCAGTGGGAGCGTGATGTAGCCAAGTTCTTTAACGAGAACGGCTACCCAAACGTTGAGCGACGTTACGGTGCAGGCAACACGATAGACAAGGGCGACTTAAACGGGTTTGCTCACGCCATCGTTATTGAGTGCAAGAACGTAGGCAAGATAACCCTCGCTTCCATTATGGACGAGACCGAGGTAGAAAAGAACAACGCCAAGGCTGGCATAGGTCTTGCTGTCATTAAACGACGTAACCGTAGTGCTGGTCAAGCGTATGCAGTTGTTACGCTGGCTGACATGGTTAAGTTGTTGCATGAAGCAGGGTATTAGAGTACAATTACAAGGCAGTATCTAAAAGAAAGCATAGGACAGAAATGAGTACAACCATCATAGGCAGACTTACCGCCGACCCAGAGATTAAGTTCACCAACAACGGCAACGCTGTGGTCAACTTCTCTGTTGCAGTAAACCGTAAGAAGGGTGAAGAAGAATACGTATCGTACTTCGACGTAACCGCTTGGGGCACATTGGCCCAAGGTGTTGCAGACTCACTACACAAGGGTGACCGTGTTGTAGTTAATGGTAACTTGACCCAGGACCGTTACGAGAACAAGGAAGGCAAGACTGTCAGCAAGGTAATTCTTAACGCTGAAGCAGTTGGTCCCGACCTTCGATTCGCTACGGCTGAAGTCACCGCTACTGGATTCAAGAAGAAAGAAGCAGAGCCAGACTTTTAATGATTGAATGGCAACAGGCTAAGTGTCTCGGTGAGACAAAGGTGTTCTTCGATGAACGACCTGCAAGCGTAGCCCTCGCCAAAATCATTTGTGAAGGATGTGAATTAAGATCAGCGTGCCTTGATTGGGCGTTGGTTCACCGAGAAGCGTGGGGTGTATGGGCTGGACTAGATTACCAGGAATTAAGGATTCTGGCGGTCTCTCTGGGCTATACACCCCCTAATCGGAAAGAAGTAGAGCATGGTACTGAGAGAGGTTGGGCTTGGCACCGGCGCAGGAAGATGAAAGACCCTGAGCATGAGACATGCCAGCCTTGTGTGGATGCGTACAACCAAGCAACCCGTATCCGAGTCGCTCGTTATCGCAAGAAGAAAAACATTAAATAACATTTGACATGGGCGCAGAAGTGTGCCTATAATAGAATTCACAATACTCTGAGGAGGGTAAAATGAATGAAGACCTAGAAATTGGTGGAGACGGTACCGAAGTTCTTTGGTTTGCCGAACTTACAGAAGCCATGGTTGAAGGAATGACCAACGACAAGTTGAACGAGTTGTGCAAGGCGCTAAACAGTGCTGTTGCTCTCACTTGTGAGGACTTTGGGGTGGGTTACTAATGATTTGGGAAAAGTATCGTTATACGTGTGACCCTGACCACTGCGACGCTCTGGTTGAGATTACAACTAAGTTGCCTGTTGTTAAGCCTGAGTGCTTTTCATGCGGTAGGTTACTGAACCTAATCTCAGTTCAGGAGTCATGAATGTCTGACATCACTACCACAGTCAAGATTCGCCACGGTGCTATTGCTCTGGTCTTTGAGGTCACCGCTGAGCAGTGGGCTGAGATTGACAATGCAGTTCACGGTCGCAACCGCAAGGCTTACATCACCAAAGGCACCCAGGACATTGTTACAATGATTCGTGAGGGCATCCGTTCGTCCAACGTGTGAGTCACACACACCTTGGTACCTGCCTTCCCAGTATGGCCATTAACCCCATTGCGGGCCATGCTGGGGAGGTTCCCCTTTGTTTTGCACCGCACCCAGGAAAGAGCATGGGCGTGCCATTGAAAAAATTTTGACCGCACCCAGCAAAGAGCGCCGGCCCGCCATTGTCCGCCGTCCTGCTTTTAAAAAAGTTAGAGGAGAGACACGGACCGCTTTTGGTCCGTGCCTCTCCTCAACTTTTGTAGTTCTACTCTAAGTTGTACCACATGTAGAGCAGTGCAGTGGTCACTCCAACCCAGATAATCACTGCGATTGGGTCATTATGGCCACCTATCAGCAACCAGTGACCGCTGAAATGCTCGTGCTCTACGACTGCGACGTGCCAGCCGGTGAAGACTGCGAAGATTGGGACAACGAACTTCATTGTTCGCCCCCAATTCTTAAGCACAGGCAGTCAAGCCAATGGCTCACGCAGTCTTGACACCAACCACAGGACTCGCACAACTCGTCGTCGTACTCAAGACGTTCCGTGCAGTCGAAGTTGGCGCACGGGACGTTGATGAGGTCATCGAACAAGTCATAATCTTGAGCACTGTACCTGACAGTGGACGGTGAATAGACATGCTGTTTGTAGGAACTATTTGACCACCAGACCTCTTTGGTCTGCCAGTGTCCTAGTCCCTCACCAAGTATGAGCAGTGGCATTTCGTCCTCGACTGTCAAGACGACAACTTTGGAACCGCTGTTTTCGACGTAGGCTTCGCATACGTCCCATGCGTGATTCGCATGGAGTCCCGGAACACCACCAAACATGTTACCGAGGATTTCCTCAGCAAACACCTGGCTATCGGTTCTGTCGTCACCCTTGGCGATCTGGATTGGTAGCACGCCGTTGTGCACCAAGACAGAACCGCCATTAGAACCGCCAACCTCAAAGCCGTGACAGTTTGCTAACGTTTTACTGCCATGCGTTGCTATGCGAGCATGGAAGTAACTTGCTTGTACATGCTGACCCCAAGAGTCGAGCAAATCCTCATACGAGTTAATTGCTTCGACTGGCGACATTGATTTACCAGTGATGATGAACTTGTCATCGTCATGGTAGACAACGGCGCCCCAACCGAATCCATCTGGATTCGACTGACATGCTTGCTGTAACTCGGCTCGAGTCGGGCGGGCGTCACCCACGGTTGCGCAAATAACACACATTATGCCACCACCTGTCGGAATGAGTCTCCACGCATGAGCAACTGGGTATTTGCGTTACCGTGGATTTCAGCGTATAGGCTGAAACGTGACCAATCAAGGGCACCACGGGCTACGTCAAACGATGTAATCGATGCCGTGTATGCACGGCATAGAGCCATCAGTTCAACAACGGCTAGTACACGTTCTACCATTAGTGAAGGACGCCAAATGCGAACCTCGATAGTAGTACGGTTGCCGAAGTTGACGGCGTCGGTGTGACTAGCGCTGTATGGTTGAATCACCTTGAGTAACACGCCACCATCATCTTTGAGCCTATTGAAACTGGCGTATCCAGATGTACGACGGGCTACAGACTCCCACTCGAGTGCGTTACGGCTGAATAGAAGACCGAAACGAGCCATGTGTGAGTTGCTCATGCCTGCTTTAGACATGTGGACGTGGAGCCCACAAGACGAGGCAGACCAGGATTTCACACCCGACTTGGATAGTTGAGATAGAGTTTGACCCAGTTGAGGGGCAAATTCTCTCCAACTATCAACACTGCGTGGATGGCTGACGATTTCAAAGCCATGGCTAAGAGAACCGTCTTCTTTAAGATACAAGACATCCATGCCGTGTTGCTCAGTTACTAACTGAGCCATTTCAGGGCGACTAGCGTTGCCACATTCAACTTCGAGTTCTATACCGAAGTATGCTGGCCCGTCGCCATGAAATATGGGATCTGGTTTGTAACTGTACGAGTGAACGTAAGCGTCAACCTCATCTTCTTCACAAAGGTCCTCGTTTCTTTCATACTCATTACAAGTGTCACAGTACGTGAAGCCGTCAGTACAACAGCACTCACAAATATGAGTATTACGGCCATACGTGATGTACGCTTCGCCTTCGGCATACACAGTGCCACAATCTTCACATGACCACGAGTAATTGTCTACACAAGACTCGCACCATTCTTGTTCATCACCACAATTATACACAGTCATATAACTAACGTCACTGTGGTCACTACAGTTATCACATACGAAACAATTGACATAACCCATGTCAACCACCTTTCTGTCTTGTCTCCACTTTGAAAACAAGACCCCCCCAGGGCAACGGCATTTGCTAAGGCAAATGCGAGCCATGATGATAGCCATGCTATCAGCAGTTCGGTCGCTCACAAGCGAACGATGGCTCAGGGTGGAATGTTGGTGTCACGTCGAAGGCTGTACCGTAAAAGTGTTCAGGTCAGCCGAGAGACGCTACGACCGAGCAAGATGAAGTTTTGGTGTAAGTTTTGCCTGCAAAAGTTCTCCAAAAGTTCCTCTAGCGCAGGTTGACACCAACATGGAATCCCGTAATGTTGAGACTTAGGCGAGAGTGGTCGCAAGTAATTGACTTAGTGAGTTCGGCGGAAGCCACTAAACGTGGCTTTCGTAAAGCACGCCCCCGTGCTTTAGAATGAACTTAGACAAGCCTTGTGATTCGCGAGCCGCAGGGCGGATTATTGAGATGAGCGCTTGATGAAGGCAAGCGACGAGTCCAATAATTCAAGGGTAGCACACACGACTCTACGCTTTTGCTGGCCCATAGCAGGGACGTTCGTGGTGAGTGGATCAGGCAAGGAAGTTTCTTAGTAGTGTGCTACTTAGAAATCTTCCCGTAGCAGTTTCTTGGCAGGCGCTGTTGACTGCTTAGAAACTGTTAGCCTCAAGATAAGGATTCGCTATGGGGCCACAATGACGCCTTGCCGGCTGTATCTGAGTGAGCGAGGATACTGGCGGACTGGGGCGGAATTGCCAGCAAATGAAGACCAGTTGCGTAGCACCATGCTGTTTACAAGCCAATGCACTGGCTAAGTGCGAACAGACTTCAGGCTGTTAGGTAGTTGATGTTGAGTGTGGCTATGCCACTCACACATGTAGTTACGAGGGTAGGGTAGAGCAATTGCTCTAGTCATACACTCCCTAAAAAACGATTAATCATCTACACACACTAACTCCACGACTCTGACCGGGTATCTGCCGAGGCGGGTATTGTATAAACACAGGGGATCTAAACAACGATAAACTGTCATTCTCACCATTTGACCAGGGTTTTCAAACACGTCTATTATATCTGCTTTTAACAGCACGTCTGATTTTGCGTAGCATAAATCGGACAAAGAGAAGCAAACTACATACTTTCAGATTACCCCCAAATACCACCTTCAAAAGCACTGTCTTAACATGGCAGGCTTGTAGTTACAGATTCCCCTGCATTCACCACTAAAAAACTCTTAGGACAATCCACCCGTCATGAACACGAGGACTATTTACCAATGGCTCTTGGCACGTGTTCAACCCAACCCCGCTCTAACCGGGTAACTCCGGCGAGTATCTTACGTACAGGGCATTTACATGCATGGTAGTAAGACTCACACTCCGGGGGGACTTGCACCCACGAACGCTCTAATCGGCGCTGTATCCAGAGTACCACACAAAGCGGTGAATGGGGCCGGTAGGTCGTAACAATGTATGTGAACCTTTTCACATGGAGGTGTATGACAGGTGTACACCTGGTGTGTATACTTGTGCTTTGATCCGCACTCGGAACATTTTGTACTAGGCCCTAGAACTGTTGGGAAACAGGTCTGGGGTCTTTTGCTGTGGTATCATAGTTGTATGTGTGCAACTTGCGGCTGTGGCCGACCTAAAGACAAGCATGGGGAAAAGACTCTGGCTAAGGCAAACAAGAAGTATGCTCCCAAGCCTAAGGTAAAGAAGAAAAAGTAACCCACACCCCGTGTTGCTGTCCAAACGAAATCGACGAAACACTGACACTTCTCTGCGCCTTTCATGGCGTAGAAAGCAGCGTCGTGACTATAAGGCTCTTTGGAACTCGGACGGTACGCCTCGTTCCGGGGACCCATCTGCACCTCGGTGCTAGATTTTTTATAATTTTTTTTGCGCCTCTGGTGTAAAGATGTGTTATACTAAATACATAGGCATCCCCTATGTATTCATTACCTTCCTCCAGAAGCCCCTCAGTTACAGACTGGGGGGTTTTCTGTTGCTATACTTAAACCACAACCTATTAGGAGACAATATGAATAAAACATTTGCACCACATGTAACATCACTATTATCAGCGGCTGGAGCAGCGGCGGCTTTAATTCACCCAGGATTTACCCTTCCTCCCTTTGTACAAGGATTATCTGTTACTGTCTGTGCATTAGCAGCGGTTGGGATGCAAGCATTCCACATTGCAAAGAAGAACAACCTTCAGACAAATTTGACAGCGGCTATTCACTTTGCTACTCAGATGGCTCAGACTGCTAAGGAAGATCTAGTAACAGAAACACCTAAGGCATAAATAATGAGTCATGGTGACGCTTTAGAAATATCTTTAAAAGAATGGTTAGAATCTAACTTACCTAAATTTCTAAACGGCATCAACTCTGAATTATTAGATGAACAAGAATGGGTTATGCCCATCATCGAGGATTACATCCTTGTGGTCGCAGTTAAAGACCTCAAGGATGACCTTGGTGGATTCTTTACCCTTGGAGATACAAATGCCAATGGCTATCGTATTAGAGGGTTGCTTCACGATGCGCTGTATCGATAAATGGCTGTAACACCTCCACAACGTAAAAAGTATTTTGAGGCTAGAGCCGCAGGGTTCTCTATTGCCCAATCTGCACAGAAGGCTAAGTTCTCAGAAGCCACTGCGTACCGTGTTGAGAAAGCAGCAATAAAACTACGGGCCGACGAAGACCTTGACAGTTCAGCCCGTGACTATCACGAAAAGAAACGTGAAGCAAAATTAACGGGTCCAATCCCTTACGACAAGTTAAGCGAAGAAGCACAGCACGCACTAGAAGATTTTGCGTATTTCCGCCAGCGTTACTTCGGGCGTATCTCTACACCGTGGCAGGAGATAGCAGGAGCAGAGTTAATTCGTTTGCTTGAATCGCCAGACAAAGAATACGTAGTAATGAACATGCCACCTGGTTCTGGTAAAACAACGTTGTTGCACGACATCACGTGTTGGGCTATTTGCCGTAACCGTGGTATTCGTTTGCTTACTGGTTCTGCAACTATGAGCCTTGCACGAAACAACTTACGTCGAGTACGTCGTTCGCTAGAACGTGTTATCCCTGAGACTGCAGACGAACTGCTTAAATCACGTGGACAAGCAATTGATGCAGAGACAACTCTCGCTTTAGATTTTGGACGATTCAAACCACTTGAAAAAGAACAATGGACTACTGAAGCGTTTATCGTTATGCAACCTGAGGACCAGGGTGCTATTTCTGAAAAGGAGCCAACACTAAGTGCCTACGGTATGGATAGTGGTTTCATCGGAGGACGTTTCGATGGCTGTTTCTGGGACGACCTTGTGGACCCTCGCAAAGTCCGTTCTTCAGAACAACGAGAAGCAATGGAAGACTGGTACCAAGACGTTGCTGAAACTCGACTTGAGCCTGCAGGTATGCTTGCTCTTATTGGCCAGCGTTTGGCTCCTGATGACCTTTATAGATTTGCTTTA
>Ga0207957_1000236_pt1 | contig 13344 bp, 15 predicted proteins | sample CryBogCBH27Jun07_FD_184603 | JGI IMG/M metagenome (GOLD analysis project Ga0207957, IMG submission 184603) | Freshwater microbial communities from Crystal Bog, Wisconsin, USA - CBH27Jun07 (SPAdes) | ecosystem: Environmental > Aquatic > Freshwater > Lake | place: Crystal Bog, Wisconsin, USA...
ATTATAACCTGTTTCTAAAAACTTAGAATCATTTAATTCGGAGTCTAACAAAAAGTCTTCAGACTTTACAGTTATTTCTTTTGTCTTCTTAGAAATTCTTTTAGCTAAATCTTTAGCTTTATTTTTCTTCTTTTTGTTTTTGCTTCCTTTTGGCCTACCTCTAGTGCCAAGAGGCTTTTGCTCGTCGTTTTCTTCCATCTTACGGTCTATTATTTGCTATATCGATAAATGTAGAACGAAGATGATCTACTAGAGCTCCTTCATCTTTTGCATTTTGAGCATTAAAAATACAAACCTTATCACCTTCCATTGAAAAACCAACGAGAGCAAAACAACTAAGATATTCTTCAACAATTCTGCTAAGATGAGAAAGATCTTTATTATGGCGTTTTGTTTTGCTTAACAGTTCGTCTTTGTAATCAGCCATAGCTTGGGCAAAAACTTGTTCTATATTAATCCTTTCAAACTTGGAAATAGGAAGCAGCTCCTCTTTATTTTTTTGAGGAGCTTTTGTCTTTTTCTTTCTCGATGGCTTCTTATTGTCCATCAAGCTACTTAGGGGGGTAGCCTAAGGTTTCAAGCTTTCTTAGGGACAAAGCAACCTGTAGAGCTACCAACAATCCCATACTTTACAAGATGCTCAATAAGCACTTCTACAGAACTAGTCTTGAGTCTAAGTTTGCTTGGAATATACTGACAGCCATCATACAACTCAAAAAACGAATCACCAAGATAAGGATCATTAATAAAGCATGTACAAAAAACAGATGATATCTTTGGTTCAATAACAAGAGTCCATGCTCTTGGATCGGAAACGCCGTAATCAGTAAACACTTTGTGTGCTACGTAACCAGAATCACGAAGACGCTTAAGCATATAACCGAGAGTTGTAAGTTTGTTAGCCATAGGGATATTTAGCTTGGTTACTTGACAAGTCCAGAGATTATATATTTTGTTAAAGGAGTTTCAAACTTAAAAACCTTTAATTTGTGATTAATACTTACAGATATAGTTTCGGCGTTGAAGCTAAGAAGTAGAATGTTCTGTATATTAAGAGGAATACTTTCTGTGATAGGAGAACCAGAAAATGATTCTGCTGCTTCTATTGTAATCTCGTTTGTATTACATTTTTGTTCATCGCCAATCTTAGCAACTACCTTTCCGTTGTTTGTAGAAAAATAAAGCTTTTCAGCATCAGGTACAATCGAATTAAACTTTAGAATATCTGAAAGCTTTGCTTTAGCTAATTCAAAAGTAGTATCAAATGTTAATTGGTCTAATTTATCTTCGCTAATTGATTTCTTGTTACTCAGATAAGAATCATCGAGCAAATGATATTTGAAAGAAACTGTAGGACTGGTATATTTTACTACGTTGGACTCTACATTAAGAGAGATAGAATCAGCGTCAATACTAGAGAATAAACGAAGAAATGTTTTCGAATCAGGAATGATACACTTGAACGATTCTTTCAATTCGCAAGGAATAGATACTAAAAGAATAATAGAATTATCTGAAGATGTAACAAGAGTTTTGAGTTGAGATGGATTGATATTAAAATCAAAACATACGTTGTCAGAAATTTTGCTAGCAGGAGCTAAAAGATTTTCGACCAAAGCTCTTTTACTAATCTTGATATTCATTCTTTAGTAGATTCAGGCTTGGAGGACACTTCAATATTCTCAATGGCCTTTGCAATGCGCTCAAGATTCTTATTAATCTTCTCAAAAAGTTCAAAACCAGGAGAACCAGGAGGCGGAAATGAAAATTCCATCTGATTCGGATCGGCCTGAGGCTGTTGTTGAACAGGCTGAGGAATAGCACCTATCGGATTAATAGTCTGTTGCATCACCGGAGCTGGTTGAATTATCGGACGAGGAGGCTCGTCATTTCTTGGATACGACATTTCAGCTTCTCTGTTAACTGCTTCCATAATACGCCTCTGCTCTGGTGTCAAATTTCCAGACACGTTCTGATTAGCTCCCATAAGAATTTGCTTGGGATCCAAACGAACAGCTGGTCCGGACATGCTACTTGACACAGTAACGTTCTCATCAACTCTTAGAAGCTCGCTTCCAAAAATTTGAGCCAATTTTGCTGCTGCTAGTTTATCTTCAGTTATCATAAATTATACAAGTCCTCCAGGAATGCCCTTACGAATAACGGCTGTTGCTTCCCACGGATGAAGACTTTCTAAGTGATCAGTAGTAATGCTAAAGTCTAATACCCTTCCGGCATTAAACATTTCATCAAGACCTTGATAAAAGAGTCGGATAGCATCTTCAGTAAAGATCAAATTCGATCCATTAAGTTCAGCAAATGCTTGCTCATCACGACGCTTGCAAATAACAACGACTTCGGTTGGAACTTGTTTACGAGCCATTTCAATAATGTCTTCAATATAGACAACGTTCTTAGGATCAAATTGAATTGTAATCTTAGCAATCGAACGCTGACTATGTCCATTAGCTGCACGGCCTCTCTTGGAGACAGCGTCCTGAGCCAGCTCAAATGAGCAAGGGCAAGTTGAACTATATGTATAGTCTACAGTCAAAAAGAACTTGTAATCTGATCCGTGCTTTTGTCCTTCAAGGACACAACTATAGTAAATATAACCTTCAGCCTTTTCGTGCGAAAGCTTAACGCCGTCCACAATCTTAAACACCTCATTATCAGGAGCATCGGCAGGAAGTTCCTTACGAGTACGAAGAGCCTTCTGTGTCCAAGGATACTTAAACTTCATCTTACAATATACATCCTTAGATCCTTGCTTCTGTTGCAAAGCATCGAGAATGTGTGTAATACCGTCAATTGATACATGGTTAGCAATCTGCTCATGCATTACAATTGGAAATCTGCTAAGATTCAATCCCTTTGCATCCGGGCTATCAAGCGATCCGTAAAGAGAAACTGATGTAGTCAACTTCTCAATCGAACCATCCCGTCTAATAAAATTAACAGGCAACTCCACGCCAGAGACTCCGACCTTATTGATCGGAACTCTGGAACCAGGAATTACAGGATTAATTTGAGGATCTGGAAGATCCTTATCCTCAGGATAATACTCCTCATCATACTGAAAATTCAGATGAGGCATATGTTCGGAATAATCGTTATAATTGATCGGCATACTAATATAGTACTACAATATTAGAGATCGGCAAGAAGCTTCTTGAGCTTTTCATCTGTGGACTCATCAGCCTCAACAACACTTTCTGCAGCCTTTGACTCGGCCTTGACCGGAGCTGTATAAGTTTCTGTCTCTTCCTCTTCGTCATCAGCCTCTGGTGTAGAACCAGTTGTGAGATTAAAGAAGTGCTCGTCGAGCAAGCGCTGCATCTCTGCAGTAGTAGTCTGCTTGTTGACAGCCATGAGATCGTGAAGCGAGTTATAAGTAGTCTCTACATCCACCTCGATTGCAGAAGGAGAAAGGAACTTCGAAGAAGCGTAAGTGACATACTGCTTTGCTCCACGAGCATTACCAGTACGAGCCTCACACTTAATACGAAGTGTGGAACCGTTCTCGACATCAAATACCTTCTCGACACCAAACTCATCAGCATCATCCCCCTTCAGAGCGCTGTCAATAATCTTAGCAAGCTCCTTACCATAACGAAGGATCTTAACTTTGCCTTCGTTTTCTGGATTCTCTGGATCGGAGACAACAAGCACGTTGACCATCCAACCTTCCTTACGAGAAAGGACAGCTGCTGCAGCCTTTTCAGACTCAGTACCGGTACGATACGTCTTGAGATAATAGGCATCAATTGGGCAAGAGTCCCCAAAGGTTGTAGGACACAGAGCCGTTACAAACTTGCCAGTAGAATTGGAATTCCAGCCGTGATTGTAGTAATGAAAGATTGAATTAGCAGGATCCTTTGGATTAGGAATCAAACGAACCTGATAAGTGTTTCCTGGAGTGAACTTAAGGATCTCCTTATAGAGAGCGTTTCCTCCTCCACTCTTCTCAGAAGAGGAAAGAGATTGCTTGATGGCATCGAACATGGATTTTGTGTTTGTCATATGGTTTTATATTACGGTGTTTTTACATTTCGTCAACTCTGAATAAATGAAATTTTCAATAGTTGGCAAAGCTTTTTTAAGATAGGGTTGGAGTTCTTTAGAAGACAAATACATACTTCTAAGTTGTTTAAATTGCTCTACAAACTCACTCACAAAAAACCTACGAACATCTTCGGCAAGGGTTTGGACGGACGAATATATATCAGGAAATTCCATCATAACATAAACATTAATCTTGTTTTGTTTGTAGTGAGTCATCCATGTAAACACATCAGATGTTCTATGAGTTGGATATTGATGCAGATATATCTTATTTTCTACACAGAACCGAGCAATAAACTTTAAAGAATCTTTAACACTTTCGAGTTGTGAATCTGGATTTTGCAGAAACAGTTGCTGTTTATATGTAGTATATGCTTTAACAGCTCTCATAGTAGAGAAATAATCTAGTCCAAAGTATTCAACATCTGGATATAGCTTATATGGAGCTTCAAAAAAGACAGTTGGATCAATTTCCGGATGCTTTTTGATCAACGTAGCTATCCGTTTTAAAAACTTATGCTTGTCCGAATCGACAATAGACGAAAAATCTTTTTTGATCTTGAAAGGCTTATTCTTTAACGAACGAGAAACAATAAGATGCTTATTATAAAGCAGCTTTTCGAGTTCCGACAGATGTTCGTTTAGTTGTTTTTTTACCATTTGCTTTTCTTATAACCGATTTCGTAAATTTGGATTTTACTAGAGCGGGATGTAAATACAACAGAGAAAGAATAGATTCCTTAAAAGAATCCGAAGCCGTAATTTCTGTAAAAAAGTCTTGATACTTTGTGCTTTCAAATAAAAGAACGAATAAGGTCGTTACGTTGATCTTTTTGTTTTCCAGCATTGATATCAACGAACCTGCTTTTAGCACTCCATCGATAAATTCTCTTGAACGAATTCTATCAAGAGGGTTTGCGTTTGATGTATCTAGTTCTAAATTAGCAGAAAACATTGTAACGGTATTTAACCATTATTCTGCTGGCTTCAACATCTTAGTAAATTCAATAAACTCTTCGGTAATATTGCCACCCGCTGCGGCAGCGTGTCCTCCACCATTAGCTACTCTTTGTACGAACTTAGAAACGTCTACGAGATGGTTCGTAGGAGCTCTTCTTACTGCAATTCTTTTTTGTTCAACCATTACAGCAATTGCTACTTCAACTTTATACTTTTCAAAAAGATAATCACAGCATTCTGCAACATACTTGTCACAAAATACAGACCCCACTTGTACAGGAGTACCTTCAAACTCAACAACACCAATAAACGGCTTTAGTGTATCAAGATATTCCTTTCTATGCTTTTTATATAAAAGAACAGTATTGGTTTTAAACTTATCGAAAGGTTTAAACCCTTCGTAATAGTCTTCTAAGAAGGAAGCAACTTTGTTCTTTGTGCTATGATAGACAATATTAAGATCTTCAGAAAGTGGAGTTGCTCTGGTATTTGAATCCCAGTCGTCAGCAAGAGCAATCAACGTCTTTTGAGCTGTAGTAATTGTTATGTTATTTGTTTCAATAAGATTCTTGTAAATTAATTTTGCACAAGAACTAAAATTAACAATGGTTGTCTTAGCGTTCTTGAACGGAAAGATATTTGTTTTATGATGATCAATAATTGTAACATTTGTTCTATCAATCTTGTTACCAACTTTTGAAACATCTAGATCAAGAAAGTATAAAGGAGTATCTTCAGTTGTTCTTGCAAGAAGTTTATCAACATCTTCTTCAAGTTTCATAGGAGTAGAGACAGCATAACTCAACTTCTTGCCAAGTGCCCAACACAATACGAGATACGATGTTAACCCATCAAGATCCGAATGCATTATAACTATTGGCTCTTTATTCATCGGAAAGTTTATTTAACGCGTCATCAACGCTTCTGACAACGTTATCAGTAGACGGAGTATCGTTTTCAAAATAATCCATAGAAGTTTCTTTGAGAGTTAGGGTGTTATAGTTACACTTAAAAGCACCAGAACCAAAATTAGGACCAAAGCGATTCTTCATCATTCCCATATTAATAATTCCTAATTCCTTAGACTCGTCGTCTTGCCATATAGAGCACATTACATCTGTAGTTGCAGCTAGTCCAATACTTTCTGATACTCCTTCCATGCCTGGACTAACTGTATTGAAAGATCCTCTATTAAGCTGTGTAGCACTAACGATTGGTAAACTATGTTTAAAAGACAAAGCTCTTAAGTGTTCACAAATCTCCTTTACTGACTCATATGAGTTTAAGTTCTTAGCAATAGGATGAATTAGGTTTACATAATCCACGACAATAATATCTGGAACAAACCCTTTGTGTTTAAGTTTCGTAATAAATGAATCAATTTGTCTTACAGTAACTGTCTTTGGAGGATACTCTTTAATAACTAAGCGACTATTAAGAGCCTTTTTAATATTTTCTACTTGATCCTTGAGTTCATTAGTAAATGTCTTCAAGTCTCCATGAGGAATCTGAGTAAGCTGGCTACTAATACGTTTAGCATACATGAATTCGGACATTTCCAACGTAACAAGAAGTACATTCTTATCAGCAAGAACCATATTTGCAGCAATATTTCCAAGAACAATAGACTTACCAACATTAACTTGGCCAGCAAATACAGTTAGAGTCTTTGGAAAGAGTCCACCTTCACACTTGTCATCAAAGAACTTCCAACCGGTCGGAATAGGATTGTATGTAGTTGTTAGTTCTTTTGTGAGACGTTCAATATCTTCAAAGTACCAATGTCCAAGATTTTCAGAAAGAGTAATGTTGTATGCCTTTTCAAACTCAACAAGAGCCTCTTCAATTTGAAATGATTGATCCGAAAACTTATCAGCTACATTGAGAATAGTTTTATAGATGAAACGTTCCCGCAAGAAACGCTCCGTATTTGTTGCTAGCTCGTCTTTATTGAATGTGGTTTGAAGTTGAGCAAGCTTTGGCTTTACTTCCTCCAAAGCTTTTCTGTCCTCTTCAGAAGTCATTCGAGCCTTAAGTTCCGTCAACGTAGGAACACTACCTCTCTGATTAAAGAATTCAGATATCTTTCCAATAATCTTGCTAATATTCTTATCTACAAACAAAGACGAATCTAAGTGAGATACAATCGAACTGAGATATTCTGTGTCTGACAACGCGTTCAGCAACAGAATATTCTCAAAGTAATCCAAGTCAAGCTTGGGCTGAGTAGGAGCTTTACTCATCTACTTCAGTATCATCCAACTCCGCATCGGCTTCAACACTAGATTCATTCTTGAATGCTAGTTCAGTCTTAAGCTTTTCTTCAAGAGCTGGAAGAATCTTTGCCCATACTGAGTCGTCATCCTTGAAGTCTTTAAAGAACCCAAGAGTTTCTCCATTAAGAACATAACGATGGCCTGCCTTTTCTACAACTCCATATCCTTCAGCCATTTCGATAAGACCAGAATACTTGTTTAAGCCAGTCTTAAAGTTCAAGTATAGCTCCGTTTCGAGAAATGGTGCAACAAAACGATTCTTGGTTGTAAGAGTGCGGAGTGTCATTCCGTTGATTCCTTTTGAAAGAAATGTTGTCTCTGTATTGGCATCCTTATTCTTACTATCATCAGTCTTTTCTGTCTTCTTTGCCATCTGAACAATGACAGAAGCCATATAAAGAGGACCTGAACCACCAGCCTGCTTCTTAATAGCGGAAGGATGAAGCTGTGAAGGATCATCGTAAATGTGATTAGTAAACACAACTGGGCAATTAGCCTTAGCTGCAGCATGTGTAATTGCACGCATCAAACTCTTGAGTGCCTTTGCTCTGTTACCCATATCAAGAGTATCTGTACCTTCGTCTATCTTCTTCTTTTCTTGTGTAGTGATAAGATTACCAAGCGAATCGATTACGAGCAATACCTGACCCTGAAGATTATTAGCAATAATAGAATTCAAGAATTGAACAATTTCATTTCTACACTGTTCTGTAATTTCTGATGGTACGTGTTTGATCTTTGAAGTATCACAACCAAGACGCTTTGCAGTAGCCTCATCCAAAGCTCCTTCTGTATCAAAATATGCAACATACATGCCCTTCTTCTGTGCATTTGCCATAATCTTGTTAGCCATAAGAGTTTTACCACAAGACTCCGGTCCAACAAATCCTGTCAAGCGTCCCATAGGAATTCCTCCGTAAAGAGATCCTGAAATAATAGCATTCAATGCATATGAACCTGTATCAATCCATTCGTTAACGGATGAGAGACTCCCATCATCCAAAGACTTGGCGGACGGATTAAGATTTTCTAGCACCTTAAATGCGTCAGCAATAGACCCTTTCTTTTCAACTTCGGTAGTTTTTTGTTTAGCCATATACTCTATTATGCGTTATCTTTAATATTTTTCAACAAAAGAAAAGGCCTCCGAAGAGGCCTTTTCGAATTTATGTATGTATCGATTACTTCGACTCGGAATCATCAAACAGCTTGACGACCTCGGCCTGGCCCTGAGGGGCTGAAGGAGCTGCAAACAACTGCTCATATTGAGCGCTGAACTGAACAACAAATGTAATGTCGTCAGCGAGCGTAATATTAGCCTTCTTGTAGTGCCAAACAGTCGACTCGTTACGATCAGCTTGAAACTCCTTGAAGAACAAGGGAAGGATCTGAAGCTGGATCTGGCCAGTCTGGGTATTGGGCTGTACAGCTACGAGAGCAGGATTCTCAATTGAGAGAATCGTGTCCGTTTCTGCCGAAACCTTGCCGATGATTGTTCTTCCGATTGTGTCGAGAAAAACTACTAACTTGTTGTTGGATGTGTTACTCATATCTCTTATAATTTACTAGGTTTTTTATGTATGTCAACTGACAAGTTATATTGATGTACACATTGTTCACCTTTTGGTGTTAATATTACTCTATCATTGTCAGAAACCCAAACCAAATCGTGAATTAAAAATGCTGCTAACATTTCTTCTTTAATATCTCCGTCCAAAAAATCTTCAAGGTAATAATCTTTTTGTAAAAAACTAGCCAAGACTTTATATACTCGTTTTTGAGTGATCATCAGTCTTGTCCTAAGAGGTCAAACAAATCAGTTTGAATTTCTTTGCCGATAACAGGCAATGTCCATCCAATTGCTTCATAAAGTCTTTCAATCGGCTGAGATACAAGTTTTTCAAACATTCTATCCCAATCAACCTTAAGATGGAACTCCTCAGGAAGAGTCGTTACATAAGAAATAGCATCCAACCCGTACTTGTTTTTAGTGCAATACAACTTTTTAACTTTCTGTCCTGTCTGAATAGCTTCGAGCTTATCTGACAAACCCAATTGCTTAATCAAGATATTGTATGCGATTGCTCCTTTAACGTGAGATGGAGTAGCGTCTTTGAATTTATACAAAGAAGCCCCTTCAGCATATTTTTCTAGATTGTTGATAGAAGTTCTTAGAGAGATGTCTTCAGGTGTTAGCTGAGTAAATTCATCATAACTATTCCTATAAATTTCGTTTGTTGTTTTTGCGTTGCGAGACAACAAAGCAGTCTTTGTAATCTTTTCAATAAACTTTTTAACCTTCTTTGGTGTTGTTGATCTTACAAGTTCAACTCCAACAAATTTAAACTTATCAACTTTGATACCTTTATTATTCAATACGTGAAGGATATATCGTTTCTTTTGAAGAAATACTCCAACGTCTGCAATCACTTCACGTTTGAATGCAAATCGAGGATCGATTGAATATAGATCTGTCTTTGCCCAGTTAAGAATCTCTTGATTGACATGCTTGTCTAGCGCGTCTACTATCTCGTTTACCTTTTCGTTTATTTCTCCATCCGTAAGAAGAGAGAGACTAAGCTTATCGAGCAACGGTTGTATAGTGACATACACAGAATCGGTATCTTGATAGATCGTTGCTGATTTGCCACTAAGACCAAACTTATCTTTAAGATACTCGTCAATAATCGTTGAGCCAGCTTTTGCTACATTCTGACCAGTTATAGTAATCGACATAGCGTTATCGATGTCCATTAGTGATGAATGCTTGTTTGCAAACGTACCGTATATACTATTAAGAAGAATCTTAAGTGTATATTGAAGAGTATCAAAATAGATTATCTTTGATGAAGTTTGTTCATCCTTTGCCCCAGCTAACTCAAGTTGATGAAGTTGTTTCTGAATGCTTACACGTTCTTTGTAAATTTCGTCAATAAGGTTTGGAATAACTCCTTTAGATTTCTGTGAATACAGGACGCCAGCCTTCGATATTGACATCTTTTCTTGCACTAAGAATTTCTTAAATCCTTCTACTTTCGTTGTATGAAGTTTTCCGTTAACAAGACGAATAGTAATTTCGTCCGATGTCTCAAAGTCTCCAGTAACGACTTTTCCAATCTTAGTTTCCGGAGAGATATTCAACGTAATAATAGTATTAGGATATAGAGAATTAACGTCAAAACTCACTACAGCTGTTTGCAATCCTCTTACTGGTTCTTTGACGTATCCTCCTTCATACGACTCGCGATCACTATTGATCCCGAACGTCGGAATGATAAAGCCTTGTTTATGAGCTTGAATAGCAACAGCGCCAGTAACGATAGCAATCTTTCCAAGAGCTGCTTCGAAGTTAGTACAACCTTTATAAGCAAGAAGCCTCACAATCTGCAGATACTTTAGTTTATCTTCTAGCTTAACTAGCAGATGAACGTCCTGGATGTTATACTCAACAAATGTCTTCCAATCATTGGATGCAAGTTCCCCAAGACTTGCTGCATTGAAAGCAATCTTTCCTTCGCCAAGTTCTAACTCAGATATATAATTCAACGAATACGACTCTCTTTCTCCAACGGAAAAAGTTTTGTATATTTCCATGTAGTCGATGCAGCTTATTCCGTTAATAATCCACTTAGTCATCTCTTTACCAAAATCATTAGTAAAGATCTTTCTGCTATGAACCCTACCAACAGGTGAAAGTTGCTGAATAAAATCCTCACCAAATAAATTCTTACACCGATTAATGATATACGGAAGATCGAATCCCGCAGTATTCCATCCACTAACAATATCTGGATAATCAACTCGCCAAAAATCTACAAATTGTAAAAGTAGCTCTTCCTCATCTTTACAATAATGATAAACACAATCAGGCAACGTTGGTGTAAACCTTTGCTCTAACCCCCAAGTATGAGTAGTTTTAGTCAAGGAATCATATACTGTAATAAGATTAATACGTTCTCTGGCCTTTTCAGGAACAGGAAAAGCTCCTGTAGTCATCTCAGTCTCAATATCAATAAAGAAAGTCTTTAGTGCAAACTTTGAGAAATCTGGATCATTGTTCGTATCCTTGAACATATCCACGAGAAATTGTTGCTCGGGACCAATATTATGAAAGAATCTTTTATTAGCTGAATTGTCTGTAAATTTCTTTCGCTCGATGCTATTCTTGAATGTCTTTTTGAGCAAAGACGTTTTAAAAATAGATATAGCATCATCTGCTCCATCTTTCTCAATATACAGATACGGTCTAAATGGAATCTCAGTGTCAATACGATCCCCGTTTTCTGTCCAAGTTCTCAAAAAGACAGATTCATTAAACGGATTATAGGTTACACAACGATACATGTCCCCATTGTACTACAACCGACCGGAATATCAAACTAAATATTTTCTTTCAGATGATCCAAAATCAGTAAAATACGATTCGTAGTGTTTCATCATATTTGGTTCATCGTCTAACCAAAACTTGCTTGCATGTTCCCTCGACTTCTTACAATAGTCTGCGTAAACGGTCTGGTTTTTTGTTGCAGCCTTTAAACAATCAATAAATTCTGCTCCAGTTGAATACTTTAGGAAAGCATCTTTATATGTAACCATATCTGGACAAATGCAAGGGAGACCGAGTGCGCCAGCTTCAATGAGTTTAATATTTGATTTACAACGGTTAAAGTTATTGTCTTGAAGAGCTGCAAAAGTGACTTGAGCTCCAGAATTTGCCATAGCCTCCGGAAAGTCGGGCAGTTGTGTCCAGTTAGAGAATTTCATATCTCCCTTATCAATAAAAGGCTTGAGAGTGAGAGGATACGAACCATAGAAATGGTACTGAAACTCTGTACGAGTTTTAACAATCTCTGGAACAACCATTGCAAAGTCATCTTGCTGATTAACTCTGTTGAGAACATCGCAGTGAGTACCAGAGGCAAAGATAGCAACAACTGGCTTTTTCTTATTCTTTTCAAATTTCTTAATAAGATCCCCAAGATTGTAATAACGATCGAACCACCACTTCATCAAATAGTTTGGAAGAACTGATACATTTTTATTACCAGTCTTTTCAATCATATAATCCCTAAAGTATTCGGACGTTACTGTAACTTCGTCCATCATCGATATAATCTCGATGATAGTTTGACGAATAGCCGGATCCGTAAAAGCATCTCTATTCCGGTTATACATTGGAATGTCTTCATGAAAGACAACATCATCTACTTCGTATATAAACTTGGTCTTTTTGTTCTTAGTCGATTCCTTAAGGAATTGTACAAACTTCTTCTGATAATCAGTAGCCTGTCTTTGAAACTTAATGGCTTCAACAGTCTGATAATAATTTGGATCAAGAATCATGGTTGTTGAATCCATGATTACAGCTTTATTGTGAAGATTTAATAATAAATTAGGACCAATAGCTCTATAAAATCCACAACCACCATAATCAGCTAAAAAGCAAACAGCTCGTTTAAGCCCTTGACCGGGAATTTCTGGTGGAGGAATATTTGACGAAGTAAATTGTCTTTGTGCAAAAGTTTGCGTTGGTATTCCCAAAGGTAAACCATGAGGAGCTCCATGAAGATTTTGGATACCGTAACTAAAAGGAGAATGCATATTATTATCTATTACAAATTTGTATATATGTCTAGGAAATTGTAGTAATTCCGTTTTGTTTAGTTACATGAATTGTATGTTCTGCCTTAGCAGTAACTTCGTTTCCTCTGTGTGTAATAATATAGCACGATTCATCATTTTCTTGATATCTTTCACGTAAAGTTCTAAGAGTAAGAATAACGCCTTTATCGTCCAATGACGAGTCCAAAAGTTCATCATAGAACACTGTACTAAAATTAACATCTCCTTGTAAACGTCTGATATCAGCAAATGCGAACAAACAAGCTAGATCGATACGCTTTCTTTCTCCTCCAGAGAAATTAAAATACGACTTTGGCTGTGAACTTTCGTCAACAATTTCCTCATCAAAAAACTCGTTGAATTGGCAAAGACAATTTGCCTCAAGCTTCTTAAGGTAGTATGCAAGACGGGAATTTAATAC
>Ga0207957_1000238_pt1 | contig 13326 bp, 12 predicted proteins | sample CryBogCBH27Jun07_FD_184603 | JGI IMG/M metagenome (GOLD analysis project Ga0207957, IMG submission 184603) | Freshwater microbial communities from Crystal Bog, Wisconsin, USA - CBH27Jun07 (SPAdes) | ecosystem: Environmental > Aquatic > Freshwater > Lake | place: Crystal Bog, Wisconsin, USA...
TGAATAAACTGTCGAAACATTGTTATTAGGTCCAGCAGAATAAGGATGAGTTAAAGCACCAGGACCTGAACTAACGCTGACAATTGGAGGAAATTCTGCACTCATAAGACGGACACCTATGACGTCACCGTATTGACGTGGAAGGTAGACTGTGAAATCACCGTTGGTGTAAAATTTAGAAGTATCTCTGTCTCCGGAATCAATAGAAATTACCTTCTTTACAGTGCGTAATTTCTTTTCGGGCTTGGAGGCAGAAACTAAAACCCCATTGTAGTCAAACGCTCTGTTCATTTGTTATATTTCACATGGGAAGTTTTACAGGTCTTATTAAACCAACTCCTTGCCTTTGCCGTCTTTTTTGCTTTTTTCACTAAATCTGCGTCAGTAGTGTAATGTGTCTTGCCGCAGGTCAGCATGCTGGCCGCCCGAGCATACCCCCATTGTTGTGCCGATGCCCCTGGTCTGTGTCCCGTTCTCCACGCCGCCATTCCTCGGTTGTATGATGCTTTCACGATAGATAACGGAACTCCTGTTGCTTTGGAATATGCTTCTAAAGAATGGGCTTTAGGGAATTTACGTCTCCATTCTTTGACGTATTTAGAAGTTCTGGTTTTTACACCCTTGTCAGTTAAAAAAGGTCTGTATGCCTTGGGATTTTTCCAAGACATAGCTCGTCTTCTCGTAGCAGACCTTTTTCGTTGTAAGTTTTGTTTTTTCGTTAGTCCGGTAAAGTATCTTGCCGGCCAATACATTATATTTAACTGATATTCATCTTTTCAAATATGTCGTTTATTTCGTCTAAAGTACCTTTTGGAAGCGTCTTTTCTATGAAATATTCTATTATAAGACACCATTCGCGATACATTTTTACATTAAATCTTCCTGTTTCTCCAATACTATTTACAAGCTGGGTTATAAGGTTGTGACACGTTTTAGCCATCACTGCCTCATCTGGAGTATCTACATTTTCGAGATGCTCAAAATCCATTGTTCTATGAGTCATCAAGAGATATTCGCCGTGATATTTGAACCATTCTTCGTTCAGGTCTGTGTCGCCTTCGGTATCCCGTAATGCTTGGAGAAGAATAAGATAATTTTTATACTTCTCTTCGTCTGTTAGGATAAATTTTTCATCAATTTCCATTGTTTCTTCGCTCTCCATTATTTCGTCTAATACTTTACTCATTTCGCTATAACTTACCATTCTTTTTTGAGTTTAATTATTTTCGTTTTTATTTTTTCGTTTTTACGATAAAATTAAGACTTTACATTCTGGGGATTGAATAAGTATGAAATATTTAGTCGTCAAAGGATGGTTAGGATTCGGCGACCGATTGGAAACATTGATTATGTGCGTGAAGTTCGCACAAGCAAATAATCTTAAAATTTATGTTGATTGGACAGATAGTATTTGGAGTCACGGAGAAGAATCATTTTATAAATATTTTAAGATTGTGAACATGCCAGTTCTTGAATCTCTTGATGATATCCCCGCAGACGCTACAGTGTATCCTGAGTTCTGGAAAGATAAAGTAAAATTACCTTTCACTCAACAGATGTTTGATACACTCAAACCACATGAAGTCCTTAACAATATAATACCAACATATGCTACATTTAACGCAGATGTTATAGTTTACTCATGTACGGGAAGAAGAGCAATTTATGATGATATTCAATTTTTCAGCAATGTATTCAGAGTCACAGACGAACGTATCCTTGAAGAAATTAAAAAACGTAAATCCTTGTATAACTTATCTTCGTCTATTGGAATTCATATAAGAGGAACAGACCGTGTGAAAAATTTACAAAAACGAGAACTGAGTGTTCAGTATATGGCCGTAAATGCCGTCATGAACGGGGGCTTGTCTGGAATAAAGATGATAGCCGTAGGTGACGATAAAGAGTCGGTAGAATTATGGAAACGGTTCTTTCCAGATGTTAAAGTTGTAAGTTCTCTTTCTTTACAAAATACGACAAGTAAAGGTATACATAACGCTCCAAAGGAAGAACTTACGTTATCAAAAGACGAAATGAACGTTGATATGTTGGTTGATTTTTTCACGTTGTCTTCATGTGCGAGAATTTTGACTACATTCAAAGACAGTAGATTCGCAAGAGAAGCCAAACAGTTACATCCTCATCTAGATAGTATATTGCGAAACGAATAAAAATATCTACAGAGAAAAGAGAGTAGAATGTTGACTTTACAAGGATACAAAATAGCAAAGAAAGATATACCTAATTTAGGAGAAGTAAGACGCGCACTGAACGTTAGACCTTATGTTCCGTCTGTGTTTGTGAAACCTCAGTATGTGACGAGATACCCTGTATTTACTGAAACCGATCATCACTTATTTGTTCCCAAGCATTACGGAATCCAAACGTTTGGAAATATAACTGACAACAAACGTGATGTTCTTAAAACTGATCCTAAATTCTGGGAATTTGCAGGAGAAATACGACCTGCTCAAAAAGAAGTGGTTGAATCTTACTTATGTCCTGAACCTCGTGACGGAATCATTTCGTTACAAACAGGAGGAGGTAAAACTGTGTGCGCTCTTTACATCGCATCTAAAATTCAGATGCCTACTATCGTATTAGTTCATAACACGTTCCTGAGAGACCAATGGTTAGACCGAATCAAGACGTTTCTTCCAAAAGCAAGAATAGGAAGTATTCAGGGCGAAGTGGTGGATGTGGAAAACAAAGATATAGTTGTTGCGATGCTTCAAAGCGTTTCTTTGAAAGAGTATCCTGCTTCTACATTTCAGTCTTTAGGATTTGTCATTGTTGACGAATGCCATCATATTGCCTCTGAGTCGTTCTCTCAATCACTAACCAAATTAACATGTAAGCATATGCTTGGATTGTCTGCGACTCCGGAACGAAAAGATAAATTGATGTATGTCATCAACTGGTTTCTGGGTCCTATGCTTTATAAGTCCGATACGTCAGATAAAGTAGATGAAAAAGTGCGAGTGGAAGTTTACGACTTTGAAGAAGGAGACGACGCATATAACGAAATAATATATAATAATTCTGGCGTAATGTTCACAACACTGATGATAAACAAAGTAGCAGAATACGAACCAAGAAATCAACTTATTCGGGAATTATTGGAAGATATATTTGAAGACGAAGACAGAAAGATTTTAGTATTGACCGACAGAGTAGAACACACAAAAACTATATTCGATATTCTTCCTTCAGAACTACAATCTCAAACAGGAATATTAGGCAGAAACGTGAAAGCGGCAGACCGAACGATAATATGCGATACCAAAAGAATACTGATTGGAACTTATGCGATGTGTAAAGAAGGATTTGATGTGGCTACGTTGAACACTCTTGTGATCGCAACACCAAGACCTGACGTTGACCAAATTGTTGGACGTATTTTGAGAGTTGAGAAAGATAAACGCAAAGTAGATCCACTCATCATAGATATAGTTGATCCTGCGTTTCGTCGTCAGTTTCAAGAACGTTTAGGTCTTTACCGAAAACGCAACTACCAAGTAGAAAAAATGAAGCTTCTAAAATAATGAGGACTCGTAGAAATAAATCTTTGCGTAAAACCCGAAAGGGAGGTAAAGTTTTAGCACAAGGATATTATGCTGCGGTTATTGATCCGGCAATTCCTTGTAAAGACGGACGCGATATGTCCAAATATATTTCTCGTATTTCCAGAAGAGAACGTGAAGAAGATATAGTTTCTAAGAATCACAAGAAACTTATCAAGAGATTAAAGGAAATTGATCCTGATCAAAAACATTTTTACTATCCCGAATACTGCGAACCAGGTGTCATGTTGGAAGAAAACAAGAGAGATGGTGTCACCTACAAAAACAAGAAGTATTCGGAACTTGTCTTAAGAGGCACAGACGAATGGAATCCTTTAATTCGTAAAGATCGTTCTTGGATAGGGTTCTTAAGAGGAAAGAAAACTGGACGTAAAGTTCCTGCCCCTGGAAGAACCAAAGAACAAGAAACTTACCTCCTTCAATCCATCAAGTTGTTACATGACAACGATATAGTCCATGGAGACTTACATGGTCGTAATGTGATTATAGCCGATGATGGAATGCCACGTATAATTGACTTTGGAAGTTCAATTGTAGATGCCAAGAAAAGTGAAATTGATTCAGAAAAAGAGTACATTGAAGATTCATGGCCTTATTTGGATCCAGATTGGCGCGTTAGTCGCTAAGACTCATCCATGAAAACCAAGAGTTCACTCTCTTCCATGTTTTGAATACATTAGCAGGTTGGGGTTCACTCAAAGCAAAAGGAGTAATGACTGCCCAGTCTAATGGTTCATCTAATTTTTCCACATTAGATTCTGGATACGATCTCGTCATCCAAGCGCAGTCGCCTATACGATGAAGAACATACACTTTCTTTGTGTGTCCATCATGGTAATACACTCTTCCTTCAAGATCATTTGCTTTAACTGATGAGTTTGGATCGAACATTATTTAGATATCGCCATTATCGTCAAAATCGGTTCCTTTTGAATAATCATCGTAAGGACGGTAAGCCATATCTCCGTATTCTCCTCTATCTACCTCAATAGGTAACCCTTTTTGGTTAAGTTCTTCATCTCCGTCAATGTAATCACGAGTTGTAAATCCTCCTTCTGGGACATCGTCATGATTCATCAAGTTATCGTTAATGTCTTCCACCACATCAAACTCTTTTGCCAACAATCTTCGGTCTTCAACATTGAAAATGTATTGAGCAATACCGATATCCAGTAACTGTTTAGTTATTTCACGTTCGCGATCAGATAATTCTTGTAATCTTTGTTTCAAAGTTTCACGTTCACGTGCTCTTAATGCGTCTACTGTTTTCTCAGATTGTTCTTTGGTAAGCAGGATCATGTTCATCGTTAGGTCCTTGTACATCGCAGTTTTGATTGCCTCAATCAGTCCATCTTCGCTCTTGATATCTTGAAACAGTAGATATATCATTCCTTTTACAGCGTCTCTCACTAACGACTTGTTTTCAAAGGTGTTCATGTTCTGAATGAACATACGGAACATAGATGTTCGGCTTTGCGAGTAATGAAGAGGTGCGATAATGTCAAGTATACGGGACAACAAAACAGACAAGGCAACTCCGTCTTTTTCGGTCTCTACAAACTTCTTAATTAAATCCAACTTCAACTTATCGGGAAACCCTTTTTTGACCATATCTTCAATTTCCTTCTTGGTGGGGAAGGTGTATGATATCTTGATGGTTATTTCGGGGATATACTCTGCCTTCTTTGAAGGTTTGGTTTTGTCCAATGGAGGGAACGATTGAGATAAAGTTGGAAGACGTTTGGGGACCAGAACGTTTCGTAATTTAGGAATTGAGCATTCGGCGAAGGTTTCAGTTCCTTGTCTCTCTCCTATTTTGAACTGTTCTTGATCGGGAACAACAATAGGGAAATGTATATCGTTCTCTTCTGTTTTTTCTTGAACTAATAAATATCTTTCTTTAGCAGATTCGAATTGAGCAGCAAATTCACGTTTGGCTTGTAAAATAAACTTCATGACATCGGATCTCACTTTCTTGCGATGATTGGCTACTTCTCTTACGATGGTATCAAATGGTTCAGCAAACCCTGTTGGTGATGCCTCCATTAAATCTTGTAAGGCCGTCAAACAAATATCCAAAGCAGGAGCGTTCTTTTGGTCATCTGTATCTCTTGGGAAACCTGATAATTTAACTACTTTTGATCCAAACGATCTACGTGGAACTAAGAATGGGTTATGTGTTTGAAGAAGAACTACCATTGCGGCTATACCCACCAAGCCTTCAAATCGATTCTTTTCCTGTTGCTTGGAAATACCTTTAGTAGCCAGCGATAACTTTCTGATGTTGGAAAGAATAGGAATTAATTGAGATTCGCTTGGTAAGACTTGTAAGGCAGAAAGAAGGAAATAAACTACAGTTTCCCCTGCGTTTTTCATATTGAATACTCCACGTAATTCAGATAATGAGTTAGCAAATGTAGATGATCCATGAAACGATTTGGCGTCAGAAAGAACTTCATAATTCAAAACTAATCGTCCATCATCATCAAATTCGTCTTGCGCTACTAAATCATCTTTATTGATCTGTTCTCCACAGAAACGACATACACGAGCACCTTCTTCTGTAGTTGCCCATTTAGAATAAAACGCAAGCCGGTTTGATACTAAATCTCCGTCCAATATCGCAAGAGTATGGTTACAAATCACGAACAAATTAGAAGCGTCATAATAGATTTCGTTTATTGGCGTAAGCTCTTTGATAAGTAATCTTATATTGTGTGATTGGTCAGGAGGAAATAAGGTATCGTCTTTCAGAATGATAATCACGTTTTCTCTTAATTCAGATACATCTGCCTGCTTAAACTTTTCGTATACTTTATCATCTTCTTGCTTGTTCTTTGATTGATGGATGTTCAGTAACGAAATATAGTCTCTCAAAATTGCGTCTCCCGTATTATCTGTCCATCCTTTCTTCTTCAAGTTTATGAACTCTTTACGTTCTTGGGTGATGTAAGGTGTAGGAGCACAAACTCCTTTGCGGTACACTCCAGATTGTAAAAATTCTTCAAAGTTTTCAGTTTTTAAACAATCTTCAGGTGTGGAGGTAGGAAGTTGGACTTCTGGTTTCTCGTGCATTAAATCGGGGGCAATAACGCCAAACGATCCTGCTTCGGTTAAAAGCATTTTGGAAATCAGTCTTCCTCCGTCTTCTTGTTCCAATAACCAAAGTCGTGGATCATAAGTCTTCTTCCATTTAGTTAAGTATAATCCTTGAACTTTATCGGAAGGCGCAACTATATCTTCTACTGGAAACACGACAGACAATACAGGAGGAGGAGACGAAATAGTTTCAACGGGAGGAAATCTTTCCTGCCATGATTTCCATCTGACTTGTTTTAATGAAACATCATACAACTTCAAATACTTTGATCCTTCTCCATATGGATCTTTGGTGACTGGAACGGCATGAGACAAAATGGCTTCTATGCTTGGAAACACATCAAGTAAAGGTTCAGAACTCATAACGATATTGGATTTACTTGAACCCAAAAATGGGTGACCAGATAAAGGTTGTGGGATGTTCAAGGGACGTTCGTGGATGTAAAAACCTACTCTTCTTATATCGTCTCCTGTATTTGGAAGAGTAACGTTAATGATTTCTTCACTTCCGTCGTCTTTAATTATACGCTTTGTTCGGACATAGTTTCCCAAAACGTTGATTGGATTTTCTCCTTTTTCGTCCACCAATTCAGACTTTTCTGTAACCGGAACTCCCATCGCGCCTTCAGAAGAATAAGGTTTTGGAAGGGCGTTGATCAATACAGGGTAATAATTTGGTGTTCGTCTAGCAGACTGTTCAAATAAAGGCAATAACTTTGAAGCGAAAGAGTATGTCTCGTAACCAAATGTTCCGTAAATAGGTTTCAACCATTCTACATTTATAGATTTGCGTTTGTCGTCAATATGGTATGTGTCAGTCAGCATAATGACCTCATCATACAATTCACGTAATCTATCTACTTCGTATTTGATTTTAGCATACTCAGATTTCGCTACGTGTTTCTTTTTGGGAACAGACTTTTCAAAGTAATCTGTTAATTGCTCTTCCAAAGTAAAAAATCGGAGTTCTTCTGGAAGTTGGACTTCCTCTTCAAACTCGAATGTTTCAATTATTTCAAACTCAGACGGCTCATACACCACTTCCATTGTTATTCTCTACCACGGAACAATATTCATCCACAATTTTCTTAACGTTTTCTAGTATTTTTTCAGGGGTTTTCTTGTTTGATGATATACGGAGAACCATGGTAGGTTTTAATGGGTGAGGAATATCATACGATACGAACTGGACGTCTGGGTCATAGTAAATGATGGATTGCAATAATGATCCTACAGTATGACCTCCCATGTCTAATGAGATGCTGTACACTCCTTCGTCTTTTTCGTGCTTGATGTTCTTGAGTGCCTCGGTAATGTATTCATTCACTCTTGTTTTCAGAATGTTTACGGCCATACGTAATAGTTCCTTGGATTCCAAGACACCCACGCTTTCAATATCCATTTCGTGCCAGTAAGGTCTTCCTTTTTCATCTTTATAGTAATGTCGTTTGACCAAGAAGTTATCGAAGTGTCTTCCTGCGTCTTTGTCGTCTTCGTGTGCCTTGACGTATAATTCACGTTCTCGCTTTGCTAATTCTGGATCAACTTTCCAACCTGTAGAAGCTGTAGATACTTGACTTACTCCGTCGTTTTCTACTGCTAATCGTCCTGTAATATGAACAGTTTCACCTGCTCTTACTTTGAGGAACAATGAAGGTGTATCAAATTCAGGATCTTTCATTAATAAATTAGGATTGCCTGAATTGATTGTGAAGTCGTCGGTTGTTATGATCTTGTCTTCTTTGATGGCAGGCATCAATAATTCAATTTTTGCGTCTTTGATTGTAGCAGAGTCGTCGGGTCTTACATTCACAGGTAACATTTCAACACGATGCTTCATCATTTCATGAGGCATCTGTGTAGTGTTTTGAAGTATTTGGACGTCGCGAATGACCACGGTCGGTATTCCTGAAAGCAGGATACGTCGGAGGGCATTGACAAAGGAAACAGGGAATTGGACAAATTCTAAATGAAGGTTCAAGCCTCCATTTGAAACTTTTGCGTTTTTGATTTCTGGCATCTTTGCTTTCTCCATTTCGTTAATGTATCTTCCGTTTTTTTCCTGAAAACTCATAACATGTCCGAACAATCTCCCTATCTCTTTTATAGTGATAGAGATCCTAACTCGAAGCAGATCATTGAGACGTTGAAGGCCTTAAATAAGGCAGGATTGTACAAGTTTGTTGATGCTTTGACTTTACAACCTGCGCAAAGACCACAATGGTTAAGTAAAGTTCCAACTCTTTACATTCCTGCTACCAAAGAAGTCATTGTAGGCAAAGATATTTACGGATACATCGCCAAACCAACCAATTCACGCAAAGAACTTCCCACTAAAACAGAGAACGGACCTGCCACCCAGAACGCGTTTGGGGAATTAGCGGCATGGGCGTTTGAAGGAACAGGACGATTAAGTGAATCTTATTCTTTATGGGACACACCTACTCAATTCGCGTCGGAAGGTGGAAGTTTCTATACCTTCTTGGACGGAAGCACTCCGTCTGGAGGTGGAGCAGGAATGCCTTCGTCTAGTGGACCTGAAACAAAGAACACAATTGATAAATCTAAATCTGCTACAAATTCAGATGTAATGTCAAGAATGGAAGCTTTACAAAACCAACGTAAATCTGAATTTGGTGGTATAGAACGCAAGTAACTTTAAGGTTATAAGATATATATTCGTAATGGCATCAAAACGTGTTTTAATGAGCGCATTTTTCGATCAATTAACTGCGTTCACAAATGAATTATCACAAATGTATCCTGACGACGCAGACTTATCATTGGGAGTTACAACCTTAACGTTAATGAAAACAACCAATCCTGCCTTGGTTGTGAATTACGTGAGAGACAATGTTTTAAAATTTGAAGAAAAAATTATGAACAAAGACGAAACCTTCTTTATGGCTTATGATTACCAAGAATACTCTTCTGATATCGATATGAATATTTTTCAAAAAGTGAAAGATTATAACTCCCAAATGTCTCCTGCTTCAAAGGAAAACGTTTGGAAATATGTTCAAAACATTACACGATTATGTAAGGCCATCATCCAACATTCGGGAAGTTCATAAGTACTTCTTGCGAATACGACATTGGTTTTGCGATAGTTTCAAAACCGTATAAATCTTTTGGTTCCAACGTCTTTAATTCTGATATAGCCTCATCGGGTTTATCAAAATTACGGAACAAGATTTGGTTTACTTCAGCAGGACTCCATTTATAATCTAAAGCAGGCGATGTCCATTTATCAAATTCTTTATCGTAGAAACTATTCACCATTTCTTCAAGGATTTCGCAATTACATTTCTTGAAATGAACAATCATATCAATACGACCCGGACGAATAAGTGCCTTGTCAATGCGTTCAGGGAAATTGGAAGAAATCGCAATAATACGACCTGAAGATTCTAACGTTCCGTCCAACAAGTTCAATAAAAACGATAAATCAATTGGTTCCTTGATTTCTTCTTCTTGGTCTAACCATGGATCTCCACTTGACTTGGGTTTTTCTTTCGTTTCAACAACAGGTTTCTTCCATTCGCGTCTCAATACTGCATCTCCCATTGCGTCAATGTCTTCAATGACATACAAGCGTTCGTGAACAGGGATAGTGTATCGTTCAGTAGTAGACCCATTATGAACATGGATTTCGTCATTAAAGAAAAGATGACGAAGTTGGGATTTAGTTTTGATTTCTGATAATTGAATGTTGATGATATGACGTCTAGCAGTATTGGCAATTGCTTTAACGCTTGAGGTATTGTGAGTGACTGTAAAATCTCCAAGTAAAAATCTATGGTTTCCGTCAATTTCAAATCCGTAATAATCACCTTCTCCCAATGGTTCAAGATGTATGCCAGTTACTAACGCATTTTTTATTTGCTGTCTGGGTTCAACTTGTTTTCTTTCTAAAATAACTGGGATTTCATCTAATCCTTCTCCGTGTATAATTGTGCGATAATAAGTGCCTTCAACGGGCCCATTCTTTCCATTAGAACAGACCTTTTTACATTCTTTTTTATACGCTGAAAATCCAAGAGACCTTGATATATAAATAATATCGTCCAATAGTGTTTCATTCACTAAACAAATATCATAACAATTACTATGATTATATCCGTCTGAATCTATTAACCCAGCAAGAATAGAAAGTTGAATGTCTCTGGAGTTATATTTGTAAATATCTGGAATATGTTTATTACCCAATAAGTTATACTGCTTCAAAAATTCTAAAAATGCGTTACAACCCTTATTTGATTGTATTGAATCGTGTAAATTATATCTATTAGAACGCATACTCCACCCATATTCATCAGACCCTTTTATAATATCCATATCAATGCTGTCTAACGATTCCTTAAAATATTCTATAATTTCTGAATCGGATGTTGTAATTTGAGATCTTGTAGAGGATCCGTCGCCTAACCAGTATCCTAATAAGTATGGGTCTATAGGAACTTCTTTATATGGGAATGATACGCCGACTTTATACCCTTTCAAGTATCCCTTTGGAGAACTTAAGAATTCACTAACAGGTATATCAATAACATCGCCATACTGCTTTCCTTTGTATGGTTTGGATATTTTTAAAGATAAAATATGAGATTTATTTACAACATACGGGTCTCCTTTGACAGGAACTACTTTATACAATTCTTCTCTTCCACGTGCTAAACTTAAAACATTTCGCGGTGTGCTGTCGTCTCCCATAATCTTGTCGCCTACAACTATATCTTGAACGAGTTTGATACGTCCGTCTGCCATAAGGATTGGTGTGTTTATTCCAAGACACTTTCCGCACCCCGGTTCCCCGTGAAACATGAAACCAAGAGTGTAAGGAATACCTTTCTTTTCATACCAATCTTTTCTGGTCAAAAAGAACTCTACATGTTTCTTTACTTTAGAACGTTGTTCAAAGAATACGTTGTCGAAAGTTCGGGTTGTATGGAATCGGTGTTTGGTGTATATGATGTGGGTGGTAGGTAAAGGATTTTGAGTAGATTTCTTGCTTTTGTTGCCCGTCATCATATCAAAGAAGAATAAAGACGTTCCTAATTTGTTTGCCATACGACGTTCGTAGTCAGTATTACAACGGTCAAAGAACGATTGTAAATATTGAACTTCGTGATCAAAGCAGAATAATTTGAATCTTATTTTTTCCACTTGTCCGTCGTTATGTTTCAATTCAAGTAATTGAAAGTAAATATCTGGTTCAATTTGGACAGGTTCGTATTCGTAAGGCAAGTAATCGTGATGGGTCATACAAAGAAGGTTACGAATAGCAGGAATGGTTGTGACGTAATAAACTACAGAATCCATACGTGTATGACTTCCTGTTGAACCTAATTGTTGTTGTTTGTTATTGGTGAGTTGATGGATACGTTCGCATTCAACTGTACATTTGGGTTCCTTATTTGGTGGAGGAGGCATAGATGTAGGTTGACGATGTCGTCTACAACAAAAAGCTTGAACTTGTGGAAACCAATTTTGGTAATTGGCCATAAGTTTATCATACAAACTCAAGCCTATAACATTCCACATTGGTCCCATACCTTTGGCTGCTCCTAACGACACATACATTTGCGTTCTCAGAAACTCTTGAAAAAAGTTCTGTGTTGGTTGCATTGTGTTTTCAATCACCAGTCTGTGAAAACGAATTTATTTACCTTCAGAAAATCAAGATTACAAAATGACAGAAATGGAACAAACCGCTAAAGCAATAAAACGACCTAGACAAAGTTATGACGATATGGATGTAGAAGAAGCACCAAGTTGTGCTGCCTTACCTCCACCAGTAAAACGCATAAAGAAGGATTATGAATGGATGGCCCTTCTTAATGTTCTTAAAGATATATTAGCAAGAATGGAAGACATGGATTAAGCACGTTTTATACACATATCTAATGTTGGAACGTTTACGTTCATAGGTTTCGACCTTTTTAATCTTAATTGTTCAGATGCTCGTTCAACAACGTCGTTGGACAATGACACATATTTTTTAATGTCCCGCAAAGGTCCTTGGACGTTCATAGATGGAAACAACAATCTTATAGGGTGAATGTCAGAAAGAACTATGTAATTATCAGATGTAATATAGTCTCGGTATTGCTCAATATCTAATGGACCACCAAATATACGCAATAAAGATCTTGGTGGAGCTGGCGATAATAATCTATCTTTATACAGATCGGCATACAAATGATTCAAAAGAGCATGTCGGTTCCACTTTGAAGAATCAGTGACCTTATTGTCTGCGTATAAGTGAGCTAAAGCGCATTCAGGAGAACAAAAGTTTCCTTCGCAGTTGTAGATGTTGTTATACACATCATAAGAAACAGGAAGAACACATGGAATCCAGTTAAATGTATGACAGCACCAGAAACAAGCAGTTTGGGGAGAATAACGTTCTGTAGATACTGAACTTAAAATAGATTTCAAAAGTTCGGTATTGAATCTTTCATTGTTTTTTTCAACGGAGTTCAAGATATCAGAATAAGACGTAGTGTTTCCTGCCGGAACAATCTCTTCGTCTTGTTGATCCGATACTTTCAGAAAGAAAACAACCGGAGATTCGTCTAATTGTTGAACTTTCACTGATGCCTTGGTTTTTCGTGGTGGCATTTGTCGTTTTAATGTGTAA
>Ga0207957_1000242_pt1 | contig 13111 bp, 10 predicted proteins | sample CryBogCBH27Jun07_FD_184603 | JGI IMG/M metagenome (GOLD analysis project Ga0207957, IMG submission 184603) | Freshwater microbial communities from Crystal Bog, Wisconsin, USA - CBH27Jun07 (SPAdes) | ecosystem: Environmental > Aquatic > Freshwater > Lake | place: Crystal Bog, Wisconsin, USA...
GATGGAAGATTGCAAATTAACACTGCGAATGGTTCTATTGAGGTGCGGCTGAAAACTCTGGGACTTCACAATGTCAGCAATGCACTTGCAGCCGCAGCAGTTGCTTTGGGGGCTAATCTGAGTCTCGAAAATATTCAAAAAGGCTTAGAGGCCTTTACCCCTGTTAAGGGACGTATGCAAGCAAGCCAATTAAATACTCAGTGCACCTTAATTGATGATAGTTATAACGCTAACCCAGATTCTGTTCGCGCAGCAATTGATGCTTTAAAGCAGGTTAGTGGAGTGTCATGGCTAGTCTTGGGCGATATGGGCGAGGTCGGAGACCAAGGCCCAGCATTTCATCATGAAGTGGGAGCCTATGCTGCCGAGCAAGGGATTGATCAATTGTTCGCAATTGGTGAGCAGTCTCAATTAGCAGTGCAAGGCTTTAATGAAACTAAACAAAAACTTCACTTACATTCTGGTGCTCAGCACTTCTCAGAGATAGAGGTATTGAATACAAGTCTGGCCAGTAGTTTCAAGAGTAAAAATTTAGCAGCATCAGAAAAAATGCATATTTTGATTAAGGGCTCCCGTTTTATGAAGATGGAGCGAGTGGTACAAGCCATGCAAGAAGGGGCTAACACATGCTCTTAATTTTGGCGCAATGGTTGCAAGAAGACTTTGGATTTTTACGGGTCTTTAATTACATCACCTTCCGCGCTGTGATGGCCACTTTAACAGCGCTGTTAATTGGTTTGGTTTCGGGGCCTTGGGTGATTCGTAAATTAATAGCATTAAAGATGGGTCAATCTGTTCGAAATGATGGACCACAGAGTCATTTAGCGAAGACAGGCACCCCCACCATGGGTGGCGTTTTAATTTTGCTAGGAATCTTTATTTCCTGCATCTTGTGGGCGGATCTGACGAATCGATTTATCTGGATTGTGATGATTGTGACCTTTGGATTTGGTGTAGTGGGCTGGGTTGATGATTACCGTAAGGTTGCCCGCAAAGATCCTAATGGGATGAGCTCTAGAGAAAAATTCTTTTGGCAGACTGTCATTGGATTATTTGCCGCAATTTATTTGGCATTCTCAGTATCGGAAGTTAATAATCTCAAAGTGCTTCAGTTATTTCTAGATTGGCTTCAAAGTGGTTTTGCGCTCGATCTACCAGCGAAAACAAACTTGTTATTGCCATTCATAAAAGAAGTGAGCTATCCCTTGGGGATGATGGGCTTCATTATTTTGAGCTATTTTGTGATCGTGGGTAGTAGTAATGCCGTTAACCTCACAGATGGTCTCGATGGTTTAGTGATCATGCCAGTGATTCTGGTGGGCGCAGCATTGGGTGCATTTGCCTATGTGATGGGTAATGCAATCTACGCAAAATATTTACTTTTCCCTTATATACCTGGCGCTGGTGAGTTAATGATTTTCTGTGGAGCCATGGGCGGAGCTGGATTAGCTTTCCTTTGGTACAACACCCATCCCGCTCAGGTCTTTATGGGTGATGTTGGTGCACTCGCTTTGGGCGGTGCTTTAGGAACAATTGCAGTGATCGTCCGTCAAGAGATTGTGCTGTTTGTGATGGGTGGCATTTTTGTTGCAGAGACATTTTCAGTAATGCTTCAAGTATTTTGGTTCAAGTACACCAAGAAAAGATATGGTGAAGGTCGTCGTATTTTTAGGATGGCACCACTGCATCATCACTTTGAGCTAGGCGGCTGGAAAGAAACACAAGTAGTAGTTCGCTTCTGGATTATTACCATCCTATTAGTTTTAGTTGGCTTATCAAGCCTGAAATTACGGTGAGCCAAAAAATATGCTGAATATTCAAAATCCTTTTGCAAATCCTAAAGTAATTAGTGGTGCAGCTGCTAAATCACCAAGTCATTTTTTAATTCTAGGCTTAGGTGAGTCTGGGGTAGCAATGGCTAAATGGTGCTTACGTAATGGAGCAAAAGTTCGTCTTGCTGATACGCGTGATCCTCAGAAATTTTCTGATAAGCAAAGAGCTTGGTTGGCTGAGCTTGAGCAGGCAGGCCTAAAAGATACTCAGTGCGGCCCTCTAGCCAACGATTTACTGAAGGGAATTGATGTTATTGGCATCAGTCCTGGTTTATCTCCTATGCAAGAGCCGATCCAATCATTCATAGCTACTGCACAGCAAGAAAATATTGAAGTGTGGAGCGAGATCGAGTTTTTTGCTCGTGCGATTGCAGCATTGACACTCATGCAAGAAGGAGCTACCAATACTCCCATGGTGCTAGCCATTACAGGAACGAATGGCAAAACCACTACGACAGCATTAACGGGTCAACTTTGTGAGAGGGCCGGGAAGAAGGTGGCAGTTGCAGGGAACATTAGTCCTGCAGCACTCGATAAGCTCGAGATGTGCTTAAGCGAAGCTGACCAGTTCAGTGATATGCCGGATATATGGGTGTTAGAGCTCTCCAGTTTTCAGTTGCTATTTACGGATAATCTGAATGCAACTGCTGCAACAGTCCTAAACATCACGCAAGATCACTTGGACTGGCATGGTGATATGCAGTCTTACGCCAATGCCAAGGCGCGAATTTTTGGACCAGATTCTATTTGTATCTTGAATCGGGATGACCCCCTGGTCTTTAATTTACTTTCTGAAGATGAAAAGCTCAATAGATCTATTGTGACCTTTGGCGCTGGTCGTCCAGATGAGCAGGGCGCATTTGGTATCGAGCGTGATTTGCGTGCTGGCGGAATTGATTGGTTGGTATGGGCTGAGGTTGATGAGAATCAAGAGCCAAAACCTAAGCGTCGTCGCAAAACGGCGACTCCTGATGATGAAGAAGCATTAAGACTTAAGCGTTTAATTCCAGCGGATGCCCTGAAAATTCGGGGTCGTCATAATGCTCTCAACGCTATAGCTGCTCTAGCGTTAGCCCGATCAGCAGGCTTACCAATGAGTCTACTGTTACATGGTTTGCGAGATTATGAGGGTGAGCCTCATCGTGTTCAGAGTATTGGCATCGTTGCTGATGTTGAGTATGTTGACGATAGCAAAGGTACCAATGTAGGTGCCACAGTAGCGGCATTGAATGGACTAGCCAATAACGAGTCTAGAAAGAAAATTTGGTTGATAGCGGGTGGCGACGGCAAAGGCCAAGACTTTTCACCTTTACGTGAACCTGCCTTGCGCTTTATCAAAGGCGCTTTCTTAATTGGCAAAGATGCAAAGTCAATTGCAGATGCTCTTGGTAGCGAGGTTTCTTGCACGCTCAGTGAAACGCTGGCTAATGCAGTTCAGCAAGCAGCTCGTCAAGCCCAATCTGGCGACATTGTTTTGTTATCTCCTGCATGTGCCAGTTTTGATCAGTTTAAGGATTACATTGCCCGTGCAGATGCTTTTGCATCTGAAGTGACTGAATTAGGTATGCAGATCGATGGGGTTCATATATGAGCTTAAAAGATAAGTTGTTTCCTGATAATCGCTTAGGACTCGATCGCTTTTGGAACTTTTCTCGTGGCGGAATTGATAATTTCCGGAGTGGCTTAAGAGATGCGGTGTCAGGAGTTGAGCAGACGCGCTCTCGCATGATGGAGTACGACCAATTACTAGTGTGGGCTGTGCTCTCGCTCACCCTGATTGGTTTAGTGATGGTGTACTCAGCATCAATCACTTTGGCTGATGGACCAAAATACTCAAACTATAGTAGCAATCACTTTTTGATTCGACATTTAATTTCTTTGGCAATTGCCTTAGGGGTAGGTATTTGGACATTTAAGATTCCAAGCAAGGTTTGGGATCGTTATTCACCCATTATTTTTGGTGTAACACTGCTGCTACTAATAGCCGTTCTGATCCCTGGTCTTGGTAAGGGTGTAAATGGAGCAAAGCGTTGGATTTCTCTGGGGGTAATGAACTTTCAGCCATCAGAACTCATGAAGTTTGCTACGGTAATTTTTGCAGCAACCTATACCGTTCAGCGACAAGAGCATCTGCATACCTTTATCAAGGGCATGCTACCGATGGGTATTGCCGTTGCCTTAGTAGGCGCACTATTAATGCTTGAGCCCGATATGGGCGCATTTATTGTGGTTGCTCTGATTGCTTTCGGCATTCTCTTCCTCGGTGGAATTAATGCAAAATTATTTGGAGGCTTAGTCCTAGTTGGGATCACAAGTGCCTCTACCATCATTGCACTATCACCCTTCCGCCGTGGACGCATTCTGGCTTTTATGGATCCATGGCAGGTGGATAACGCTGCTAATAAGGGCTACCAGCTCACTCACTCCCTAATGGCCTTCGGTCGTGGCGAATGGTTTGGTACTGGCTTAGGTGGTAGCGTTGAAAAACTCCATTACCTTCCTGAAGCGCACACTGATTTTATTTTGGCGGTGATTGGTGAGGAGCTCGGCTTTGTTGGTGTACTCGTGATGATCTTCTTGTTTTACTGGGTAGTGCGCCGCTCATTCATGATTGGCCGTACCGCACTGCAATTGGATCGAAGCTTTGCAGGTTTGGCTGCTAAGGGAGTGGGCATTTGGATTGGATGGCAAGCCTTTATCAATATGGGCGTTAACTTAGGTCTGCTTCCAACCAAAGGTTTAACGCTCCCCTTAGTGAGTTATGGCGGCTCAGGCATTTTGATGAATGCGATTGCCATAGCCATGCTGCTTCGCATCGATTATGAAAACCGAATTCTGATGCGGGGAGGGAAGCTGTGACACAACCCTCAATCTTGGTGATGGCTGGTGGTACGGGTGGACATATCTTCCCAGGCTTAGCCGTTGCTGAATACATGAGAGCGCGTGGTTGGCAAGTATCTTGGTTAGGTAATCAAAACGGTATGGAGTATCGCTTGGTCAAGGCTGCAAAGATTCCATTTGAGTCGGTAGATTTTGGTGGTCTCAGAGGTAAAGGGCTTAAAGCTAAATTGATGTTACCAATCAATTTAGTGAGAGCAAGTCTGCAGAGCATCAAAATTATGCGTCGTCTCAAACCTAATGTTGTCTTAGGTATGGGCGGCTATATTACTTTCCCAGGCGGTTTAGTGTCGGTACTATTAGGACGAGCATTGGTTTTGCATGAATCTAACTCGGTACCTGGTAGTGCGAATCGTGCTCTAGCAAAGATTGCAACAAAAACCTTGACGGGTTTTCCGAACACGATGCTAGATGCTGAGTGGGTGGGTAATCCCATACGCCAGGAGTTTGATCAACTTGCTGCTCCTGCAGAACGCTATAGCAAACGTCAAGGCTCCTTAACTATCTTAGTGGTTGGTGGCAGCTTGGGTGCAGCAGCCTTAAATCAAGTAGTTCCAGCAGCACTAGCCTTAATACCCCTAGCTTCTCGACCAAAGGTGATACATCAAGCAGGCGAGAAACATCTTAAAGATCTTGAGCAGTTATATATAAGCCTTGGGGTAGAAGCAGATATTCGGAGTTTTATTGATGACATGCCCACTGCTTATGCCGATGCAGATCTTGTCATCTGCCGCTCAGGCGCAATGACAATTTCAGAATTGGCTGCAGCAGGGGTTGCATCGTGCTTAGTTCCATTTCCATTTGCGATTGATGATCACCAGACTGCTAATGCCCGTTTCTTGGCTGATGCAAAAGCGGCAATCTTATTGCCTCAGACACAACTAAATGCCGATGACCTAGCTCAAATGATTCAGAACTTTAGTCGCGAGGCTTTATTGAAGATGGCAGAGCATGCCAAGCAATTGGCTAAGCCACAGGCAACGGCACACGTTGCTCAGGCATGTGCAGAAGCAGCGGGGGTATCTTTATGAAGCATATCGTTCAGCAAATTCACTTCATTGGTATTGGCGGTGCTGGGATGAGTGGAATCGCTGAAGTACTTCTGAATTTAGGATACCAAGTCTCAGGCTCTGACTTAGCGGAGAGTGTATCTACTCAGCGCTTGAAAGCATTAGGCGCAGTCATTCACATTGGACATGATCCAAAAAATATTGGTACAGCAGAAGCGGTTGTTATTTCAACCGCGGTTGCTGGTAATAACCCAGAAGTACTGGCAGCGCGTGCAGCAAAAATCCCCGTGATTCAGCGGGCTGTGATGCTGGGTGAGTTAATGCGACTTAAGCAAGGGATTGCAATTGCAGGAACACATGGCAAAACAACCACTACAAGTTTGGTAGCTTCAGTTCTCGCAGAAGGGGGCTTAGATCCCACCTTTGTGATTGGAGGTAAATTAAATTCTGCTGGTGCAAATGCGCGCCTAGGTCAGGGTGACTTTATTGTGGTTGAAGCAGATGAGTCTGACGCTTCCTTCTTGCAGCTTTTCCCGGCGATGGAAGTGGTCACCAATATTGATGCTGACCACATGGATACTTACCAACATGATATGGCTCGCCTCAAACAGGCGTTTGTACAATTTATTCAGCGCATGCCATTTTATGGGGTAGCCGTGCTTTGCATTGATGATGTCAATGTTCGTGACATTATTCCATTTGTTTCTCAGCCAGTTTTGCGTTACGGCTTATCAGATGATGCCGATATTCGAGCAACTGATGTGCGTGCAGAGGGAACATCAATGCGCTTTACTGTAGAGCGCCGGACAGTGAGAAGGCATGGCAATAAGCCGGGACCACTCGAAATTTCTTTAAATCTGCCAGGTCTGCACAATGTTAGAAATGCCTTAGCAGCGATTGGTATTGCAACAGAATTGGGCGTGAGCGATCAAGCGATTGTTAAAGCATTAACAGAATTTAGTGGCGTGGGCCGTCGTTTCCAACGGTATGGAGAAATTCCGCTTGCCAGTGGTGGTAGCTTTACCTTAATTGATGATTACGGTCATCACCCAGTTGAAATGGCGGCAACTCTATCCGCAGCCAGAGGGGCTTATCCTGATCGCCGCTTAGTGCTGGCTTTCCAGCCGCATCGATTTACCCGCACTCGGGATTGCTTTGGTGAGTTTGTACAAGTCTTAAAGAACTTTGATGCACTCGTGTTAACTGAAGTCTACCCAGCGGGTGAGGCTAAGATTCCAGGAGCAGATGGTAAGAGCTTATTAAAGGCAGTGGTCACAGAAGCCAATGATAAGAGCGCTTGTCTCAATCCAAAAGAGACTGCTTTTGCCAGCAGTATTGCGGAGATGCCTGAAAAACTCTCAAACCTTTTGCGTGATGGCGATGTCTTAATTACGATGGGTGCTGGCTCTATTTCCAATTTGTCGCATGACTTAGCGGGGATCAAGCATGCATAGCCAATGGGGTCAACGCGTCCATAGTGAACTGGCTAAGCTCGATATCAAGACTTTAGGTCGAGTTGGTGTATTGCTAGGTGGACGTTCTGGTGAGCGAGAAATTTCATTGATGTCAGGCGGTGGAGTTCTCGAGGCCTTACATTCGAAAGGTGTAGATGCGCATCCTTTTGATCCTGGTCTGCGCTCACCTGCTGAGTTAGCGCAAGAAAAATTTGATCGCGTCTTTATCTCTTTGCACGGAAGATATGGTGAGGATGGAACCATTCAAGGCTTGCTTGAGCTTCTAAATATTCCGTATACCGGCAGTGGTGTGCTGGCCTCCGCACTATCGATCGACAAAATTGTCACCAAACAAGTATGGCTCAGCAATGGATTAGCCACACCAGTGTTTATTGAATTGACTGCGAATAGCGATTGGGATGCAGTTGCGAAAAAATTAGGCTTACCCCTGATTGTGAAACCCGCACACGAAGGCTCATCCTTAGGATTAACTAAGGTGAAGTCTGTTAGTGAGCTACCAGCGGCGTATGCATTAGCTGCCAAAATTGATACCAAGATCATTGCTGAGACTTGCATCATTGGTGATGAACTGACCTGCCCATTAGTAGGGGAGGATGCTAGCGCAGAAGCCCTGCCAGTGATCAAAATTGTTCCGCCAGATGCTAATTATGATTTTCATCATAAGTATTTCTCGGATGAAACACAGTATTTATGCCCAACTGGACTTCCCGAAGAAACCAATGTCGCTGTTCAGAATTTAGCGCTTGCTGCTTATAGGGCACTTGGCTGTCGTACTTGGGGTCGTGCCGATGTAATGATCGATCAGAAAACCGGTAAGCCCTACTTATTAGAAATGAACACATCCCCCGGCATGACTTCGCATTCATTGGTGCCGATGGCTGCAAAGGCTGCTGGTGTTGAGTATGCCGATTTAGTACTTTGGATATTAAGTCAGACACTGAAACAGGTAGGAGGCTCGAGAGCATGAGTCGCTTCCTGCAACAGTTTGGCAATCTCTTTGCTTTTGCTATGTCTCCAATCTGGAATCATCCGGAGAGAATGCAAAAGGTAAGTCGTTTATTAACGCGATGTTTTGTAGTCATGCTAGTCATTGGTATTTTGGTTTGGCTAAGTCAGCGCCCAGTCTTTGCGCTGAGACAGGTTCAGATTGAGCCTGTTGCAGGTGAAACACTGAAACACATTAATAAAGCAGTTGTGAGGCAAGAAGTGCTCGAAACAGTTCAAGGAAACTTCTTCAGCGTCAAGCTAGAGAATGTAAAGAAGGGTTTTGAGTCTATGCCTTGGGTACGTCATGCCAATGTTCGTCGCATTTGGCCTAATGGATTGGTAATCAGCATTGAGGAGCAGAAGGCTTTTGGTACTTGGGGCGGCGCTGATAGTCAGCAGCTCATGAACACCCATGGGGAAATATTTAGTGGACGAGTTTCAGAGGTTCCAGAAGATACCCATTTGATTGAATTCCGCGGCCCAAGTGATGCAAGCCAAGAGGTCATGCGTTTGTATGAGAAAGCCAATACTTGGTTCAAACCTTGGAATACGGAAATTAGCTCACTTACCTTATCAGATCGATATGCGTGGCATGTGAAGTTATCCAATGGCATGAAAGTGGAATTTGGACGCGACGAAGAAAGCTCAGATAAGAATTTAACTGAGGAACGTGTCGCCCGACTCTTTAAATATTGGCCACAGGTTCAAGATAAATGGGCAAATCGCGTGGATGCAATCGATCTCCGGTACGCCAATGGTTTTGCAGTGCACTTAGCTTCAGTCAACATCAAGACAAGTGACCTTAATGGAAAAAAAAGTGAATGAAAGTAATGAGCACATTAATGAGGAATGCGAATGAGTAAGGACAATCGCGATTTATTGGTTGGTTTAGATATTGGAACCTCTAAGGTGGTTGCCTTGGTTGCTGAACTCGCACCTGACGGTCAGTTCAATGTTGTTGGGGTGGGTCAAACCGTCTCTAAGGGATTGAAAAAAGGAGTGGTTGTTAATATCGAGGCAACTGTACAGTCGATACAGAAGGCACTAGAAGAGGCTGAGGTGATGGCAGATCGGCAGATCGCACAAGTCTTTACTGGTATCGCTGGAAATCACATTATTAGCTTTAACTCAAGCGGCATGGTAGCTATTCGTGACAAGGAAGTAAGCGAAGGAGATGTGGAGCGTGTTCTAGAAACTGCTAAAGCCATCAACATTCCGACTGACCAGCAAATTCTGCATATCCTAGTTCAAGAATTCATCATTGACGGTCAAGAGGATGTGCGTGAGCCAATCGGGATGAGCGGTCTTCGTCTTGAGGTCAAAGTTCATATCGTGACAGGCGCCGTTAGTGCTGCCCAAAATATTGTGAAGTGTGTACGTCGCTGTGGCTTAGAGGTAAATGATTTAATTTTGCAACCTCTAGCTTCTAGTTTGGCTGTACTCACCGAAGATGAAAAAGAGTTAGGCGTTGTTTTGGTAGATATTGGCGGCGGCACTACGGATATCGCAATTTATTGCCAAGGATCCATTCGCCATACTGCAGTCATTCCAATTGCAGGCGACCAAATCACCAACGACATTGCGATGGCTCTGCGTACGCCAACAATCGATGCAGAAGACTTGAAGATTCAATACGGTATTGCTCGTCAAGATATGGCAGATCCAGCGGCAATGATTGATGTGCCCGGTGTTGGTGACAGAGATCCACGTCCCATGTCTAAGCAGGCATTAGCAGCCGTCATTGAGCCTCGAGTTGAAGAACTTTTCACATTGGTTCGCGGTGTCGTTCGCGAATCAGGCTACGAAGATATGGTTTCTTCTGGAATTGTTTTGACCGGGGGTACAGCCTTGATGCCAGGCATGGTTGAGCTTGCTGAACAAGTATTTTTACGTCCCGCCCGAGTGGGTACCCCTGAATACCGTGGCCATCTTCATGAAGTACTCAGAAGCCCTCGTTTTGCTACCAGCATCGGTTTGCTGATGGAAGGGCAGGCTCAGTTATTGCGTGGTCGTCGGGTATCTCAATCAGGCGCACTACAAAGTGTGGTGTCGCGCATGAAGGAATGGTTTGCAGGAAATTTTTAAGTTGTTTTTCGTCGTCGTCAATGTAGTACGTTTTCTACCTAGGAGGGTATATGGAATTTGAAATGTTAGATCAAGAAACAGCCGGGAAAACTATCATTAAGGTAGTTGGAGTCGGTGGGGCTGGTGGCAATGCTGTCCAGCATATGATTCGTCGCGGTGTAGATGGCGTAGAGTTTATTTGCATGAACACCGATGCTGGCGCGTTACAGCGTTCTGAGGCATCTGTGAATTTGCAACTAGGCTCTAGCGGTCTGGGAGCTGGTGCTAAGCCAGAAATCGGTGCGGCCTCTGCCGAAGAAGCTCGTGCTCGTATCGCTGATGTATTGCAAGGTGCACACATGGTATTCATCACTGCAGGTATGGGTGGCGGAACCGGTACTGGTGCTGCACCGGTGGTTGCGCAAGTGGCCAAAGAAATGGGTATTTTGACAGTGGGTGTTATTAGTAAGCCATTTGACTTTGAGGGCGTGAAGCGTTTGAAGGTTGCAGAGAATGGTGCAAGTGAATTAGAAAATTATGTTGACTCACTGATCGTTGTTTTGAATGAGAAATTATTCGAAGTGATGGGTGAGGATGCAGAGTTTGATAAAGCTTTTGCTTGTGCAGACGATGTATTGCATAACGCGGTATCCGGTATTGCCGAGATCATTAATGTTCAAGGTTTGATTAACGTTGACTTTGAAGACGTAAAGACCGTGATGGGCGAGCAAGGTAAAGCAATGATGGGAACTGCAACTGTTTCCGGAATGGATCGTGCACGCTTGGCCGCTGAAGCTGCAGTCGCATCGCCATTACTCGAGGGCGTCGATTTGTCTGGTGCTCGTGGCGTCTTGGTCAACATTACTGCCAGCCGCTCATTGAAGTTGTCAGAGACACGTGAAGTCATGGCAGCGATTCGTGGCTATGCTGCAGATGATGCTACTGTGATCTTTGGTACGGTATATGACGATAGCTTGGGTGATGCACTCCGTGTAACGGTAGTTGCAACTGGCTTGAATAATCCTCAAGCCCGCCAAAATAGTCAACCCGAAGTAGTTTGGAGACAAGCGACAGGTACGCATGATGCAATGCCGACCATGGCAGATTTGAATAGCTTCGCTCCTGCTAGTCCTTCTGCGGCAATGAGTAAAGTGGGTTTAGATTCGACCATGAACACTTCTGCCTCCATGCCAATGACAGGATCTGCACCTGCAACTCAGCCTGCTTCAACAGGGGTTGATTACAGCCAATATGATCTGCCACGGGTTTTCAGAAACTCGCGTGAGGCTGCTCCAGCACCAACTTTAGGCGCTGATAGCTCACCTCAAGCAAAAACCATGTTGGATAAAGGCACGGATTACTATGAGATTCCAGCCTTTTTACGTAAACAAGCAGATTAATTGACTGCTCAATACAATAGATAGTGCGCAATGCCAGCGCGGCGCCCCTCCGGACGACGAATCCCGCGCTAGCGCTGGCATACTCATTTACCACTACTTCTATTGATTTGGAGATCCCATGATTGCAGTCGGACAAAAATTACCAAACGCCACTCTGTATGAGTTCATTGATGAAGCTACTGAAGGTTGCGCTTTGGGTCCGAATGCTTTTGAGGTCGAAAAGCTGACGGCTGGTAAGAAAATTGTGATCTTTGCTTTACCAGGTGCATTTACTCCTACCTGTTCTGCTCAACACGTGCCAGGTTATTTAGCGCAGTACGATGCTCTAAAGGCAAAAGGGGTTGATGAAATTTGGTGTATCTCGGTTAATGACCCATTCGTCATGGGTGCTTGGGGCCGAGACTTAAAAGTGGGTAAAAAAATTCGCATGTTTGGTGATGGTAGTGCTGAGTTCACCAAAAAATTGGGCATGGAGTTTGATCTAATTGCACGTGGTTTAGGTGTGCGTTCACAACGTTATGCCATGATTGTTCAAGATGGTGTTGTAAAAACATTAGACCTAGAGGCGCCTGGTAAGTTTGAAGTCAGTGATGCCGCTTCTGTACTAAAGCAGCTTTAATTCCAATCTCACTCTCATTACGATCATGCTAAAGCAGCGTACGATTGCCTCCCCAGTAAAAACCGTTGGAATCGGTTTGCACTCGGGGTGTAAGGCAACCTTGACTATCAAGCCTGCGCCTGTAAATACAGGGATTCAGTTCGTTCGCATCGATACTCCTGAGCAGGTAGTTGTTCCTGCAACTGCCCTGGCGGTATGCGATACCAGGCTGGCTTCCGTCATTCAAAAAGAGGGCACTAAAGTATCTACGGTTGAGCATTTGTTATCTGCATGCGCTGGTTTAGGGTTGGATAATTTGCTGATTGAAGTTGATGGTGAAGAAGTGCCCATCATGGATGGTAGTGCCGCCTCTTTCCTATTCTTAATTGAGTCGGCCGGTATTGCAGAACAAGAAGCCCCTCGGCAATTTTTGGTGATGAAAAAGTCGATTGAAGTGCGAGAAGGTGATAAGTTAGCGCGCCTAGAGCCATTCTTTGGCTTTAAATTAGATTTCACAATCGACTTCAAGCATCCTGCTGTTGATAAAACAGGTCAGCGCTTTGTAGTTGATTTCGCTGAGCATGCTTATCGCAGTGAAATAGGGCGCGCACGAACTTTTGGATTTGCTCACGAAGTAGAAGCTTTAAGAGAGATGGGTTTAGCTCGTGGCGGTAGTTTAGATAATGCGATTGTGTTGGATGAACATCGAATTTTAAATAATGAAGAATTACGCTATGACGATGAGTTTGTGCGTCATAAGATTTTGGATGCGATTGGCGACCTCTATTTGATTGGTCATCCGATTGTTGGCGCTTATGTGGCTGAGAAATCAGGCCATGCTTTAAAC
>Ga0207957_1000244_pt1 | contig 12991 bp, 6 predicted proteins | sample CryBogCBH27Jun07_FD_184603 | JGI IMG/M metagenome (GOLD analysis project Ga0207957, IMG submission 184603) | Freshwater microbial communities from Crystal Bog, Wisconsin, USA - CBH27Jun07 (SPAdes) | ecosystem: Environmental > Aquatic > Freshwater > Lake | place: Crystal Bog, Wisconsin, USA...
TTTTGTGCTCCCATTACATTCTCCTTTTTTGTTTATTATACTCTATTTTTAAAGATTTGTCTATGAACTATATATACTTAAATTATCAAAATATATACCTGCATTTGTTCCTGTTGTACCCTTTATTAATCCCGCTGAAGAAGATCCAATTGGGGTATTTTTTGTAGGATTTGATGCAGTATAAGTTGATGTAGAACCGATTTGACTAGAATAAGTTCCATCGGTATAAGCTTTTGACGTTATAGTATCTGTTGATCCATTTACATTTATATTTATAGCACCAATTTTAGTTGGATTTTCAACACCAGATTGTAATGCATCTGTATGCAAAACACTTACCGTAGATCCATCAGATTTTAATATTTTAAAACTTGTATTGTATAAAGAAACAGTTGATGAAGAAGAACTACAATTTGATGGCAAACTATCATATGAAACATATGGACCACCACTACAGCTACTGCTATTGACATATCCTGAATACACAGTTGTTGTATAAGTTCCGTAATAAGTTATTGTTGCTCCAGTTGTATTGTATGGAACATTGTTGTTTGTACACAATCCTGAACCAATATATGAATAATTATTTGGACATGTATAATCAAAACCACAATTAACTGCACTATTTCCATGACCTCTAGTGCACGGCATGGTTACAATTGATGAACCACAGTCAGTTCCCGCACCTGCGGTGCAAGAGGTTCCTGATACAGTCGTATAATATGTATATTTAGTTGCAGAATAACTTGATTCATAAACTGTTGATGCAAACCAACTACCATTTCCTGTAACCCAAAATGCCATACCTAATCCGCCAAAATATGAACCTGACAATTCAACATAACCATCAATGCTTGTTCTTCCAGACAACTCTATGGATTGCATTGAATAGTTTAACGGATTGGTTTCAGATGAACTCATATACTGTGCAAATACAGATTGAGATCCATTTACAGATATTGATAGATTATTTCCAAATGAACTATATACATAACTGCTTGATGCTGTACCTAGGCCATACGGCACTGTTCTATTAAAATTATCAAAAATAATTCCTACGTTTGCTTTCACAGAATTACTATAATAATAATAATAGTTTCCATCATTGCCCCGCACTTGATCAACATAATAAAAATATGTTCCAGAATTAAACGTGTCTGATTGAGTTATTGTATATGAATTACTTGAGGTTACCGACCCAATTCCCGAAGGTAATGAAGTTAATCCATCTGTTGGTGTATTTGAATCTGATGTTGCTGCTATAAAATGACTAATATTTAAATATGTGCCAGATGTATACGTCCCTGCAAAACCAGTTATACTACTAAATGCTTCTCCAGTACCAGCTAAGGCTGGGCTTGATGTTTGTGTTGGTGCAGAAAATGAACTGAAAAATAATTTCCAAACTCCAGACACATTTATGTATCCTTTTTTTATAGAAACCCAAGATCCAGATACATTCATATATATATTTTTAATTGTATTCCAAGAACTTGAAATGTTCATTTTAATCATTTTTATATCCTAATACGATAGCCAAATATCGCCCCAAAAAACAAAACTTCCATCTGCATATGTTTGTGATCCATCGGCTGCTGGCATTGTAATTGAAGATGAATTTGCAATAATATTTCTTGTACTTGGTATATCAGATTGCGTACTTTTTCCAATTTGTATTTGATCTGACCAAAAAACTATTTTATTAGAATTAGAAGTATTATTACTTAATTGTATATATGGGTTTGAATCTTGTGAGCCATATTTTCCTGCCTGTATTGTAATGGATGATGTTGAATTAATTTCTGAAGTTTTTATTGAACCAGGATAGGGGAAAGAATTACCATAAAAAGTTATTCCAGAATAGCCTGCTGTTCCTAAAGTTGGATTTGGTGCATTTGTATTAATTTCTATTCTAGTTCCTGAATTTGCAGTATGCAAATCAAATTCTGTTCCATTAATGTAAAAATTTGGAGTTACAATAATTCCATTATCTAAGTCAAATGCACTGCCAGTTGTTAAATTAGAAAGTTTTGTTGGGTCTAAATAAGTTTCTGTTGAATCTGTCCAAATATCTTGATTATCACTATTAAAATTTGTGCTATGTATAATTCCTGTTGCTATATCGCCACCAGTAATTTTTGTATATTTTGATCTATAATTTCCTAGCTGATCTGTTGTAGCCCCGCCTGCATCTTGAATAGAACCAATAGAAAGAGTTCCTCCAAAATAAGCATTTCCGTTAGTTGAATTAATATAAAATGTAGGTTCACCACTAGCGTATGCTGCTACGCCAAATTGATTTAGTGCAACACCATTTGTTGTTCCACTGGCATTTGCTGGCTTTACTGGATCTGTTGAGCCATCCATTGGATTAAATTGACCTAATCCGTCATCAAAAGTCCCTGCATATATTGTTCCACCTAATAATTGAACATCTGTTCCACCATTAGTTACTTTAAAATTATATCCACCTACTGGATTTGCTTTTGTTGTAATAGCAATTGATTTAGGTTTAGAATGTGTTACAACACCATTTACTGTTCTTCTAATATAAACTTGAACAGTATAGTTTTGATTTGGCTGTAAGCCATCAACAGATACGCTTCCTACTCCCGCCATTTATTTACCACCTTATAACAATTCAATATAATATTCTACGTCCAAAGGCATATTATTAATTTTAGCAATTGGAGTTGATAATACCGATTTACTAACTAATGATTCTTCCATTGAAATTTCTGTAGCACTTGATGTTTTAATAGCATCTATTGTAACTCCAGAAGTTCCATTTGTAATAATTTCAATGCCAGATAAGTATGTAAAGTTTGATATTGATGTATCTGGACTTGATCCAATTGATTGATCAAATTGTGTTGAAGCAGTATAATATCCTGTATTATTTGTTAATATAAAATTAACCGTTTGAGTATTTCCAGATATGTCTGTTAATTTTACAGACATTGTTCCTGCTGTTGTATTAGATACTAAAATTTGAAGAGAATCTGATGCATTATAATTATTAAACTGAATTGAAACATTGTTATTATAATAACTTGTATTTTGTGGGATACTTACAGAATATTGACCGATACGGGGAGAACCAACTCCTTGTGGAGTAAATTCATTATCAACAATTGATCCCGATGCGGTTCTCCAATTTGTTAAATCAGACATATCAGCAATAAGCAAATTATTTTTACTAGAGGCTACTGTATTTCCAAAACTGGTGGCATAAGTTCCAATTTCATATATATTGGCAAATATATTTTCTGGAATTGTTGCCCGAACAACAATTAAGTCTGGATCTCCTGTAGTTGAATTTGCTGCAATATATGATTTTAGATTAACTGGATATCTTCCTGTTTCAAAGTTAAGTTGAGTATCTGCAGATGTTGGTGTTGTTGGTAATGCTCCTATTGCCATATCTGCGGACCAATTTAATCTTGATCCCGCCAAATATTGCATCAACATTGTTCTTCCGTTAGAAGTTATTAAATTGGTTGATCTACCAATTTCTAAATCTCCTTGTTTAAAAACATATGTTCCTTTAAATTGTGACTGTTGCACTTGACACCGCCTTTGAAGATCCTGTTGAATAATTTGCTTGAACTGAAACCGAATAAGAACCAGTGAAACTATAACCATTTTGTTGTGTTAAAATAAATAAAAAGTTATTTTTATTTGTTGAAGAAGTTCCAGTTACATAACTTCCGTGAACTGATCCTGATGTATAAGTTTTAGTATAACCAGAATATGATGGTACTTTTGCATATTGGGCAGCGGGGGAACCAGTGTTTGCTGGCAAATTTAATCCATGCAAAGTAATATTATATGAAACTGCATTTGAAACTTTAGGAAATTCAACTTTTAAAGTAGTTGAAGTTGAATTTGTTATTCTTACAGATATATTTGGATCTACCGCAAAAATTCCAAGTGCTCCATTAACTGTTTGAAGGGATTCGTTTGGGGCAAGGCTTCCAGTAGATGCCCCAGCAGCTGTTGGTGGTGCTGCAATATTAGATGCTATTTGATCAAATTCAACTAAATATTCATATGTTCCATCATCTTCGTCTGGCAAATCAAAAGTTATTGTTATTTCTTGTAGTATTCCTTGATCTGTAGTTGCTACTGTTTTAAAAGTACCGTCCCAATGCAAGTTTGTTAAAACTGGAAGCGAATCATCAAGTTGTCCGTTTTTAGGATCGGTTATTAAAGTATTGTCAAGTATTTGTGAAGCACTTACAGATGCTACATTGACGATACCATTTATTCCTGATCCAGATTGAGTTCTTAACCAATTAGCCCAATCTGATGCCGTTAAAACTTTTACATTTGGATTCTTGGATAAATAGGCTGGGTTATTTCTTGGATCTGTTGGACCAATTGCAATTATTGGTCTTTGCTTTAAACTAGCAGCAACATGACCAGTGACTGGTTTAGATGATGATCTGCCGTAACTTATAGCCATATGCCCTCCAACTTAAATTATATCATTTTAACAACAAAATCAACCAATTTGATTTAAAGTTAAAATTGTAACCAGTCCAGTTTCAAATGTTTGTTGTACGCCTTGAACAAAATACTTTTGATTAACAATATTCTTTAAACCATAGTTAATCTGCACAATATCCCCAATTTCAAATAATGGATTTCCATATACAGATATTGTTGTATCTCTTGTAAACCCGTCCAAAGCCCTATAGATACTTCTTAAAATTGCAGTTGCAGTATTTTTATCTTGTACCCAGCTTGAAGTTATATCAACAGTTTCATTTATGTTTGCTTGATCAAAAACTTTTTCTATGGTTACGTCTGGTCCTAGGGTTATAAGAGAATCTGTTATTAAGCTAAAATCAACATTTATTTTATTTACAGGGTCTGGTGATTTTTTAATCCAAACTTGAGATGGCGAACAATTTACAATTGCAAATCTACTTCTAAATCCAGAGTGATATATCGGTGAATAATTTAATGAATATTGGTCTACTGGTATATACGGTAAATTAGGAGTAGTAGTATTTGCTGGAATAGGAGTAGGCAAATTACCATCAAGGTAATAATACCAATCATAAGTTATTTTTAAAGGATATGCGTCAAGAGATGGTGCTTGTGCATCTTTAATATCATAATAGTTAATTCCAATAATTGTTGGTTGAGATTGAACTATAAAACTAGTTTCAAATATTTTTTTATTACTTGCAATTTTTTCTGCAAACCAAGGCAATTGATAATGATAAAATATATTTTTATCTATAATTGCGGTTTGAGTTGCATATATTTCTTTAAATTTTACAGAAGATGAAGATGAAGATACAACTGGAATTGCTGCAATAATATTATAAGGAACATTATTGTTAATACAATATCCCGCACCGTCTGGAGAAAACCCAGGAGGGCATGTTGAAGATCCCGTTGCGGTTCCTGTTGTACCCGAAACAAATACTCCAAATTTTCCAGAAGTATCTGGGCATGTTGCATCCGCTGTAATTAATGGAATTTTTTCTTTATTTAAAAATATTGAAAAAGCAGCATCTTGTTTATTGGTTTTAACAATTTTTAAATTAATAAACTTTCCGTATTCTTCAAAAGGTGAGCCAATTGGAAATAGTTCTGCTTGACTATTAATTACACTAGTAACATTAATATTTTGAGTTTGTGAGGATAAAAGATTTTTTGTACCATCTGATGTTACTGTAAGTAAATACTGAATGTTACCCTTAGAATCTTTTTGTTGAGTAATTCCAATATACATACTTGGGTTTTGATTTGTATCATGTAAAACTAATCCCATTTTTGTACCATTTGGATAATTAGCGTATCCTGCGGTTGATGTATTTTTACCTAAAAATATCTTTGTTGAAAATGTATTATAATCATTTCTTTGAGAAATTGAATAGGGGTCTAAGCAAGTTATTTTTGAAATTTCACCACTTAATGAAGATAATGAAAGTAGGTGATCTTTATCCACTGTTACACTTGAAGCTCCAGATATATCTAATTTAGCTGTAATTGTTGATGGGTTATTGCTATCCATAACAATATGCTCTCTAATAAAGGTATTGAATAAACCTCTATCTACATTTGTTATTCTTCCTGTTGCGGATACTCCAACATTATTATTGGCTCCCGCCTGCGATACAACTTCTGCAAATTGTGCAGCAAAGTCTGCAGAGTTTGCTATAGACCTAATCTGCACTCCTGCAGGCGTAGTAAAAGCAAATTCTTTATATTTAAAACTTACAATTTCTCCTTCAATAATTCCAAATCCGTCATGATCAATTCCGTATGAATTAAATTTAACTTGTGCTGTAGAAGCTGCCCTTGCTTCATCTACTGGCACTCTAAAATAGTTTTGATAAAGACTCATAGATTCTTGTAAGTGATTATATGTTGTTGATTCATCTATTGTTGAATCCCAAATTACATCTGATGATTGCTGAAAAGTTGCTTTAGCATCTACATATAAATTGTTATCTAGTAGGCTTCCATCTGTTGCAATCTTTTTGCTGAGTTGCGGGGTTTTATAAGTAAGAGTTGCTTTTCCAACTTTTGTTTTAGTTGTCTCAGTATATGTATCCTGAACAATATTGCTGGTAATAGTTAATCCTCCAACTGGAGTATTAATGGTTTGTGGGTATTTATTGTCATGTAGCAACATATTAATTTGATTTGAAGGATCAAAAATACCATCAATATTTATAAAACGCATTACCCCAGATGAATCTATATAGGCTGCAATTTGATAAACTTCAAATATTTCTCTTAACACGTCAAATACTTTTTGTTGAGTTCCATCAACATAAAAATACCTCATAGACAATGGAGTACTATTATTTTGAATTGTGCCGTCAGATAATTTAATCGTTGATTTTGTTACTCTTCTAAGCTCGTCATAATTATAATCAGTAAATCCAGCAAAGTCTAAAATATTACTTATTAATCTAAATGCATCTTCGGATTGTGAAACATAATCTGTAGGCTGTGCTAATTGCAAATATTTTGTTATATCATATGCAGTAATCACAGTTTTTTCAATGTCTTTTACATCCCAGGTATCTACATAAAAAACTCCGCCTGGAATTACTTTATCTGAAGTTGATGCACCCGTTACATTATCTCTAATAACATAATTTACATAACATTTTACATAATTTCTAAATAACCCTTTTAGTATTGAAGTTGTTGAGTTATTAGAGAATAAGCTTAAAACCTGATTACTTACTGTGAGCGGGACGTTAGAAAGAGTAATAGTTGCCATATTAGAAGATATAGCAGATATTGGAAGTGGATTCATTTTGTTATCTAGTTGTGCCACTATATCTGTAGACATAGTGAAATAACTAACATCTATTTCAAGTCTAGGTGATACTTCAACTACTTGCATTCTTTGCATTTCTGTTACATCTGCAGGATATGATGCATAATGTGAATCTGTTGTAGCTGAGTTTTGGGTTAATGTTATTTTATTAATAGCTACTGTAGCAGCATTTCCATTATTCCCGCCAAATCTAATAATTCCACTGAAATCAAATTGCGGGGTAGATGTCCAAGAATATCCAGTAGCACCTGATTTCCAAGAACCATCTGGTTGTAAATAAAGAATACATGTTCCAGATCCATCTATGTCTGCATTTGTAAGATTAATAACGGTATTGGTAAGTTGTGTATATCCTGAATTTGTTTCTGTATTGTTTGAAATAGTTACAAAAAAACTGGATGGCTTTGAGTATGCTAAATTAAATTTAATTACTAATTTATTAACATAAAGAGTTTGATCATATACGGCAGTAATTGATTGAGTATCTGGATCTGCTACAAAATATTTATATTGAGACCATTCAGACAAAAATCCATTTTTATAGATAGGGTTTGCTTTGTTAGTACCCATCATTGTTGGGTGATAGAGTACAGGACTTACTGGCATTATCTGATTATTGAAGTTTGCAACTTGTGATGAAAAATCATATTTAATTTGTCTAAATGTTGATGAGTGTTGCACTAAAGAATTGCCCGATGGAACATAGCTCTCACCTGGTCTAAAAGCATGGAATGGTGAGTCAGTTGTCCATAGATTTCCATATTGATATTCAAAGTCTGTAGTTTGATGTATCTCAAGTTGATCAATTAAAATATTATATGATAGGTTTGAAACATCTGCAGTAGAGTGATGAAATGACAATTGTGGATTTGAATACGGAGCTTGTGTTGGGCGGGAACTTAAATAAATTTCAAACTTAGTCCATGTCACACTATCAATGTTTTGTGATTGTGAATGTGCTCTATGATAGTCAATATAAGCTAATGCAGACAAACTTACAGCAACATCTCTATCTACTTTTGCATAAAATGAAATCTTGTATGTATTTGTAGTAGAAGTAATATTAGATATAGTTAATGTAGATTGTCCTGACCCATTAACTCCCGCAAAAGAATAACATGATCTGGTTGTTAGTCCCAAATCTGCTTTAAATACTGAAGTAATTCTTCCGTTGCTTACTGTTGATGGTGGATTATCCCAAGTCCCCGCAGGAATTATTCTTGTTCCTGTTCCATTTGTAGTTGAGTATGGTGCATAAAAAAGGTTATAGTTCCATTCAATAGAAACTTGCGGGGTTACATAATGTGAATCTCCAGACGCAAAATATTGCTGGATAGTTGAATTTCCTAGCATTAGATCTCCGTAAACTCTATATTAATGTTTACTAAATCAAAGTCTTTATTACGTTTAACAACTTCATAATCAAATGCAGTCATAAAAACATTGTATGTCATATTGTTAGAATTATTTGCCACATATGAAGGTACATATGTATCACCATTTGTATATACATAATTTGTTGCTACGGTTTCTGTAGGAATAAAACCATCTGTTGTATTTATATTTTGGGTGTTTGTGGAAGCTATTGTAAGTCTTACATAAATTGGAATAAACACATTAGCTTCATAGAAAGATTTCATCCATGCTCCCGCATAATTTCCATCTGAAGAATTAGCAGTTTTACTCCATACATTTTGCCAAGATGAAGTTATCTTATGCTTTCTTGCAATTACATATCTACGTAAAGTTCCATCTGCCATACGGTTAGTTTTTTCAATAACTTCATATGCTACTTTAATTGGTTGACGATTATCATCTGTTAATTTATACCAAGTAGAGTTGTCTATTGATACTTCAATTCCTGAATTTATTGAATACGACATCAGTGACCTACCTTACTCATCATACCGCTCATTTTTGCCTTTGCTTCAACTTTTGCCATGGCATCATTTATTGCCTTAGTCATATCAACAGTTGAATCAATCTTATCAACATTCACATTTACATTATATACTACATTTCCCCCTGTGTTTGATACTGATCCACCTGCAGAATAATGCGGGACACTTGAGAGAGACATCAAAGATGAAACTGCTGCTGGCACATATCCACCAGTAGCGAAATGACGTGGAATTCTATTCATATGTTGACGATGGTAAGTGATAGATGAATTGGTTCTTGCTACTCCACCTTTAGCTAAATGCATGGAATTAAGTGCATCAAATGTTCCCTTGCCATAATGTGATACAGCACCTGCATTAACTACATATTCTCCATTTGAAAGCATGGCGGGAATTGAGTCGGATGTTGCAGATCCTGGACCTGAAATATGTCCTCCAGAGGCTTTGGAAACTGGTGATATTTTTGAAGGCTTACCAATCATTTCTATATTAGAATCTGTGCCTACCAAAAAAGTATATTTTAAGTTATTATGTTCAATTGAAAAATATTGCCCTGGTTGTAGATTTCTTTCTTTAGCTAAAAGTTTTATTTGTGATCTTGCAGAGGCACCGCCAACTAATTTTCCTAGGGCTGTGTTCCATTGGCTTGGATCAACTCCAGGATTTAATACGCCTCCAGCTTTTGGTTTTAAATCTGGATTTTGTGAATATATACTCTTTAAATCACCCATATCTATAGCAGAAGATTTACTGTCTCCAGCATTTACTTTTACATCACCTTGTTTAGAAATTTTATCAGCAGCAGCTTGTATAGCACTTACTGTTGCGGTTGTTCCACTAACTACTGCATTTTTAGTAGCATTTGCTGCATCTAAAAGCAATCTATTTGCATCAACAGCTTGTTGGGCCTCATTAACTTTATTTTGAAGATTAAAATCTCTAGTGGTACCCATTAATTGTTGTTGTAATAATTGTGCTTTTAGATTGTCACCTGTTGCTTGTGCCATCAAAATTTGATTTTTAAGATCTTCTTTTGTTGTAGCATAATTTGTATTTTCGGTTTGTTGTTTTTGTAAGTCTTGTAAAGATTTTAAGTTTGCATCAAGAAGTTTTTGTTTTGCAGTTAATGCTGCTGTATCTGCAACAGCTGCTGCAGTTGCAGCTTTTGTTGCATTAGTTGATGCAACAGTTGCATCATTTTTTTTCTTCATTGCTGCAGTAATAGCATTTTCAAGTGCTAATGTTTGTTTTCCAGCTACATTTGATTTATCTGCAATATCAAGAGCAACATATCCTGCAGTTTTTGCACCTGTAGTATCAACACTAACTCCTGCTTGTTGAGCTTTCAATAAATCTACTGCTTGTCTAGTTGAGAAGCCTTGGCCCTTTAATGCACCAATATTATTAGCACCTTGATAATCTCCAGCTGCAATTAACGATTGAATTAATCCATCAAGAAAATTCTTTGAATTTTGAGCAGAGGTTCCTATAGAATCAATTATAGTTTTGTATTTATCCCATGAATCTGTATTTACAGCAAGGTTTGTTATTTGTCCTACAAAATCTGAAAATTGTTTTGTATCTGGTTTTAATGAAGACAGGGTAGATTTAATAGCTGAAAGTTGATCTGCAACTCCAACTCCCGCCCCTGCACCATTATGTCCAGACATTGTTAACATCATTTGAACTAGGGAGTCTGCTTGTGACTTGCTTATTCCATTTATAGCCATTTGAGTTTTAGCAAACTCTTGTGCCACTTTAGCAGCATCTCCTTGACCAAGTCCTTTTATTTGAGACATTACTAGTGTTAATGGATTATCTTTTGGTAATGTTTTTAATAAATTAGTAAAAGAATTTAATTGATCTCTAGTATAAGCAATTCCATCTGCTAATGGCTTAACTGCTTTGTCTTTTGTTTTTATTACAGTATCATTCCAAACACTCATTATATGAGTAGTGTCTGCAACTTGACCGCCCATAATTTGAACTGCATCTGCACTTGATTGAAAATCTGCTTTAGATTCAGCAGCATGCTGTTTTTCCATATTCATTAATGACTTTATGCCACCTGTTACAAGGCTTATTGCAGCTCCCGCTGCCATACCCCAAGGACCAAAGACAGCACCCATTGATGCTCCTGACATTGCATCAGATATTAAATTGCCACCTGGAATTTTATTAATAAGTGGAGAAGCCATTTGTGTAACCATGCCCATACCCATGCCAACACCCATGCGACCCATCATGCTCATACCAGAGAACTTAGACATCATTCCGCCTAGGCGGGAGTTGGCTCCAAATGCTTTATTAAACATTCCTTGAATTTTTGATTGTCCTGCAGATCCATTAAGTCCTTCATCAATACCATTGTGAAGTTCAGAAACTGTTTGTTTTCCTTCTGTCCATAGTTGCGGTGCTTGTTCTTTAATACCCTTTTGAAGTCCTGAAACATAATCTTTTCCTGTAGATTCTCCTTTTTTGGAAGGAGATTCTATTTGAAGTTGTTTTCTTGCTTCTGTATCAAGTTTAGCAAAATTACCAGAATCAATAATTCCTGAATTAGAAACAATATCTTCTTGTGCTTTGGTTACATTTTTACCAGCTAGTATCTTTGCAACTATTCCAGATATTCTGGTATCACCACCCACAAACCTTCTAGTTCTTCCCGATCTGCCTTTACCCGTAGTTCTTGTTTCAAGAGGTGCTTGCAAAGTGCTAATCGCATCTTCTGCCTGACCATAATTTTGTTGTTTTAAAACTTCATTTACAATTTGTCCTACTTGAGTTGCACTTCCTTGCCCTGGGCCAGCTACGTCTCTAATTTGTTTATTAGCTTTAGCTAATGGCTCTAACCATGCTTTTATTCTTTTATCAATTTCATCATAAAAACTTTGTCTTTGTTTTGGATCAGTTATACCTGCAGTTGTTGCCATTGGTCCATAAGCCAACTCTTGATTATGAGTAATTGATCTTGAAGATGGGTTGCCACTTGCATCAACAACTTTTAGATTTGGCATCAGTCTTCCACCATTACCCACGGACATTGTTTGTCCATTTAAATAGTCTAAGTAATCTTTTGCTGACATACCGCTGTTTGTACCTTGATTTATCTCTCTATGGTACATTGCAACCTTTGCATTTTCTTCACTTGCACCTGATGGCAAATCTATTGGGGCATCAAGATGTGCTACTTCTCTATCTGCATAACTTCTTACATTTCCACTTTCAGATAAATAATTAAAATTTCCACCATATTGTTGTCTTACATTAGCTCTAAGTCCATCATTATATCCTGGCAAACTTCCAGATATAATTGCATTAATTAATGGTCCATGTTCTGCTACTGCACTCTTTGGAATTACCGCTTCTCCTGGAGTAAGCATTGCAGGATAAGAATCTGTATTTCCAGTTCCTGGGACATAGCCTCCAGTTGCCATTCCTGGCAATATTAATTGACCTGATGCTACTTCTGTAGCTGCAGCTGCTTCAACTTTTCCAAGTAAGGATGTTCCTGTGCCTGCACTGAAATTCATATTAATTGATTCAAGACTTGTAATTAATCTTTGAAGTGCAGCATTAAGTGTATCTACTGCTGTAACATTTTCAAGCAAACCTGTTTGAAATGCATCTGTTGCTGTTTTTGCAGCAATGCCAGCGGGAGTCATTAAGTCTCTCCACTTTTTACTTCCATCAATAACACCAAGCAATGAATATCCAACCTTTATTACTTGACCCATCAAGTTTGCAAACAAACCAGTAATCATAATAACTG
>Ga0207957_1000247_pt1 | contig 12962 bp, 22 predicted proteins | sample CryBogCBH27Jun07_FD_184603 | JGI IMG/M metagenome (GOLD analysis project Ga0207957, IMG submission 184603) | Freshwater microbial communities from Crystal Bog, Wisconsin, USA - CBH27Jun07 (SPAdes) | ecosystem: Environmental > Aquatic > Freshwater > Lake | place: Crystal Bog, Wisconsin, USA...
GTACAAATACAACATACGGCTCCAGATGTACCCAAGCCCGACGAAAAAACCTTGCGCTGGCAAGCAAAAAACCAGTGGTTCGGATCGCCGGGGTACGAAGAGATGACAGCCTTTGCATTAGGCTTGCATCAGAAATTGGTGGCCACGGGATACGACCCGCGTAGTGAAGAATATTTCGAGAAAATTAATTCTCGCTTAAAGTCTGTGTTCCCTGATTTACTTCAGGATGACGAGCCAGCTAGCCGTAGAACCGGTGAACCTAGTAAAAAGCCGGCAACAGTCGTGGCTTCTGCTACCCGTTCAACGGGGGCAAAAAAAACTATCCGACTTACATCCACCCAAGCAGCACTGGCTGATAAGTTAGGTATTTCACGTGAATTGTATGCTAAGGAATTTTTAAAACAGGAGGCCCGTAATGGCTAATACTCGTAAAACGCGCGATGGCGAGAATCGCGAAACAGCTTCAACCCGTCCAATCTACCGCCCAGCGGCTACTCTGCCTGACCCTACTCCAGAATCTGGTTATAGCTTCAGATGGGTTGCTAAAGAGGTATTAGGACAAGCGGTACCAACTAACGTATCCCAAAAGTTTCGTGATGGTTGGGTACCGGTTAAAGCTGAGGATCATCCCGAACTTATGATTGTGGGTGATGCAAATGGAAACGTTGAAATCGGTGGTTTGATCTTGTGCAAGATCTTAACAGAGCAACTTGCAGCACAAAAAGAGTACTACGAGTCGCAAGCACAAAATCAGATGGATTCGGTTGATAACCATTTCATGCGTAATAACGATGCACGTATGCCTTTATATAGTGAGCGTAAAAGCACAGTAAGTAAAGGTGGTGGCTTCGGGAGTGGTTCACGTTAATTAACTTTTTAGGAGGCTTTAAATGGCTACAGTATCCAGTCCTTATGGACTAAAGCCGATCAGCCTGATCGGTGGTCAATCCTTTACTGGCGGCACAATCCGCGAGTATCAGTTGACCTATAACAACACAGCACCAATTTTTACTGGTGACTTAGTGCAACTTGGCACAACCAGCAATTTACCTGGTATGCCTATTGTTGTTTCTTCAACCCCAACAACCAGTTCTACTGGTATTGCTGGCGTTTGCGTAGGCGTACGTTATCAATTAGCAGGTCAACAACTAGGCTACCCTTTGTACGCTCAGTATTTGCCAGCTAATGCGATCACTGCAGGCTACACAAACGTATTTATCCGTGTAATCGAAGACCCAGATCAGTTGTATCAAGTACAAGCTGCTGGTTCTGTAACTTATACCTCTATTGGTAAAACTGCTGCTTTAGGCAACTTTACTGGTGGTACAAGCTCTACAACTGGTAACACAACATCTGGTGATTCAGTAATCAACGTAACTGGCTCTTTGAGTTCAGGCGTGTTGACTGTTGCTAACACTTCCGCTCTTGCTGTTAAGATTGTTGACTTGGTTAACTCCAGCTCTACATTCGGCGGCAATTTCCCTTCTAATCCCGGTGATGCATACACTGATTTGATCGTCAAGTTAAACTTTGGCGTACATCAGTACTATCAATCCGCTGGTACAGCTAACTAATAAAGGAGCTATAACATGGCTATTTCACGTTCACAGCTCTTAAAAGAGTTACTCCCAGGACTAAACGCGTTGTTCGGTTTAGAGTACAAGCGCTATGGCGAAGAGCATAAAGAAATTTATGAAATCGAAGCCTCTGAGCGTTCATTTGAAGAAGAGACAAAACTGTCTGGTTTCTCGGCTGCTCCAGTCAAGAACGAAGGTGGTGCAATTTCTTACGATAATGCACAAGAAGCTTTTACAGCTCGCTACTCACACGAAACTATTGCTTTGGGTTTCTCAATCACTGAAGAAGCGATTGAAGATAACTTGTATGACTCATTGTCTGCTCGTTACACCAAAGCATTGGCTCGCGCTATGTCTTACACCAAGCAAGTTAAAGGCGCTTCTGTATTGAATAACGGTTTCTCATCTAGCTACCTCGGTGGCGACGGCGTTTCATTGTTCTCTACAGCTCATCCATTGGTAAACGGTGGTACAAACAGCAATACTGCTGCTACCCCTGTTGATTTGAACGAGACTTCTTTGGAAGCCGCAACAATTCAAATCGCTGCCTGGACTGATGAGCGCGGTCTCTTGATCGCTGCTAAGCCACGCAAACTGGTGATCCCACCTGCTTTGATGTTCGTTGCTACTCGTCTGTTGGAAACTAACCTCCGTGTTGGTACAAACAACAACGATATCAATGCATTGAAAAACAATGGCACAATCCCAGAAGGCTACGCTGTTAACCACTTCTTGACCGATACAAACGCATGGTTTATTTTGACCGACGTTCCAAACGGCCTGAAAATGTTTGAGCGTACACCACTCCAGAATTCTATGGACGGTGACTTCGATACTGGTAACGTTCGTTACAAGTCTCGTGAGCGTTACAGCTTCGGTTGGTCCGATCCCCTCGGAGCATGGGGCTCAAGCGGTTCATTCTAATCTGAATGTGCCCAATAAAAACCCCAGCTCACAAGGCTGGGGTTTTTTCATCGTAGTGGAGTTTTCTGTGGCAGTTGGCGCATAACACGATACACTTTTTAACTTCTTTGTACGCTTTGGTAAACATCTTGGAACTAATTAGAGCACTTACTTCATACTCTTTTTCGCTTGGGTTTATGTGGTGAAAGTCCATACAGGCTATGTGGTTCTCATTACACCGAGCGCAATGCAGACTCCCCTTGAACAGATCCCACTTTTCTTTACCCCGCTTGGAGTTCTTGGTTGTGGTAGCTAAAACTTTCTCTTTGTTCTTTTCGTAGTACTTACGGCTATACTCGGCGTGCTTTTCTTTGCGTACTATAGGGTCTTTATAGGGCATTTTTGTCGTCTAGGGAGTAGGTTTTAATTGGCTCGTGGCTATTTACATCTACATTACACGCCCATTTAACTGCTTCTTCTGCTGGTAACCCCATACGCATACACACTTCGGCAGCCATAGCCCCGCTACCGATAGCCATAAAAGTTCTAACTCTTTCCCATTCAAGGTCATCCCCGCATGAGAAAAGGCCTTCTTTAGTTAGTTTTAAAAAAGAGCTGTCTGATTTTAGTTTTGGCTTCGTTTTGTTTTTCTTATTTAGGTAGTCCAGCACTTTTTCAGCATCGCAGTAATTACCCGCAACCCCCAGCCAGCCGCCGTCTATAGCAAATATCTTGTCTTCAAAATATTTAATACCAGCATCGCTATCTGTAAACTGGCTGTCCGCAACCAGTATTTTATTATTCCAGTCACCGATGATTGTTGTCATTTCTGTGGTACCTATCTTTTGGGTTATTGAGCATACTATTAATAAGCTCATCCATAGTACTAAACCACTGAATCACTTTCATGCCGTCGTGCTGCATGATTGTAAAGCTCATTTGGTAGCCATAATATATAAACCTACGTTGGAAAAAGCGTATCCGCTATATACCACCGCCATAGCCCAGTTACCTTTTATACCCTGCTCACAGGCGATGTATCCGTATATTAGCCCAGTCACTATGATAAGCCAGGAGCTCATTGGGTTCCTTTCGTTTTTTGAAGTATACCCATTTTACTAAAATAATTGCACAAATCGTAAAATAGTGTAGAATTACAACAACTGGGTGATTGCTTATTCCGCCACTGCCCCAGCAGACGATGCAACGATTGGAATAGGCTCTTTTGCATAAGGAAACTTATAATGGCACGCGCAACCTTTGAAGGCCCGATTCTATCTGGTCCAAACCGTTTTTCCCCTTTCCGCAACGTCGGTTACACTGATTTAGTTCAGGAAACCTCTATTGTTTTAACCAACTCTACTAATGGTACTGCTGGTTATGCTGGTGGATCTGGTCAATTTGTTAACGGAAATACCGTTCCTAACGTAAACGCTACTGTTTACACCCCATCTTCTAGCGTCTACCCACCTGTAGCAGCTACTATTACTGCCGATGCTGGAACTGGCGGTACAGGTACTTTGTACCGTGGCGTTACATTTTGGCTACCATATGCCGCAAATATTAACGATTTCTTGATTGATACCAATGTGGCTATTACAGCTACTGGCGGCACAATTGGTACAGTAACCGCTAGCATTGGTAACGCTTTTAATACAACTACTTACGCTAACGTAGCTTCTATGAATGCTGCTGCAGGCCGTAACACTGTTGCTTTAACTGGCGCTCAATTGCTTGCACAAAACTCTACAACTGGTGACATTACAGTTTCTCCAGCACAAGCCTCATCTCAGTATGCTGGATTAGTCTCCCAAGTTGTTGTAACTTTGACTATTCCTTACACAGCTGGAACAGGTACAACTTTGCCAGTAATTACTGCAGGTACATTTACTTTTGCTATACGTTACACACAAACTGACTACAATATTGGTAATACTACAACATACCCATACGGTAACTTTGACTAATTAATCGAATAATGGGGCGCAGATCTGAAGGTTCTTGCGCTTAAACGAGTGTCCTAAACACCGCCCCTTTTTTAAAATTTAGGAGATTAATTATGACAATGCAATATGACGTAAAAGCCTCGCACCTTAACCAGTCAGGTTTTTTAGTGCTTAATGGTTCAGTAAATAGAACTCGTCTTAAACAGCTAACCTATTCTGGTAATGCTGGACAGGCGGGTACACTAATGCTATTTGATACTTTAACAGCCCCAATATCTGCTGTATATGCCCGTTCAGGTACAACAGTTACAGTAACAAAAACTGCTCACGGATTAAGTACAGGCACTCAAATTGGTATTGGGTACTTAAGTGCTTCTGGTGCTTCTGCAACTGATGGCAACTGGACAATTACAGTAACTGATGCAAATACTTTTACTATTACAGACCCTAATTCTGGAACAGTATCAGGTGGAACAACTTGTTATTATGTAGTAGCTTATCCAACAGGTTTTACAGTAAATCAAAACTCTGCTCGTTGGTTAATGGCTTTTGATACCCTTACAGGGGCTACTTCTACACAACAAGTAAGTATACCTGGTGAAGGTGTATTAACTCAGCTAGGGGCATACGCTCAAATGACATATATTGGTTTTGTTACTGCATTCTATGGCTAAGAAAACCCCATCTCTCGCAGTTGGGCGTGGTGAGAAACTTCCAGTCTCGAAAGGGGCTGGTCTCACTGCTAAAGGCCGCGCTAAGTATAATGCAGCTACAGGTAGTAATTTAAAGGCTCCACAGCCTGAAGGTGGGGCTAGGAAGAAGTCATTCTGCGCTCGTATGTCCGGTATGCCGGGTCCAATGAAAGACGAAAAAGGTCGCCCTACTCGTAAGGCAGCTAGTTTAAAACGATGGGCTTGTGGCTCAAAATGAACAACATTAACCCAATCGAAACCGCCAGAGAGTTGGCAACACATGCTAATGATATTGAGCATTTACAGGCGGATATGGATAAACTTGTTAAAGACATGGAAGAAGTAAAAAAATGCTTAGCGGAAATACAGAGATTACTTGGAGAACAAACCGCTAGTAGAAGAACCATGCACACTGTATTTAATGTAATTGCAGTTTTGTTTGGCGGTTTAATTGTGGCGTTATTTGAAAAATTTGTAAAGTAAGGAAATAATATGGCAAAGAGTGATATGAAAGAAGACATGAAAGCCGATGTCAAGCAAGATAAGGCTATTGTGAAAAAAGCATTCCGTATGCATGATGCGCAAGAGCATAAGGGCGGCAAGGGTACAAACCTTACCAAACTTAAAAAAGGCGGTAAAGCAAAACGTTACGATGAAGGCGGCGATGTAGAAACTGACACCGCACAAGGTAAAAACTCAATGATTGATGACAATACTCGCGCTATGGCGTTGGATTATGCCAATACAGATATTGATAAAGAACCTCGCTTAGATAACGTGCCAATGCCAAAAGAAAAAGCCAAAGCTAAGGCGTCTTCGAAAGGCGCTAAAGCTTTTACTAAGGCAGAAACAAAAGGAGGCGCTGCGCTAATGACTCGTAAAGATCGTAGCGACATGCCTAAAGCTAAAGCAAAATCTTCTAGCTATACCCCGGATTACTCCGTTGGAATGGCAATGAAAGCGGGCGGTAAAGTTCGCGGTTGTGGTATTGCTCAACGTGGTTTAACTAAAGGAAAAGTATTATGAAAGAAACAATGGGACCAAAAACAATGGCTAAAGATGTGGAGAAGTTTCCTCAGTTTGAAAGCCACGACGCTGCTACAGCTAAACACGGCGCAGGCCATTTGCCACACCACAAGTTCTTCCAAGAGCATAAGGCAGGCCATGATGTTCATACTGAAGCTGTACAGAAGTTTTGTACAGGCGGTAAGATGAAATGAGAGCTTCTCGCGGTATGGGTGATATTAACCCTGCTAAAGAACCAAAGGCTACGACCGCTCTAAAAGCAGGCGGTAAAACCAACTGGATCGCGGGAGCTATCAAGAAACCTGGCGCTTTACATAAAGCTTTGGGTGTGCCAGAAGGTGAAAAGATTCCGTCTAGCAAACTGGCTGCAGCTGCAAAAAAACCCGGCAAGATGGGTAAGCGGGCTAGGCTAGCGGAAACCTTGAAAGGGTTGAAGAAATGAGTTTTGTTATTACTTGGTTATTTGACAAACTTGGCTACATGCCTAAAATTAAAGTAGATGTCGGTAGCATTGCGTATAAAGCATGGCCTTTCCCTGTAGAATCAAAAGCGGAAGAAACGCCGGTAAAGAAATCGGCTGTTAAAAAAACAAGAACTTTGCCGTCTAGAGCAACTATTGCTAAAACTGCCCGTACAAAAAAGGCTAAGTGATGACCGTACCATCCCCTCTTACCACAGGCACTACGTTATTTAATCTAGATTTAAATGATCTGATTGAGGAAGCGTTTGAGCGCTGCGGTAAAGAGCTACGTTCTGGTTACGACTTTAGAACTGCAAGACGTTCTTTGAATTTGCTAACTGTTGAGTGGGCAAACCGCGGCATTAACATGTGGACTATTGAGCAGGGAACTATTAATTTAGTTCAAGGACAAACTACCTACGCGTTGCCTACAGATACTATTGACCTCTTAGAGCACCAGATTCGTACACAGGCAAATAGCCCATCTAATCAAACGGATATAAATATATCCAGAATTTCAGTATCTACTTATTCAACAATCCCAAACAAGCTATCCCAAGGTAGGCCAATTCAAGTCTGGATTCAACGTTTATCTGGCCAGCCAAACAATAGCACGTATACATTAGCTTCTACCATTTCAGCAACAGACACAACAATTACTCTTTCTGACACAACTAACCTGGCTTCAGCCGGTTTTATTCAAATTGACAATGAGATCATCGCCTATGGCTATGTATCTGGAAACCAAATAGGTTTCTGTGCTCGTGGGCAAGCGAATACAACTGCAGCAGCTCACACTTCAGGCGCAAGTATATACGTTCAAAATCTTCCAGCGGTGTCAGTCTGGCCTACACCAGATGGGTCACAACCATACCAATTTGTGTATTGGCGTTTGCGTCGTATTCAAGACGCTGGGGATGGTGTAAATATCCAAGATATTCCGTTTCGTTTTGTTAACTGTTTAGTTGCTGGTTTGGCGTATTATTTGTCAATCAAACTACTAGGAGTAGACCCCCAGCGCATCGCCGGTTTAAAGGCAGATTATGAGCAGCAGTTTCAGTTAGCGTCAGAAGAAGATAGAGAAAAAGCCCCAGTTCGGTTTGTACCACGTAGGATGTTTATTGGGGGTTATTAATGCCTAATAAGTTTGCTTCTGGTAAGTATGCAATTGCAGAGTGCGATCGGTGTGCATTTAGATATAAGTTGGTTGAGTTACGTACGGAAATCATAAAGACGAAACCCTACCAGCTAAAAGTCTGTAATACCTGCTGGGACCCTGATCAACCTCAGTTACAATTAGGGATGTATCCTATCAACGATCCCCAGGCAGTACGGGAACCAAGACGGGATTTGAGTTATGTACAGTCAGGTTTGACGGCGTATGGGTATCAGGCTGGAGGCAGCCGAGATACTCAGTGGGGTTGGAATCCTGTAGGACAGGGGTATGACTACAATGAAACGCCGAATTATTTGGTTGGGCAAGGGCAAGTTGGAACAGTAACAATTAACTAGGAGTAGGACATGGGATATAAAAGCGCAGCCGATGGCATAACAGGTAAAGGTAAAACTAAGGGCAAAAACCTTGGCGATTCCGGTTCAGATGTTGGCATCGAAATGGGTAAAAAAGTTGGTAAGGGCACTGCTGGCGGTAAAACCGATGCAGACATGCTATCAATGGGCCGTAACTTGGCTAAAGTTAAAGCAAACGGAAAATAATCATGGCTATTAACAACAAACCTGCATCTAAATACGCACAGCCCCATACAATGAGTGGTAAGGCTGTTGGTAATGAACTGCCAGCTGAATCTACAGAATCCGGTAAAGATTACATGGATGAGATGAATATCTCTATTGCTAACGTTAGTAAGGGTAACTACAAGCCTACCAAGACTTCTGGCATTGAAATGCGCGGTGGTAAAGCTCAGACTAAAGGTAAAATGTCACGTGGGCCAATGGCTTAAGGGTAAACCCTGATGAACTACGAAACGTTATATAACTCGATCCAAGCGTACGCTGAGAATACTGAACAGCTGTTTGTGGCTAACATTCCTGTATTTGTTCAGGAAGCTGAAGATCGCATATATAACTCCGTAAACCTACCATCGCTACGCAAAAATGTAACAGGTACACTAACTGCTGCTAACCAATATATTTCACTGCCTAGCGATTGGTTGGCTAATTATTCATTAGCTGTTATTGATTCTACAAATCGATATAACTACCTGCTTAACAAAGATGTTAACTTTTTGCGGGAAGCGTACCCCTCGGTTGTGTACACAAGCCCAACATACCAGGGTACACCGCAGGGGGTTCCAAGGTATTACGCTTTATTTGGTTCACAGCTATCCAACGTCAATGAAATGACACTGATGGTAGCCCCAACACCAGATGCTAACTACACAGTAGAGATGCACTATTTCTACTACCCGCCAACTATTGTTCAGGGTCAAATTGCCACGCTAGGCGCTATTACTGCCGGTTCTTTATATACTAATGGCGTATACCAAAACGTAGCCTTAACAGGCGGCTCCGGCGCTAATGCAACTGCTGATATTGTTGTTGCTGGCGGTGTTGTAACAAATGTTAGCCTTAAGTTTGGCGGCAATTTCTATGTGGCTGGAGATATTCTTTCTTGTTCTTCCCTTGGTTCTACTGGTGCCGGTTTTTCTATTCCAGTATCCTCCGTATCAAATGCAGCTGGAACAAGCTGGCTCGGCGATAACTACGACCCGGTTTTGTTTTACGGTTCTATGCGTGAAGCTATGCTATTTATGAAGGGCGAGCAAGACTTAATTGGCTATTACGAATCTAAATACCAAGAGGCTTTACAGCAACTTGTTCGTCTTAGCGAGGGGCTTGATCGTGGTGATTTCTACAGAGATGGCCAGACTAAACTTAACGTTAGCGGAGCTAGGCCTTAATGTCTATAACGCAAGGTCAAACGACCCAATTTAAAGTAAACCTACTTAGCGGGCTTGAAAACTTTGCTTCTGGTACCCCTTATACATATAAGATAGCGCTCTATACTGGTAATGCGGCTTTGAACAGTGCTACGGCTACTTACACTACTGCCAATGAAATAACTGGCGCTGGTTATACAGCTGGTGGTAAACCCTTAACAATAACCCAAGTTCCAGTTGGGGATTTAAATAGCAATACTGCCTATATATCATTTGCACCCGTAATTTGGACTGGCGCTAGCTTTACTACCAGGGCGGCTCTGATTTATAATAGCAATACAAATGCGTCTATTTGCGTATTGGATTTTGGTTCGGATAAGACTAATACCCAAGCAGGAACATTTACAATAACTTTCCCAACACCCACGGCGACTAACGCCATTATTAGAATTAGCTAGGAGTAATTATGCAAAAAGAATTAGCAAGCTGTGGCGATAACGCTGTAGCGACGTTACAAGCAAATGTAGCTATTCCGGAAGGAATGACGCAAGAAGGCTACTATCATGTTGAGTGCCGTGATGCACAAGGCAATTTAAAGTGGGAAGAGCAAGTTCCTAACCTAGTAGTTGCTATTGGTAAGCAGTTAATGCTTGATACCTTGTTACGTACTTCTGGTACATATACAACAGTTGGACCATTCTTAGGTTTAACTAAGGTTAGCTTGACTCCAGCCGCTACTGATACTATGACTACCTTGGTAACTACTAATGCTGCTGAGTTTATTAACTACACAGTTGGTGGTTCTGCAGTTCGTGGTACAGCCGTATTTGGCGCTTCTAGTTCAAGTGGTTCTACACCATCTAACGTAACAACTTCAACAGCCACTGCAATTACCTACACTATTACTGGTGCGGGCGGTACAGTTTATGGTTGCTTCTTAGTTACAGGTTCAGGTGCTGTTAGTACCCAAAGCTCTACAGCAGGTACTTTGTACTCAGAAGGCAACTTTGCAACAGCTAAGACTACAACTGCTGGCGATACTGTAAGCGTTACATATAGCACAACCGCTACAAGCTAAGGAGTCTTAAATGGCTCTAGTAGTTAATGACCGGGTACAACAGACTGGTACTGCTAATACAACCGTAAGTTTTACATTAAGCGGAAGCGTTACAGGCTATCAGTCTTTCTCTGTTATCGGAAACGGTAACACTACTTTCTATGGTGCTACAGATACTACTGGTAACTGGGAAGTAGGTATCGGTACATATGCTACTGGCGGTACGCTTACTCGCACAACAATTTTAGCTTCTAGCAACTCTGGGTCTGCAGTTACATTTAGCGGTACGGTTACTGTATTTGTTACATACCCATCTGAAAAATCGGTGAACTTAGATGCATCTGGTAATGTTAGCGCTCTTGGGACGATTACTTCAGCGGTTTGGAATGGAACAACAATTCCAGTGGCTTATGGTGGTACTGGCGTTACTACTTCTAGCGGTGCTAATAGTGTTGTCCTACGTGACACTAATTCCAATATAACAACTAATAATACTTTTAATGGTTACACATTAGTTACAGCAGCTGGTGGTACAACCACAATGACAGCAGCTTCTACGTTTTATCAAAAATTAGTTGCTGGTGCAGGTGGGCAAACATTTAAATTACCTGACGCTACTACGTTACCAAACGGTGCAACATATATTTTTGACAACGATTCTACTGGTACATTAACTATTCAAGATAGTACTGGCGGGGCGATTGACGCCATTACTGCTGGCGCTCTTGATTATATTTATCTTGAGTCAAATGGAACTGTAGCTGGCTCTTGGGGGCAGTATGCATTTGTACCAGCTTCTTATGACTTTAATATAACCTCTGCATCTTTTGGTAACGCCACAATTTCTAACGCTGTTTGGAATGGAACCACAATTGCTTCTGGATATGGTGGTACAGGTTTAACTACTTTTACTGCGGCTAACAACGCTCTTTACTCTACATCATCTTCTGCTTTAGCTGCTGGTACTTTACCTGTTGCTGCTGGTGGAACTGCTGGAACTACTGCCGCTACTGCGTTTAATAACTTAAGCCCAATTACTACAACTGGCGATTTAATTATTGGTACCGGCACAAACACTGCTGGTCGGCTTGGTATTGGTACTTCTGGATACGTACTTCAATCTAATGGTACAACTGCTTCTTGGGCGTCTCCTCCCGGCTCTAGTACATTAAATATTCAAGACTTTACGGCAACTTCTGGACAAACATCTTTTACACTTACATATACTGTAGGTCTTGTAGAAGGCGTTTATCGTAATGGTATTAAGCTAGGCCAAGCTGACTATACAGCTACAAGCGGTACGGCTATTGTTTTAGGCACGGGTGCTATTACTGGCGATTTAATTGAAGTTGTTTATTTCACTGCGGTTGCTGTTACAAACGTAGTTAATACTTTCTCTGCGGGCACTACAGGGTTTACACCATCAACTGCTTCTACTGGTGCAGTTACTCTTGCTGGTACATTAAACGTAGCTAATGGCGGTACTGGATTAACAACGGCAACAGCCAACGGCATTGTTTATGGAAATGGTACAAGCGCATTAGGTGTTACTGCGGCAGGAACAACGGGTCAAGTTTTAACTGCAACTACTGGTGGTGCTCCTACTTGGGCTGCCGCTGCTGGCGCAACTATTACAGGCACTACAACTACCGGTACTTACTATGTTGTCGGTACAACTTCAACCTCTGGGTCATTAACTACAGCTTCTATTTCAAACACTAACGCCGTTTCTTACAATGCTAATACCGGTGCTTTGACTGCGGTATCTATGGTTTCATCTTCTGATGAGCGTTTAAAAACAAACTGGGTTGGTTTAGATTTAGATTTTGTGGCTCGGTTATCTGATGTAAAGCATGGCACTTTTGAGCGTATTAGTAGTGGTAATCGTGAAGTTGGTGTAACAGCCCAATCACTACAAAAAGTTATTCCAGAAGCTGTTATCGAAGGCGATGATGGTATGTTAGCCGTCAACTACGGCGGAGCAGCTTTGGTTGCAACTATTGAATTAGCCAAAGTAGTTCAGGAATTACGTGCAGAAATTAAAGAATTAAAGGCAAGGTTAGATAAATGACACAAGCTAATAACGTAGCTATTGAAAGCTCACAGATAAACTCTTCTGGCGTATTACAAGTAGCTGGTGGTGGTACTGGGGTAACTACTTCTACTGGTTCTGGAAGCGTTGTTTTAAGCGCAAGTCCTACTTTTACAGGAACTATTGTTGCTCCTACTGTAAATGCTGGAGCAGCTACTGCTTTAACACTGCAATCTGCTGGAAATACTGTTGCAGTTCATACTACTGGTGGATTGATGCAAATTTATGGAAGTTCAACAAATAGCACTTTTACTGGTAGTGGTGAAATAGCTTTAAAAAATAGCACAGATAATTCATACATTAGTTGGC
>Ga0207957_1000252_pt1 | contig 12898 bp, 21 predicted proteins | sample CryBogCBH27Jun07_FD_184603 | JGI IMG/M metagenome (GOLD analysis project Ga0207957, IMG submission 184603) | Freshwater microbial communities from Crystal Bog, Wisconsin, USA - CBH27Jun07 (SPAdes) | ecosystem: Environmental > Aquatic > Freshwater > Lake | place: Crystal Bog, Wisconsin, USA...
CCCTGAGATAATCGCCCTGCGTGAGGAGGTAAGACCCTACTCGATAACCATGAGAAGGATAGACTCAGGACTTGAGATTCTTGTGGTTTTGATAAACGCTTTTAGAGACCAAGTAACTCTGGGTCATAGAGGAAACATGGACATATCACTAATCTAAACTCAACGCACATGAACAACACGGTGATACAACTACCAAACGGAGACTTTACTGTGATACACGGAGAAACACCATCCGGTAGCGCACAGGTTCAATCCAGGACACACAAACGCATTCGACGATAAATAATACTAATATGAAAGAAATAACTAATTCTTTTGAGCGGATGGTTACCACAGAGATGCATGTACAAAACAGATACTCATTGGATTCTAATTTGATAGACGGTGACACATTGACTGAGGGTTTAACGTTTGTGACAGAAATTTGGAACGAGTACTTTAACATGTCAAGGCAGATAAACGATCAAGTATATAATTCAGAACTATGAGGAAGATAACCATATACGACCCATACCGACACCTGCCAATTGACGTAATAGATAATATGGTTCGTAAGCTAGTGTTGCCTTTTCATGACAAACTCTTACACATAGAAACAAGACTGGCAAGGGTGCAGTTATCTGAGGTTTATGTACAAATGATGTATAAACTACACGAACAATGAAAAGAACATTTTCTATACAATACATGGCTACACCCGGCTTCCTGTATCAGTTGACAGACCCGCTCTCGGACCAGATCATACACGAGATTGACAGGGAACTGTACTACGAATTGAATTACGGTACCCACACCGATCTCGATAGGAAGATAAGGGACGTGCTTTTCGAGTGCTTAGAAGAGGAACTAGAACAACAACACTTAAACTTTAACGTATGAAACGGATACAAGACAACGAATTTGATTCTATATTTCAGAAGCAGTATACAGGAAGGACCAGAGAGATTATCTTGAGTGTAACAGTTGAGAGCTTAGTGGACGAGGACGTAATAAACACTTCGTTTAGCATGCTAGGAGCCACGGTATACACGCAACTGAGACAAAACCTGTATTGGCGTTTAGTAAACAACAACCGAGGATTGTAAAACTGACACCCACATTCGACTTCTACAGGATGAAAAAGCTAGACCACAGACACCTCATAGATAAGTTATCATACGGGTTTAATGAATCGCTAACCTCTACAATAGACAACGACCTGAAAAGAATCTGGTCCCAACAGTACCTTTTGTTAGAACTACAGCTAGAGGTACAGAGACTATTCGAGTTAATCCGAAGATTCCACACCACAGCATGAAACCAATACTACAAAAAACCAAGAAATTCGACCTAGCGTTCTACTACAGACTGTACGAGAACCTACACCAACCCGTGCACAAGCAGGTGTACCCAGAGGCCACAGAAGTAATAACAAGACAGACACTGAACACAAACATAAAACAACCCCTGCGCGAGACGATATTGACGATATACGTTAACATACACAGGGAACTAAACGAAAGACTAGAACGATGAAAAGGATATCAATACTACAGATGCTACTATGGAAGATAATAGGTTGGAACAGCATATTCTCAAAATTAGGACCAGAAGAATCAAAACACTACCAGACATTCCAAACGGCGTTGAGATACCCGCTGTACGATGACCTAGAGCTACGACTGGAAGCACAGGGACTGGACCATCACACCGACACAGAAACAGATACAGGAGAACAGGTAGTACCCACAGTGGACGGTGTAGCTGCCGCACCCGTGTAGGGTAGACGTGAATGCCCCTGTAAGTGCGGACAAAGTAGGAGATACAGGGGCGGAAGAACGTACAGATCGAAACAAGGGCGTTGACAGGTAGGATATAATTACTAGTCACAGGGGAGAGGTAGGAGAACGAAAGGCGGGGTAGAGTTCCCAAGAGCCCAAAACTTCCAGGGATACTCGACACGATACAACCGGTTTGTATATATGGTAACCAATCAGTTACGCTGTACAAAACGAAAAAGGTATTCGAAAAAGGTATCCCAGGTCCAAAAACGAAAAAGGTATACGGAAACGAAAAAGGTAATTCATGAAGCAGATAGGTAAACAGGAGATGTGCGCTACGAGGGGCATCATCGGGTTTGAGTTGGGCATCAAGGTCCAATGCAGGACGCTATTGGGGCTACAGTTCGATGCGGGTTGGTGGGCGGCCGTGAGGGGTTTAACGCATGCCAACGCGATGATCGTGCGGCAACCCCTATCGTTTGGTTTTCAAAACAAAAAAAAATAAACAGGTGTTGCGTGATCGCCCTCTGCATATCGGTTGTGGATTGTGATGTATAAAAGCGTGTTAGCTGTCATGCTTCTCCTTAAGGTTAGTTTTCCGGTGAGACCTGCTCGGTGTACTCGCTAACTGCCCGCTCAATCGCCAAAAGGGTACTTGCTTTACTGGGTAACAGTGGCTTCAGTCATAAATATCGGTGTTTTGGAAAAAAACGGATGTGTGATAAAAAAATAATTGGTACTTTTTAAATATATGTTTAAATAGATATATGTAATAAAAGTAATGTATGTATGGTCACATTAAGAAAACAAATACCCGAGAAAAGTCTTTTTATTCTCGAAAGTTTGTCGTATATTTACAAAGTAACAAAACAACCAACGATGAAAAACAGACACGCACAGGCGATCAGCAACGCACTAAAGGCCACAGACATACCGTGTACCCTGATAGTGACAAAGAACTCGGTAGACATAACCCTGGGCGCCTTCTGGCCTTCGGACCTTGTTCACAGGATATACAACGCCATCGGCAACACAGCACCGAGAAACTCATACCGTATGTGTGCGGAAGTGGACATGCCTGCCAAAGAGAGATTCGAGAGCGTGCGCATCAACGGCGGCCGTAAGGACTACTGGCCAAGATTTTAGGTTACGAAAACAAATACCCGAGAAAAGTCTTTTTATTGTCGAAAGTTTCATCTATATTTACATCCTAACAACAACTTAAAATTATGGCAGTTTACAGAGAAGCTTACAAAACAATCGAGGCAATTAAAGGCTTATCACAAACTATTCATCCCGATGCGTTTGATTATGGTGCACTAACCAAAAAGGGTGACAAACTATGGCAAGCAGTAGAGCAGCTTGCTGACTGGTACGGTAACAAGGAGACACGTGTTCATTCATCATACGGGTCTTGTAGCAGCACTACCATAATGATAAAGACCATAGAAGAGTGGCAGACTGGCAACGAAGAGCACTATAAGATAACCTACAATAAATTTGATAAAGAATATAGGGGCGCTGATGGATTTTTTGAGGTGGAATTGGTAAAGATAATACCATCTACCAGGAAATATGATATGAGGGATTTATAATAAAAACAAATATATGTCAAAAGGCTTTTTATTGTCGAAAGTTTGTCTTATATTTACAAAGTAACAAAACAACCAACAATGAAAAAACAAATAAAGTTATACGTCGATGGTATCGGATGGAAACCATTCAATTTATATAATCGACGGGAATTGCTAAAACGTTGCATTTCAATTCATGAAAATGCATCAATTGGTGATGGTGTATCAATCGGTTATAGTGTATCAATCGGTGATGGCGCAACAATCGGTAGTGGTGCATCAATTGGTAATGGTGCAACAATTGGTAATGGTGTAACCATCGGTAATGGTGTAACAATCGGTAATCGTGTATCAATCGGCGAGAGCGCATTAATCGGCGAGGGTGTAATAATCAGTAATGATGCATCAATCGGTAGTGGCGCATTAATTGGAAAGGGTGCATTAATCAGTAATCGCGTATCAATCGGCGAGGGTGTATTAATCGGCAATGGCGCATTAATCAATAGTAGTGAATTAATCGGAAATGATGCCTTAATTGGTGCTTAAATGATGTGGGCTTTCAGTTATTAAAAACAAATATACGACAAAAAGTTTTTTATTGTCGAAAGTTTCATCTATATTTACATTCTAACAACAACATAAAGAAATGACTTACGCACAACAGTACTACGCCAAACTCAAGGCGAAAGAATTGGGAATCTCTGTAGAGGAATACCTGGCCAACAAGGGCAAGTCCATCGCGGGCGGCACGGTCAGCGTGGTACAGAGGCCGAAGCCAACGTTTGAAAAGGTCACCAACCTCGAGACCATTCACGTGAACGATAAGATGCTGGCCACACATAAGACCGGCATAATCATAGACAAACTGATATCGTACGAGGGCGGAATCCCTGTTGGCACGAACATAATGATAACAGGCGACCCTGGCGTGGGCAAGACCACCGTTGCGCTACACACCCTAGCACACCTACAAAAGAACAACAAGAAACTGAAGTGCCTTTTCATATCGTGTGAGATGGGTAAAATCCAGCTATACAAGTACATGCAACGCTTTCCTGTGTTCGGTTGCGTGAAGACAATGATTGCCTCGGACTTCTTAAACTACAACATGAAGGACGTCATTGAAGAGCTTTTGAAACAGGGCTACGATTACATACTCGTGGATTCTATGGCAGAACTCATGGAGTCGGTAAAAGAGGACGCTAACATGAGCATCAAAGAGGTGGAGAAGTGGCTGATCGATCTTTGCATCAAGAACAACGAGGGCGATAACGCTCGAGGCGTTTACTCAACGTTTCTACTAATCCAGCAAGTTACTAAATCCGGTACGTTTGTGGGCAGCAACAAGGTTAAACACATGACTGATGCTCACATGGAAATGAAGCGTGAGAGCATGAAAGACGGCGGCGGCACCTACATCGTATTCACCAAGAACAGAAACGGCCAGGCAGACCAGCGATGGAACTACCAACTCAACAACAACGAGATACACTACGGCTACTTGGTAGATGAGACAGAGGAGACTGAGGGCGAAGAGCCAAAACAGTTTGACGTGATAGTAAACAGAAACGGCGCCGACTTGGACCTAAGCGTGTTGAACTAGGCACACATTAAAAAAACAAATACCTGTAAAAAAACTTTTTTTTCTCGATTATTTCATCTATATTTACATTCTAACATAAAAAAAACAGTTATGGCACTATTAAAAGTTGGCGACAAGGTTCGCATCATTGAGAACACATCAAACGGTTTCAGAAAAGGTACTCAGAACCTGGTAATCGTAAACGTCGATAAAGGCGACACGAGAATACCTTATAACGTACAAAACCCAAGGACTGGCGATACGATGTGGCACAAACAGTCGGACGTAGCCCTGATGGAGAAGAAGCCCACTGTGTGCTTTAAGCCCACACCGGCCGCAAAGACCAAAAAGACCGGGTTTACCGTTGATGAGAAATTTATCAAAGAGGCGCACGGTGCTGCTTGTAGCGAGTGGAAACAGAAACTCGAAAAGAAGTTTCCTGAAGTGTTTGCGAGTAAGTTTTTCAAATTTAACGAAGAGCACGTGGTGTCCATAAGCTGTACAAACGAGTCTCCGCTGTTCGTAGCAAACGGCCTTGCAGCGAGCACAGAATTACAGATGACGTCTTTGATGGTGGCCGACGCATACGAGATGAGCGTGATTGACAAAAGCGGTAACGTGCTTGCAAAGTACCCCTACCACACGTCTATCGCCTTCACCAAGAAGAGATAGGTTGTTGTTTTTTGATATACGAATGGCCTGGGTGCATACCTGGGCCATTTTCAATTGGTTACGTATACGAATAAAAAATACCTGTTAAAAAGCTTTTTTTTGTCAAAAATTTGTTCTATATTTACATCCTAACAACAACTAAAAGATATGTACAACTTAGCAGTTTTAAACTTCAATTCAGGCTCAGTAGAATTCCACTCGGTACCGGCACACTTAACCATGGATTCCGGCGCCATGGAGCAGTACCTTACGGAAACTTTGGAGTATAACATGGACGAAATCGAGTGGATGTGCAGCCTTCACGGTGAACCTATCCAAGTCAATTATAACTAAAACAAATATACGTTCAAAGGCTTTTTTTATTAGGAAATTCGTCTTATATTTACATCATAACCAACAACACAAAACATGTCAACTTTAAAAATCGGCAACAACGTTATCACAAGAAACGCATGCGCAAACGTATACGAGAACATCACCAACCCACAGCTATCCAGCGAATTTCGAATCACCGCCGCCTCAGGCAGCCCGTTCTCTGATACTTTGCGATTTGAAGACCAGCTCATCAGGTCCCTGTACGAGAGCGGTAACATTAAACTAAGAAAACAACTGGAGTCGGTTTTCGGTATCACGGTCGACTTCGACTTAAAAGAACTCATCGACAATGCGTACAAGGCCGTAAAACCCACCACTCTATCAAGGCTTGACAGAGTTACTCTATCAAGGCACCACATAACCACAGAGACCATAGGAGGCCAGAAACACGTTCTCGTACAACTGCCGAACTGTAACACCGAGTGGACCTTTGAGGCGTTTGACTTCGTTAAGGCATTCGTAAAACTGAGTCCAAGGTCGTTTCCTGTCCACCACGGCAATTCCAGCTACGTCAGCAAGCCACAACTTTTCGATAACTCTGAGTACCTTTACATCGAGTTTAACCAATAACAAAAACAAATATACGATCAAAAGCTTTTTTTATTCGATTATTTCACTTACATTTATATCCTAACATAAAAACAATCTCATGGATAACCCAAAATTTAAAGCAGGCGACAAGGTTCGCGTAGTTAATAATACTACTCACGGATTCCGTACAGGCACAAAAGACCTAACCGTCTTGGGATGTTCCGGAGAAGAGCGTACAGGTGAAGGCGTATTTAATGTATACCGTGTACGCAAGGGATCTGAAAAAGGCTATGAACCATGGAGTGAAATTCTGGCCCACTACGAACGTGACTTGGAGCTGATGAGCGGACCGGAGACCAAACCCGGTAAGATCGAAGTCGATGCGGACTTTATCAAACAGGCACACGCGGCCGCATGCAGCGTGTGGCAAGAGAAACTCGAAGAGAAGTTTCCTCAGGTATTTGAGAACCCCCGCTTGACGTTGAAACTCACAGACACAGATACGCACACAATCCATAACTTCCAGATAGGGGACACCGGTGTAAATCTGGCCATCGGCAGTGGATTGGTGGACAAAGAGTACAAAGAGAGGTGCCTCGTCTTGCTTGGGGACTATCAAAAAGAATACGAATTCAAAATCGAGACTTCTGCACACAGCGGTGGCCGTCAGGTGGTGGTGATTGTGCCCAGACAAAAATAGAGTTGTTGTTGGATTAGTTATATAGAAGCGCCTGAAACATGGCGCTTTTTTAAAAATTTTTTGTAACGATCTCAAAATTCAGATATTTATTAATGTACGTAGAGATATACGGGTGTGGATACCTTGATAACTTAGTACAAATACTTTACAATACAATAAAAAGTTTTTACTTTTAGTAATATAGACACACCAGGGTATCCACCTTAGGGCTTCACAGCCACCTGGTAAAATCATAGCAGCTCTACCAAGGGCTGCTTTTTTTATGTCTCTGCATATAGGGTCTTAATCGGGTTCATACCTTGTGCTATTACAGAGATACCACCAATGAAATATCCGCTCAGTTACAATAGAGCTTGGTAGTTGATTAAACTTTATACCAAGAAAACATCGAATCGTCTAAAGTGATAGCAATGTCCAAACCTGACAACTATCGACAGTGAAAATAATAGCGACAGACGATTTGCCCGCAGGATAGGGACTTGTATTACGGGACAGTGAATTTAATCTGTTATATTAAAGAATTCACAACTTTGACTATCTGGCTCTCCCGGCTATTCACTGGATATAGTGGTTATGTCATATATGAATAAAAAATACTTGTAAAAAAGCTTTTTTTTGTCGAAAATTTGTTCTATATTTACATTCTAACAACAACAAAGCATGATAGCACTACTTACCGTAATATTAGTCCTGGTGATTGGCAACTCAAAACATAACGAATTCAAAGACACATTACTATAAAATAAATACAGTCAGGTGGTGCAATTGGTAGACAACTGGTAGATGGGTTCGAATCCATTACAGTAGGTATGCAGGTTCGAATCCTGTACTGACTACAAAATAGTTATAACATGAAACCAATAACAAACAAACATAAAGAGATAAAAAAAGCGAAATATAAATATCCTTGGTACAAGGCATTTGTTAAATTACTTAAAAACCAAAAGCAAAAGGACTTTAAGAATGAGAGAACCATTCACATGTCCTAAGTAATATAGTCAGGTGGTGTAAGCGGCGAAACACAATCCAATAATCGGCAACTAAGATGATATGGTGGACAGTTGCACATACAGGTTCGAATCCTGTCCTGACTACGACAGTTAGATACAAGTTTTTGGTAGTTCTTAAATACGTATACTATGCGTGAGGTGGGTTTCATTAACTTTACACCAGCAGGTCCAAAACTAAAAGTTAACACAGGTTTAACAAAGGAGTAAGGGAAAGATTGACTACCGAGTACCTTACACCTTACTGTGAATCTAGTCAGGTGGCGTAATTGGTAGAGCAGGTAGATGACACAGATACTGATTCTGTAATTTTCCGTTATACAGGTTCGAATCCTGTCCTGACTACGAATCAATTAAAATTATAAAAACAAATATACGACCAAAAGCTTTTTATTGTCGAAAGTTTGTATTATATTTACAAAGTAACAAAACAACAACCAAATGAGAACCATCGAATTAAAAGTATTTACATTTGACGAATTGAGCGAAGAGGCCAAAAAGAGGGCGCTTCAAACCAACCGTGACGTCCTTGTCGAATCAGACTGGTGGGAGAGCGATTTCTACGACGCCAAGGAGACAGCGGACATGGATATTAAAGAATTCGATATATTTCGTGGCAGCATCACGTCTAAAATAATCACGAGCTGTAAACAATCAGCGCAGAAAGTGCTCGAAAACCACGGAGATTCTTGTGCCACATATTCCATCGCCAAGAAGTTTTTAAGCGACCTGGATAGCCTAGAATCGCAACCGGACACAGCCAAGACTGAGGTACTGATAGAAGACCTTGAGGACAGGTACAAGACAGATATGGAAAAACAGTATCTGAGGATGCTGGACACATCATACGATTATCTACTATCAGACGCGGCCATTATCGAGTTCTTGGTGGATAACGAGTACGAATTCCTTGAGGACGGGCGCTCATATAAGTAAAAAAAATACTTGTTAAAAAGCTTTTTTTTGTCAAAAGTTTGTCGTATATTTACAAAGTAACAAAACAACACAGCATGAGACAGAACGCAATAGAGATTCGCGAACAGCTGCTTGAAGCAGGCTTTTCAGACACACAAATCCTGGAATATCTGCTTTTCCATTATATGTCAGGCTGGGACGCAGAGAAGGCCATGACATCCATAAAAGAAGAATACGAAGCGGACTTGGACAGCTAACACATTATAAAAACAAATACCTGTCAAAAGGCTTTTTATTGTCAAAAGTTTGTCTTATATTTACAAAGTACCAAACAAAAAAATCAAAGTTATGAATACAGCTACATCATTGGCCACCGGCAACGCAAACAATATTATCGCTCCTATCTCTTTGGAAGCAGCACGTGAAAAGGCACCCGCAATCTTTGCAGAAGGACCGCACTCACGCCTCAGTAAGAATTACAAATTCACCAGTTCGTTGGAGCTCATCAGCCACTTCGATTCGCTCGGCTTTAAACTAACAAACGCAAAGCAGAGTTCGAGCAAGAACGCAAATCCCCTCTACACGCAGTACGGCACTCACATCATGGAATTTCAATCTCCTGAACTGTATATGAAAGACAATCGCGGTGGCATCGAAGGTCGTCCCACTATCATGGTAATCAACAACCACAACGGTGACAGACCGCTACAGATCGAAGCAGGAATCTTCCGCTTGGTGTGCTCTAACGGGCTGGTGATTAAGACCCAGGACTTTGGCTCTATGAAGGAGCGCCACATCAAGTACAACATCGATGAGGTGAAGCAAATCCTGGACCAGAAGGTGTCTACGGTGGAACACGCCGTGGCAAACATCAATCGCTGGATATCGCGTGAGATGTCTTCCAAAGAGCAGTTCGCCTTTGCGACAGAGGCCTTGGCGTTACGTCTCTCAGGCGACCGCCAACCAGAACAGTACGAAATCACAGGTCTGTTGGAAGCACGCAGAAAAGAGGACGTTGGCTCGGACCTTTGGAGGGTGTTCAACCGTGCACAAGAGGGTCTGGTACGTGGCGGCTTCTCGCTTAACAATCGCGAGGCGCGTCCTATCAAGAACCCGATGGCAGAGTTCGAACTCAACCAGCAACTGTGGACGATAGCAGAAAAGTACGCAGCGAACTAGTAACACATTATAGAAATTGTTGTTGTTTTGATATAAAAGGGGGCGTCCAAAAGGCGCCCTTTTTCTTGTCCATTGGTTATCAATCAGTTACGTATTACATAAAAAAATACCTGTTAAAAAGCTTTAAAGTGTCAAAAGTTTGTCGTATATTTACATCCTAACAACAACACTAAAGCACGTGAAAGAGCTAATCGACGATTCTATCAAAGCGACCAAAGAGGAGAGGATAAGGGCGATATTCCTAGAGTACGCACAGGGCAACTACCATTTAGAAATCACCCACGACGACCTTCTAGAGATAGCCAGGAGGATAGTAGACGAGGGCTTAAATGGATAAAACAAATATACGACAAAAGGCTTTTTTTATTCGATTATTTCACTTATATTTACACAGTACAAAACAACATAAAGATATGACAAAGCAAATCTCACTTTACCGATCAGTACTAAACTTCATCAACCAGTTCAACCCGGGTCAGACCTACACCTCACAGGATTTCAAAACCTATCTGGGTCCGATCACAAGGGAGAAGGGTCAGCACAGGATGTGGAACGGCCAGTGGTACAGGGTTCGTTCGTACCAGTCCTACCTACGTTCGATAGGCATGTTAACAAACGTCTCTCGTGGTGTGTGGAGGGTAAACTACAACATACCAGAGTGGATGTCACTCACAGTCGTAGAGACCCTAAAGGGTTACAAGGACTACACTGGTCACTACACCAAAGACAAAAACGCGGTAGAGCGTCGTGAGTCGTACGCTTCTGCACTGGAGTCGTTCAAAGCGATGAGCGACAAGAGCAAGACACCACAACCCAAGTTCAACATAGGTGACAAGGTGATATGCGTTGCCACAGAGAAGATACCCACCGACGGTAAAAACTTCACGGAAGCGTGCGGAATAAAGATCGGTGACGTACTGACCGTGTCACGCCCCTCTGAACCCTACACGCACAGCGACCGCTCACTCGTTATAGAGTTCAAAGAAAAGGGCTCGCTTCACCTGGCTTCCAACTTCAAAATCTGGATTCCTACACCGCCAAAAAACATCTTCAAACCCAAAGTAGGTGACAAGGTGAAACTGGTGAGCAAGACATCCGATTTCTACGCAGACGCGAAGGAGTACATACACAGGGAGAAACTGACGTTAGGTAGTACCTACACAGTCAGCAGGGTGTGCCACAACGGCAAGCCCGACGAGTGGGCAGACATGTTCGTAGAGCTGAAAGAAGGACGTAGCGGCTGCGAGTTCAACATACCCGTAGACTGCTTCGAGCCTGTCACACCAAAGAAGGACAAGGACAGGGACTACACGGGCACCGTGTTCGAAGAGACGAGCAGCGGCAACCTCTTCAGGATAGTAAAGCGCGCCAACGCTACGCGCTACACGGTGGATAAGCTGTTGGACCCCGCAGGCGACTGGAGCAGGACACGGCCTATAGAGTACATCTCTTTCACGGCCGATGAGATAACAGGCAACCTAGGAAGGACATGGCAGGTTCGCACGCAGACCCTGAAGAGCGAGCTCATCACGGCGATGGCCCGCGTCAAGAACGACGACGAGTTGAGAGCGATACTGAAAAAAATACTCGCTTAGCACTAGCAAGGCGCCAACGGCCCGTTAGCACTGTGCAGGAAGCCCGGATTAATGATGCTGGGACACTGCTGGCTGGGGGCCTTGTCGTTAAGTACTTCTCACACACCCAGGAATTTCCAACTCCTGCCAAAAACATATATACAAAACAAATGACATGAAGACAGAACAAGAGATAATTGAAATAGCAAACAAGCTTACTCCTATTCTTGATAGTACGCAAAACAGCAGCTTACAAATAAGCGCAAGAATAGGGTTTAAAGAAGGATACACCCAAGCCCAAGACGATATGCAAGCTGAATTAGAGAAACTTAAAGCAGAATTGCAAGAGGCTAAGAATGATGCTATGCTTGATAACACTATTATTGAGAACTTAAAAAAAGAAATATGGACGATTAAATCGAAACTGGTCCAGAAGATTGCGTCCATTCAAGATGATTACAACTCAATGGATGATAAGTGTGCTCTATTAGAAAAAGCCCATGCCGATGTGGTGGTTAAGAACAAGGAGTTAGAGGATAGATTGCAAGAGGCTGAGGATGATGCGTTAACTTTTCAAAAGTATTTACATTGTCGTAATATGGAACTGCGAGAAATTAACAAAAATGGCGAACTTGTTTATATGAACAGGCTTGGTATTATTTGGTTTGGTAGCGAATTGTATAAGCATTACGAACAATCTAAAACACAAGACAATGAAAAGGGGACAACTATGTAGATTATTTGATGGTACTCACGCCATAATCCTAAAAATAGGAACAGAATATATCTGGGGTAACACTGTATCAGTATTACCTTTAAACGATTCACCATTTTATTGTAAGGGGGTAGTTGAAAAATTATTTCCACATCAATTAACTTTAATATAAGACAACCGACAATGGAAAATAAAACTATAATAGCAGTATTGTGTAATTGCCACAACATAATACACGCAAAAGTTAAAGACGAGCATTTTAATGAAGCAGAATATAAAACATAAACTATATGAAAGTATTAATTGATTTAACC
>Ga0207957_1000255_pt1 | contig 12870 bp, 14 predicted proteins | sample CryBogCBH27Jun07_FD_184603 | JGI IMG/M metagenome (GOLD analysis project Ga0207957, IMG submission 184603) | Freshwater microbial communities from Crystal Bog, Wisconsin, USA - CBH27Jun07 (SPAdes) | ecosystem: Environmental > Aquatic > Freshwater > Lake | place: Crystal Bog, Wisconsin, USA...
CTGTTAAAGCGCGAGGCTGCTCATAAATTTCTTTTTGCATGAAGTGATCGTATGGGCCTAACTCCATCGAAGATAAAGTCACATCACTGATATGCGTTTTGCGGATAATTGCTTTTTTATCTTTATCGAAAATTTGAATGCCATCTTTTTTAACTTCTACGACATCGCCATCTTCAAGATAGATGACTTTTTTAGTGACCGCTAAAAGTGCTGAAATATCCGATGCAATAAAGTTTTGTGTGTCACCTAAGCCGATAATTAAAGGACAACCTAAACGCGCACAAATCATTTCATCAGGATTTTTAAGAGAGATCACGGCAATGGCAAATGCACCTCTTAGTTCTTCACCCAACATTTGGGTGGCTTCTAAAAGTGATTTGTTTTTATGTTTTACAAAGTAATGGATGAGGTGTGCGATGACTTCGGTATCTGTTTGTGACTCAAATTGATATCCTAATTTTTTAAGGCGCTCACGCTCTTCTTCATAGTTTTCAATAATGCCGTTATGCACCACGGCGATTTCACCTTCCGAAATATGAGGATGTGCATTGAGTTCTGTGACGCCACCGTGCGTTGCCCATCTTGTATGACCAATACCTAAGAAGCCTTCTAGCTTTTGATCTTTCACCATCGTTTCAATTTCAGCCACACGGCCCACAGATCGCACACGTTCAATGCCATTACGAAGTACTGCGATACCTGATGAATCATAACCACGATATTCCAGACGACTTAATCCTTCGATTAAGTTAGGAACGATGTTTTGATTTGAAATTGCACCTACAATGCCGCACATAGTTAAAGTCTCTTTATTTTTTTGTAGGTTTAGTCCAGCCAGATATGCTGGTTTGCTTTGAACGAGACACCGTGAGGTCTCCCGGGGGTGCGTCTTTAGTGATGGTCGATCCTGCCGCGATGGTAGCACCCTTACCAATTTTAATAGGGGCCACTAATGCTGTATTTGATCCGATAAACACATCATCTTCAATCGTGGTCGGATGTTTATTAGCACCATCATAATTACAAGTAATCGTACCAGCGCCAATATTGACTGATTTACCGACTAGGCTATCGCCGACATAACTTAGGTGATTGATATTCGTTTCATTATTTACTTCACTATTTTTAATTTCAACAAAATTGCCGATGTGCACGTGGTTTTGAAGTTTTGTGCCGGGTCTTAGTCTAGCAAAAGGTCCGATACGACAATCTGAACCGACAGTACTTTCGACAATATGTGAATAAGGCTCAATCGAAGTGTGATCACCTATCGTGCTATCTTTAATATGTGAATAAGCCGCAATCTTCACATGATTGCCTAAATGCACTTTGCCTTCAAAAACACAACCCACGTCAATCGTGACATCCTGACCTGCGGTGACTTCACCTCGAATATCAATGCGACTTGGATCTATGAGGGTAACGCCTTCTTCCATCAATTTTTTTGCTGTCATAAGTTGATAGTTTCTTTCCATGGTTGCTAATTCAGATTTCGAATTAATCCCGGTAATCGATACTTCATTATCCGCAGATTCGCTTAATACTTCAATGTTATCTTCGATAGATAACCCTACAATATCTGTCAAATAATATTCTTTTTGTGCGTTCTGATTATTGAGTCGTCCTAGCCAATTTTTTAAAAGATGATTCGGGGCACACATGATGCCAGTATTAATTTCTTTAATATTTTTTTGTGAAGCATCACAATCTTTTTCTTCTACAATTTTTTGTATGCGGTCATCTTTTCTGACTATCCTGCCATAACCTTTTGGATCTTCTTTTGAATAGGTTAAAACCGCTAAATTTTTTTGGCCTTTTTTAATTAAACGTTGAATCGTTTCTTGATCAATCAAAGGCACATCACCATAAAGAATCAGTGTGTTACCCTCATCTTTAATGAAAGGAATCGCTTGTTGCACAGCATGGCCTGTACCTAATTGTTCTTTTTGTTCTGCCCATTGAATATGGGCTGATGGAAATGTTTTTTGAACCTGATCACCACCATATCCATAAACGACTATGAGTTGGTTTGGATTGAATGACATAGAAGCATCAATGACATAACCTAAAAGCGGTTTATGGGCGAGCGGTTGCAAGACTTTGGGTAAATCAGAACGCATTCGCGTTCCTTTGCCTGCAGCTAAAATCACAATAGATAAAGACATCATCAGTATTTTATCGTCTATTTGTCGTCACATGACATAAAAAAAGCAGCTTAAAAGCTGCTTTTAATAATTTTGTAAGTTTTAAAACTTAGTGTTTTTGACGTAATTTTTGAATGGCTTGAATTTGTGCAATCGCTTCCGCTAATTCAGCTTGCGCTTTTGCATAATCCACATCAGAAGAACGATTCTTCATCGCTTCTTCAGCCGCTTTTTTAGCAGCGTTGGCTTGTGCTTCATCAAGATCATGACCACGAATCGCTGTGTCTGCCAAGACAGTAACGACACCCGGTTGCACTTCTAAAATGCCACCTGAAATATAAATGAGTTGTTCTTCATTTTTATCCGCGAGTTTAATGCGAAGCGCACCTGGTTTAATCGATGTAATCATCGGTGCATGGCGAGGATAAATACCCACTTCACCCATTTGTGCAGGTGCCGCTATAAATTCAGCTTCCCCTGAAAAAATAGATTCTTCAGCACTTACTACATCAATATGAACTGTGGCCACCATGTCGTTTTTACCTAATCAATTAAGATAATGTTTTAGCTTTTGCTACAGCTTCTTCGATGCTACCTACCATGTAGAACGCTTGTTCTGGTAAGTGATCATATTCACCACTCACGATCGCTTTAAAGCCTTTGATCGTATCTTTGAGTGTCACATATTTACCAGGCGCGCCTGTGAATACTTCAGCGACGTGGAATGGTTGTGATAAGAAACGTTGAATTTTACGTGCACGGCTTACTGCTAATTTATCTTCTGGAGATAATTCGTCCATACCAAGAATCGCAATGATGTCGCGTAATTCTTTATAGCGTTGTAACGTCGATTGAACTGAACGTGCCACTTGATAATGTTCTTCGCCCACAATTTGTGGATCAAGCTGACGTGATGTGGAATCGAGTGGATCCACCGCTGGATAAATACCAAGAGATGCAATATCACGCGATAACACAACGGTTGAGTCCAAATGTTGGAATGTCGTTGCAGGTGATGGGTCAGTCAAGTCATCGGCTGGTACATAAACCGCTTGGATCGATGTAATCGAACCTGTTTTTGTTGAAGTAATACGCTCTTGTAGGCGACCCATTTCATCAGCAAGTGTTGGTTGATAACCTACCGCTGAAGGCATACGACCTAAAAGTGCAGACACTTCAGTACCTGCAAGTGTGTATCGATAAATATTGTCTACGAAGAAAAGAACATCACGACCTTCGTCACGGAATTTTTCAGCCATCGTTAAACCTGAAAGTGCAACGCGTAAACGGTTGCCTGGTGGCTCGTTCATCTGACCAAACACCATCGCTACTTTAGATTCTTCCATGTCATCTAATTTAATCACGCCTGCATCTGACATCTCATGATAGAAGTCGTTACCTTCACGTGTTCGTTCACCCACGCCTGCGAATACAGATAAACCTGAGTGTTGTTTAGCAATGTTGTTAATCAGTTCCAACATGTTCACTGTCTTACCTACACCAGCACCACCGAAGAGACCCACTTTACCGCCTTTAGCGAATGGACAAACTAAGTCAATCACCTTAATCCCCGTTTCAAGTAAGTCAACAGAAGGTGAGAGATCTTTAAAGTCTGGGGCTTTTTGGTGAATAGAACGGAATTCTTTAGATTTGATTGGGCCCATTTCATCGATTGGGCGACCAAGTACGTCCATGATACGGCCTAGTGTGCCTGTACCTACTGGCACGTTAATCGCAGCACCTGTGGATTTAAATGCAGTACCGCGCGCAAGTCCGTCAGACGAACCCATCGCAATCGTTCTAACAATGCCATCACCAAGCTGTTGTTGCACTTCAAGTGTCAACCCTGCTTCAGCTTGTGAGTCTTTGTCATCTATGATCAATGCATCAAATACTTTCGGCATTTGATCGCGAGGAAACTCGACGTCAACCACCGCACCGATACATTGCACTACTTTTCCGATTTGTTTACTAGCCATTTTTTTATCCTTAGGACTCTAAATAATTAATTCAACGTTATGCAACCGCAGCTGCACCACCCACAATTTCTGAAATTTCTTTTGTAATTGCCGCTTGACGTGCTTTGTTATAAATCAATTTCAATTCGCCAATCACATTCTTCGCATTATCTGAAGCTGACTTCATCGCAACCATACGTGCAGATTGTTCTGAGGCCATATTTTCTGTGACGCCGTGATAAATCAATGACTCAATATAACGTGTCAATAATTGATCGATCACACTTTGTGCATCCGGCTCATAGATATAATCCCATGGACCTTCTGGACTTCCGATTTTTTCCCCTGAGAGTGGTAACAATTGATCCACCACAGGCTCTTGCTTCATCGTATTAATAAATTTGGTATAACAAATAAAGAGCTGATCCACTTCGCCATTCACATAAGCATCTAACATCACTTTAATGGCACCGATAAGTTTTTCTACGTGCGGTGTATCACCTAAACCTGTGATGTGTGATTTTACATTCGCATTAATACGCGTCATGAAACCTAAACCTTTATTACCTAATGCGCTGACATGTACTTTTTTACCTTGTGATTCCCATTCTTTCATTTGATTCACAGACATTCTTAATACGTTGGTATTAAGACCGCCGCATAAACCTTTATCTGAAGTCACCACAATCAAACCAATATTTTTAACTTGGTCTTTTTTAACTAAGAATGGATGTTTATATTCAGATTGTGCATACGATAAATGCGCAGCTACATTTCTGATTTTCTCAGCATAAGGACGAGCCTGACGCATACGCTCTTGCGCTTTACGCATCTTAGATGCTGCGACCATCTCCATCGCTTTGGTGATCTTTCGTGTATTTTCTACACTCTTGATCTTGGTTCTGATTTCTTTACTACCGGCCATAATGACTCTTTATATTAGTAAGCGTTACTTGATTTGAAATCTTCAATGGCTTTTTCAAGTGCTTTTTCATTGTCACCTGATAAGTCAGTTGTTTTTTCGATGTCTTGCATGATCTTTTTATACTTAGAATTAATGAAACCATGCAATGCATTTTCAAATGCCAACACTTTGTTTGTTGGAACATCATCAAAAAAACCTTTGTTAGCTGCGAATAAAGTCACAGCCATTTGTGAAACACTTAAAGGTGCATATTGTGCTTGCTTCATAAGTTCAGTAAACATGCGACCGCGATCAAGTTGTTTACGTGTCGCCTCATCAAGATCTGAAGCAAATTGTGCGAACGCGGCTAATTCACGATATTGAGCTAATGCTAAACGTACACCACCCCCTAATTTTTTAATAACTTTAGTTTGAGCAGCGCCACCTACACGAGATACAGAAATACCTGCGTTAATCGCTGGACGAATACCTGCGTTAAATAAGTCTGTTTCAAGGAAGATTTGACCGTCAGTGATGGAAATCACGTTGGTCGGCACGAATGCAGATACGTCACCTGCAGCTGTTTCAATGATTGGCAATGCAGTCAGTGAACCTGTTTTACCTTTCACTTTGCCTTTTGTGAATTTTTCTACATATTCTTCATTCACACGCGCTGCACGTTCTAGTAAACGTGAGTGGATATAGAACACATCCCCTGGATAAGCTTCACGGCCTGGTGGACGTCTTAAAAGTAATGAGATTTGACGATAAGCAATCGCTTGTTTTGTTAAGTCGTCGTAAATAATAAGTGCATCTTCACCGCGATCACGGAAATATTCACCCATTGTACAACCTGCATAAGGCGCTAAGAATTGTAATGCAGCTGAATCAGATGCTGAAGCTGCCACCACAATGGTGTATTCCATGGCACCATGCTCTTCAAGTTTTCTAACTACGTTTGCAATCGTGGATGCTTTTTGACCAATCGCCACATAGATACAGGTCATGTTTTGACCTTTTTGATTAATAATGGCATCCGTTGCTACCGCTGTTTTACCTGTTTGACGGTCGCCAATAATCAATTCACGTTGGCCTCGACCGACTGGCACCATAGAGTCTACAGATTTCAAACCTGTTTGAACTGGCTGAGAAACAGATTTACGTGCGATTACACCAGGCGCTACTTTTTCAATTTTGTCAGTGAGTTTTGTTTTAACTGGGCCTTTGCCATCAATCGGTTGACCAAGCGCATTCACCACACGTCCAATCAATTCTGGTCCCACAGGCACTTCTAAAATACGGCCTGTACATTTACAGGTATCACCTTCAGTAATATGTTCGTAATCACCTAACACCACAGCGCCCACTGAATCTCTTTCAAGATTTAACGCAAGCCCATATGTGTTTCCTGGAAACTCAATCATTTCACCAGACATCACATTTGATAATCCATGAATACGCACAATACCGTCAGTCACTGAGACCACTGTACCTTGTGTTCTCGCTTCAGCGTTTGTCGAAAAATTTTCTAGTCGACTTTTGATGAGTTCACTAATTTCTGATGTAGATAACTGCATTACTATCTCCTGATAATGATTAGCTTAAGCTTTTAATGCGTACGCTAAATTTTGTAATTGCTCACGAACTGAAGCATCAATGACGGTATCGCCGACAATCACTTTAGTACCGCCTATGATTGCTTCATCGATCGTAACTTTTGCATCAATCTTTTTATTAAATTTCTTTTCTAAACTTTTCACTAGACTATCGACTTCTTTATCTGTTGGTTTTGAAGCCACAATAATTTCAGCTTCCAATGTACCTTCATCCGTTGCTTTTAATGCTTAAAATGCCAGACTAATTTCAGGTAATAAATTAACTCTTTTATATTCAATTAAAAGCTTAATGAGATTCTCACCATATTCATTGAGTCTTTTTGCTGCAATTTTTATAAGTGATTTTTCTCTTTCTTCATCTGAAACTTTTGAATCGTTAATAAATGTATGCATGCGCTCATCTTGTGAAACCTGCGCTAAAAATTTCAACATCTCAGACCACTCTTTGAGCGCTTTTTTTTCTTTAGCAAGATTAAACGCTGCAACAGCGTAAGGTCTCGCGATGGTAGAAATTTCCGCCATAGTGATCCTATAATTCTTTCGCTAATTTATTTAACATGTCACTATGTGCTTTCTTATCAATTTCTTTTAATAAGATTTTTTCAGCACCCGCAATAGCAAGTGATGACACTTGTACACGTAGAGTTTCTTTAGCGCGATTCACTTCTTGATCGATTTCAGCTTTTGCACCAAGAATGATGCGATCGCCTTCTTCTTTTGCTTGATTTTTTGCATCTTCTAAAATTTCTGAGGCTCTTTTCTCGGCTTGAGAAATGATTTCAGCAGCTTTTTGCTTAGCATCACCAAGAGATTGTGCCGATTTTTTCTCGGCTATTTCTAGAGAAGCTTTGCCTTCTTGGGCTGCAGCTAATCCATCAGCAATTTCTTTTTGACGTTTTTCAATTGCGCCTAAAAGAGGTGGCCATACAAATTTCACCGTAAACCAAATGAGAATCGCAAAAGCAATCGCTTGGGCAATTAACGTAAAATTAATATTCATTTCTGCTCCTTGTTTAAGTTCAGTATAAAGAACCTAAACAATTATTTTGCAACAACGCTTAATAATGGATTTGCAAACGCAAACATCATTGCTAAACCTACACCAATAATGAATGAAGCGTCGATCAAACCTAATAGTAAGAACACTTTTGCTTGTAATTGAGGAATCATTTCAGGTTGTCTTGCAGCACCCTCTAAGAAACTTGCACACATAATACCGATACCGATACATGCACCAAGCGCACCTAATCCAATTATCAAACCAATACCAATACCTGTATAAGCTTGAATCATCGCTAAAAATTGAGTTGTTTCCATGTTTACTTTCCCTTCAGTTAAAAATTACGTTAAAAATTAATTAATGGCCTTCATGCGCCATTGCTAGATAAACCACTGTGAGCATCATAAAGATAAAAGCTTGAAGCACAACAATTAAAATATGGAAGATAGACCAGCCTGCACCTAGTATCGCTCCAAAAAAAAGTCCTGACATACCTGTCGCAGCCCATAAACCCAAAAGTAAAAAGATAACTTCACCAGCATACATGTTGCCAAAAAGTCGAAGTGAATGAGATAAAGGTTTTGACACATATTCAATCAGATTGAATAAAAAGTTAAAAGGCCACACCCAAATTTTAGTGCCAAAAGGGGCTGTGTATAGTTCATGTAACCAACCACCTAATCCTTTTACTTTAATGCCAAAGTAAATCATGAGGAACCAAACTGCGAGCGCTAAAGCAAAAGTAGTATTTACATCAGAGGTTGGAACGCTTCGCCATTTATGAATACCTACAAAACTATAGATGGCAGCCATGATGTCAACTGGTAAAAAGTCCATCGCGTTCATGACTAACACCCAAACAAAAACAGTCAATGCTGCAGGAGCAATAAATGCATGTCGATTGCCATGAAAAATATTTTTAACTTGATCGTCTACGAAATCAAAAAGAAGCTCAACGAATGCTTGAGCTTTTGAAGGAACGCCTGCAGTAGCTTTTTTAGCTACCATCCAAATAAGACCCATGGCAATCAAGCCAAGAATAACTGACATCACTAAAGTGTCTATATGAATCGTCCAAAAAGACGCTTCAGCACCTTGTGTATTAAAACTTAAATGATGTTCAATATATTGGGATGGTGAACTTAATGTACCTTCATGTTCCATCAAACTATCCTAAATTCATTTATCAATTTTATTTAATTTAACAATTGAAGCGCCTGACAAAATCGCCGCAACTGCAAGTCCGACAATCAAAGCAAGTGGAACGAGTGCTTTATAAAATTTAAAAGCAATCCATAACACCGTGATTACTACAATGATTTTAACTGCCTCAGCTTTAAGCATATTAATGACTATGCCAAAAGGTTCTTTGCTTTTTGATGTTCTATGGGCTATACGAGAACCTATCATCATCCCAGCAATAACGGACATTAAGCCAATCAGAACTGAAATACCTGCATCTAGACCAAACACAATCACTACAAAAACTGTTAAACCAAATGACGCTTTCACTTGCCAATTTATCGAGCCTGGCATCATGATTTTACTGGCCTTTTGCCTGCGTCAGAAAACACATAATTCTCTATGGATTTATCCTTTTCGTCAAGGATAAACGGGGATTTATCGTTTGATTTTTTTAAGGATTTCATCCAATTGCTCCAAATTACGGTAATGCACTTTCAAAACACCCGACCCATTCTTTTTAGCATCAATCGTGACGGACGCCCCTAGGGTTTCTGCTAAAGATTCCTCAAGTTGGCGAACGTCCGCATTGGCCTTTTTGGGGGAGGATTTTTGCGTATCTTTTATGTAACCATTTTGTAAGTTTTTAACCAGTGCCTCGACTTCGCGCACAGATAGATTTTTTTGAATCACTTCTTCGCACAACATAATTTGCTGGCTACCCTCTAAACCGATCAGAGCTCTTGCATGACCCATATCAATTTTGCCGCTTAATAATCGGTCTTGAACGGGCTTGGTTAAAGTTAAAAGTCTTAATAAATTAGAAACCGTGACACGAGATTTTCCGACAGCATCGGCTGCCTCTTCATGCGTCATATTAAATTCATCAATGAGGCGTTTAATACCAATCGCTTCTTCTAATGGATTTAAATCTTCGCGTTGAATATTCTCAATAAGCGCCATCGCGAGGGCTGACTCATCAGGAATATTTTTGATGATGACAGGCACTTCATTTAAGTTTGCTAATTTTGCCGCACGCCAGCGTCTTTCCCCTGCAATAATTTCATATTGATTATTACCAATCGGTCTCACAATAATAGGCTGCATGACGCCTTGTTTTAAAATGGATTGCGAAAGCGCATGCAAAGCCTCTTCCTGCATGATGCTTCGTGGCTGATATTTTCCAGGCTTTAAATCACCAATCGATAAAGTTTGTAAAGAACCTGCATTAATGGGTATATCTTCATCGGTGTTAGACAATAATGCATCGAGTCCTCGACCGAGTCCTTTAGGTTTAGCCATGTGACTTCCTCATTTCTTTTTGTATGATTTCTTCAGCAAGTTTTAAATAAGCAACCGCGCCTCGTGATGAGCGGTCATAAGTTAAGATGGGCATGCCATGACTTGGCGCTTCTGCCAATCTTACATTTCTTGGAATAATCGTCTCATAAACTTTGTCACCAAAATGCGCGGTCAATTGATCCGATACTTGTTGCGCTAACATATTGCGACTATCAAAAAGCGTTTTTAATAACCCTTCAATTTCAATATGAGGATTTAAATTGCTTCGTACTTTTTTAATCGTACCTACCAAATCTGATAAACCTTCTAACGCATAATATTCACACTGCATCGGAATTAAAACAGCATCGGCCGCCGTCAATGCATTGACTGTAATTAAATTAAGTGCGGGCGGACAATCTAACAACACATAGTCGTAATCTTTTTTTAAATGCTGTAATGCTTCTTTTAATCTTGTTTCACGTTTGCTTTCATTCACAAGTTCAACTTCAGCACCTGCAAGATTTCGATTCGAAGGTGCTAAATCAAAACCACCGCGCTCGCAATGAATGACAATATCGTTAAATGATTTACTTTGAATGAGCACATCATAAATAGATGTTTTGATCGTCGATTTATCAATACCTGAACCTGTGGTTGCATTACCTTGTGGGTCAAGATCAATGAGAAGCACCGATTTATTTTTCGAAGCTAAGCTTGCAGCTAAGTTCACTGATGTCGTCGTTTTACCCACGCCACCTTTTTGATTCGTTACCGCTAATATACGCATGTCTAAAAATTATCTTTCTTTAATATCACTAAATATCGTTCTGCATTAATAAAGGGCACTTCAAGTGGAATCAATGTGTATTGATTCTTTTCAAACGCTTCTAATTCTTCTCTTACATCTTTTGATTTCATCGCTAACCACACACCTTCTTTTTGTAAAGTATGTTGTGTCAGTGACATCATATTTTTTAAATTCGAAAACGCTCTTGATGTCACCGCTTCAAAAAGTGTTGTCGGTTGATAATCTTCAACGCGACTATTCAATACGTCTAAATTCGTGAGCGATAATTCACTTTTCACTTGTTGCATGAATGTCGTTTTTTTATTAACTGAATCCATCACTGTGACTTTTAATTCAGGTTTTGTAATCGCTAATACAATACCTGGAAATCCAGCACCACTTCCAACGTCTAATATATTTTTTACAAGCATATGCTTTAAAATAGATAAGCTATCCAGAAAATGAAGTTTAATCATTTCATCGCGCTCGCGAATCGCTGTTAAGTTATAAACACGATTCCATTTTTCTACTAAATTTAAATATGTCATCAACTGATCAATCATTTGATCAGATAATTTCAAATCCATGCGTTGCAATCCCTCGATCAATAGATCGCGGTCTTTTTTTTCTGTGCCATTCATGCTGCTTTTTCTGGGCGTTTTGCAGCCATCTTTTTAGGTTTATTTTTACGTTTAATAAACACTAAAAGTAACGATATGGTCGCAGGTGTAATACCAGAGATGCGTGAAGCTTGTCCTAAATTTTCAGGCTTATGCAGATTTAATTTTTGTTGTGCCTCAACACTTAAGCCATGTACTTCTTTGTAATCAAGATCGATGGGCAATGGGATATCTAATTGATCTCGACTCCGGTCCACTTCTTCTTGTTGTCTTACAATGTAACCTTTATATTTTGCTGAAATCTCAACTTGTTCTCTGACTGCAGGATCAATCAAACTTGCATCTTCTTGCATAAGTTCTTTAACACCTTCAAAGCTAACTTCAGGGCGTCTTAATAAATCAAATAAGTTATATTCGTGATCGATCGCTTTTCCAATAATCGCTTCTTGTTTTTCAATCGAAATATCTTGAGGTCTTACAAAGAATTTTTTTAATCGCGCTTCTTCTGATTGAATGGTTTCTTGTTTTTGATTAAACATTGTCCAGCGATCATCATCCACCAATCCTAAATTGCGACCTATTTCTGTAAGCCTTAAATCAGCGTTATCTTCTCTTAACATCAATCGGTATTCGGCTCGGCTTGTAAACATTCTGTAAGGCTCAGAAACTCCACGCGTAATCAAGTCATCTACTAAAACACCCAAGTAAGCTTCATCGCGCTTAGGGCACCATGATTCTTTATCTTGTGTCATTAAGGCAGCATTTGTGCCAGCCAATAATCCTTGAGCTGCAGCCTCTTCATAACCAGTAGTGCCATTAATTTGTCCTGCAAAAAATAGGCCTTGAATAGATTTGGTTTCTAAACTGGACTTCAAATTACGTGGATCAAAGTAATCATATTCAATGGCATAACCTGGTCTCAAGATGTGTGCATTCTCTAACCCATTGATTGAACGGACTAATTTGTACTGGATGTCAAAAGGTAGGCTTGTAGAAATACCATTTGGATAAATTTCATTGGTATTTAAACCTTCTGGTTCTAAAAAAATCTGATGAGAATCTTTATCTGCGAATCGATGAATTTTATCTTCCACCGATGGGCAATAGCGAGGACCTACCCCCTCAATCACGCCGGTATACATCGGGGATCGGTCTAAACCACTTCGAATAATGTCATGGGTCGATTCATTGGTATGTGTAATCCAACACGATACTTGTTGTGGATGTGTTGTTTTTTTGCCATAAAAAGAAAAATAAGGTGTTGGAGTATCGCCGGGCTGTTCTTGCATCACAGCATAATTAATCGTGCGCCCATCAATTCTTGGTGGTGTTCCCGTTTTAAGTCGGCCGACAGGTAAACCGATTTCCCTTAAAC
>Ga0207957_1000264_pt1 | contig 12621 bp, 21 predicted proteins | sample CryBogCBH27Jun07_FD_184603 | JGI IMG/M metagenome (GOLD analysis project Ga0207957, IMG submission 184603) | Freshwater microbial communities from Crystal Bog, Wisconsin, USA - CBH27Jun07 (SPAdes) | ecosystem: Environmental > Aquatic > Freshwater > Lake | place: Crystal Bog, Wisconsin, USA...
CAATTGCACAGTATGATTTTACCAAACAAACAAACTACTTAAAAAGAAAAATGTTTTTAGATCCAGAAGGTCCAGTGTCGGTTCAACGTTTTGAAGAAGTAAAATATAATAAACTTCAAAATTATGAATTAATTCAACGTGGATTTTTTTGGGTTCCAGAAGAAATTAGTCTTACCAAAGACAAAATGGATCATAAAGATGCAAGCGAAGCAGTTAAACATATTTTTACTTCAAATTTATTAAGGCAAACTGCGTTAGATAGTATACAAGGTAGAGCACCTTTTCAAGTGTTTGGTCCTGTATGTTCAATTCCGGAATTAGAGGCATTGCTTCTAACCTGGAGTTTTTACGAAACATCAATCCATAGTAAGTCTTATTCACATATTATTCGTAATGTTTATAATGTACCTAAAGATGAATTTAATAAGATTCATGAAACATCTGAAATTGCAGGGATGGCTGCAAACGTCGGTCGTTATTATGAAAAATTGCATCTTCTTAACATACGAAAAGAATTAGGTGAAGATATATCATTGCATGAACATAAAAAAGCAATTTGGTTAGCACTTCATGCAAGTTATGCATTAGAGGCATTACGTTTTATGGTATCATTTGCCACAAGTTTAGCAATGGTTGAAAATAAGATATATATCGGTAACGGTAACATCATTAGTTTAATTCTACAAGATGAATTATTACATACCGAATGGACTGGCTGGATAATTAATAATGTTACTAAAGATGATCCAGATTTCTTAGAAATCGAAGAGGAATGTAAAAACGAAGTATATGAAATGTATTTAGAAGTTATCCAAGAAGAAAAAGATTGGGCAACTTATCTATTCAAAAAGGGAGTCGTTATTGGGCTAAATGCTGAAATTTTGAAGGATTTTGTCGATTTTACAGCGTTTTCTAGACTAAAAGATATCGGTATTAAGTATTTAGAAGATCACCCTAAGTTTAGCCCAATCCCGTGGTTTAATAAACACACAAATATTTCAAAAAAACAATCAGCTCTTCAAGAAACAGAAAGTACTAATTATGTTGTAGGTGCAATGAGTTCTGAGGTCAATTACAACGAATTACCAGAATTATAAGTAAAGTTATGAGTTATATATTAATTGAAAAAACAAAAAAACATATTGAAGACTTAGAAAAAATATTATTATCAACTTCAAATACACAAACTATGAGTGTAACCGTAGAAAGTATTAAATCAGCAAAAAATAAACTTGATATATTAGAGAAACTTGAGTTAGATAAATCTAACAATATTGTTAGTGATATGAAAGCAATTTTAAGTCATACCCGTGCAATTGACGATAAGTATAATTGTGGATCAGTGAAATTTATGCATCGTTTTGCAGACTTTTTAGAAGTAAGTGTATCAGCTTCTTTAGCAACAAAGGTAAGAAAATATACAACTAAAAATATTCATTCGCCAGTGTGTTCTATAGTAGCTAGTAAAAAACCTGAATTGATTCCAATGCCACAATACGGCGATCCTATATATGATAAAGTAGCAGCATTTCGTCAAGCACAAGTAAATGAACTTAAAAGGTTAACAAATATCTCAAAAAACTTTTTAGAAAAACCACTAACCTTTCGTGAAAAGTTAATAATAAAAATCAATAAATTGTTAGGGAAATCTAAACATGATTTAATAAAAAAAGAGCAAGATGACAGCATGAAAAAATTTGAAGAATTATTATTAAACAATATAAAAGAGGAAATAATATGACAAATGCAACAGAAGATGTATTAAGAATACATACATTACAAGATAAATTTAATCAAATTGAAGATAAAAATAAATGTTTACGAGTTCAATTTTTAGACTGGTTATCTAACAAAATGTTAGATTGGAGTAAACAAATTAAACAAGTGTCAGATCGCATTGACGCACCATGTGTTATTAGATTTGATAAACCAGAAAAACATAAATCTGTTTTTGAAGAAATTGATCAAGCTGATTATATTGCTACCGGTCTCAGTCAATATACAGATGTAAAAGGATTGAGAGCTGGTAAATCGTTAGATGAATGCACATATGTGATGCTACAAGATGGTTCTCTAAAATCTCGGGCACAATCTCGGGCAGAAATGTTAGATGAAATAAGAGCTGCATCTGACAGAATTGATGCAGAAATAAAAAGAGTTGAAGAAGAAAGACAGCTACTATTTTAACAACATAAAGGAAAGAAAAATGACAACTGCAATAGTATGGTCTAAAGATAATTGTCCAAATTGTGTACAGGCAAAGAATTTGCTCAAACTTATGGATATCACATATGAAGAAAAGAAAATTGGTGAAGGATACACTAAGGAAGATTTATTAGAAGTTGTTCCAACTGCAAGAGCTGTTCCGCAAATATTTTTAAATGAAGAATATGTTGGCGGGTTTACTGAACTTAAAAAACATTTTGAAAAATAATGGCTTCTCAACATCCGTTTGCAACAACATCTACTATTTCTACTATAAATTCAGCTAATTTATCTACTAGGATAAGTATGGCCTCATATATTGGAAATAGTACACCTAACAATCTGAATAACAGTAGTAATTTACAACATGTAAAAGGTACAGAATTACACGTAACCGGACCTGCAAGATTTGATGGCAAAGTTACAATGCACGGAGAGGATCTACATGAAATGTTAAAACAAATTCGAAAAAGGTTATTAATATTAGTACCTGATCCTAAGAAACTTGCCAAGTTTGAGGCTCTGCAAAAAGCATATGACCATTATCTGTTATTAGAGGCATTATGTTATGAGGATAAAGATGACCGATAAAGAAAAGTTAGAACAACGTGTTGCACAGTTAGAACAACTTGTAACTAGATTAACCAGACAAGTATTATTTCTTGAAAGAGAAAATAATCGCCGTAAAAACGAAATTCAAGCAATAGCATCAAGAAGGTAAAAATGACAATAAAAGTTGTGACATCAGAAGTAGAATATATCGATCATATGGGAACTGATAAAACGGTGGTCAATTCAGCAAGAGTTTCATTTGGTGCCGATGATCAGTTAAAAGTTTTTGAAGAGCGTGATGAAAACCTAATCAAATATCTCTCAACCCATAACCATTGGAGTCCATTTGCACACACCTCAATTCAATTAAAAATTAAAGCTCCAATATTTGTTGCAAGACAATTAGTTAAGCATCAAGTAGGTGGAGTTTGGAACGAGATATCTCGAAGATATGTTAGTTTTGAACCTGAATTTTATGCAGTAAATACATTACGTGGAAAACCTGTAAATGCAAAACAAGGGTCTGCTGGTGATATAGATTCTAAATTTATTGATATCATTTATAAATCATTTGAACAATCATTAAATTCTTATGAAGAATTACTTGCAGCCAACATTGCACCCGAACAAGCACGGATGGTTCTCCCTCAGGGTGCAATGACAGATTGGTATTGGACTGGAAGTTTGGTATTTTGGAATAGAGTATGCCAATTACGGTTAGATAGCCATTCTCAACAAGAAACAAGCGAAGTTGCTCAACAAATTTCAAAGATCTGTTCAAATTTATTTCCAGTTAGTTGGAAATATTTAATGGCTGATTCTCAAAAAATTTAGGCGATCTACCCGCAACCTGCACATACAAAAATAGGAAAAATTATGCTTATTAACAAAGAAACATCAACCGGAGAAGTAGTAACTATTAAATTGGTTACAAGTGAAGAACTTATTGGAAAATTAAAAGAAGAATCTAGCACACATTATTATATAGAAAGACCGCTTGCATTAGTAATGAGTCAACAAGGGTTAGGATTACAACCTTGGTTATTTACAGTAGATACTGAAAAAGTTATTTCTTTTCCAAAAGACAAAGTAATGATTATTATGCCAACTATGAAAGAAATGGCAGATAATTATTTACAAGGCACAACCGGTATTGTACTAAATTAATTATGTCAAGTTTAATAGCGGTTGATCACGATCCGGACTCAGCAGGATTTGGATTTTTAATTGCAGAATCCGGCGATAGTTCTCCTGGTACTGTTTTTATAAATGGTAAAAAAATTATAGTAGGTATAACAGATGCAGTAACCGACGGTACACTTGAGCTTAATACAGAAAGTGTACAGTTTAGTTCAACGGTGTTTGCTTACGGTAAAGGAGTTCATCGCAATGGTGACTTCCGTGCAGATGGTGCAGTTACTATTGTAATAGGTCAATCAAGCGTGTTTGCTGGTTAGAAATTGTCCGGATGGAGTAAATCTACATAGTAGATTGTTGCAGTGAAAGACTCAAGTACTAGACGCAGGTTACTCAAGTCCATCGGATTGCGTTAGGTTGACAACATCCCTAAATTGTTGTTTATCACATGTACAGGAATATTATGAAAAACACTATTTTCTCATCAGTACCGTCCGAAACTCAACAGTTGTTAAATGCTGCCTCAGATTTTTTTAATTTTTCGCATGAATCAATTTATACAACCGACTTAGATGGTGTTATATTAGCTGTCAATAAAAGATTAACCGATTTAACTGGATATACCAGTGCTGAACTTATTGGAAAACACACAAGAATATTAAAATCAGGAATACACGATTTATCTTTTTACAAATCATTATGGAAAACTGTAAAAACCACAGGTAGCTGGACTGGTGAACTTACCAATCGAAAAAAAGATGGTTCTCTTTATAATATAATAACAACAATTATAACAATTTTTGATGATAACACTAATCCAATACGATACCTATCAGTAGGAACTGATATTTCATCTATTATTGAAACTAGAGAATTGTGCAAAACCTATGCAAATTTTGACATGTTAACAGGCTTGCCTAATAAACGGCATTTAGAGACATTGTTAAAATCTGCAAAATCTTCTGCAATTAGAAATAACAATATAGCTGCAATTTTATTTTTAGATCTAGATGGATTTAAACAGATAAATGACAATTACGGTCATGCAATTGGTGATCTGTTTCTATGTGAGATAAGTAAAAAATTACAGAATTTGTTAAGAGATAGTGATTCACTTGTTAGGTTGGGTGGTGACGAATTTGTTATTATTTTAACAAATTTACATTCAACTGATGATATTGTTGTTCCATTAACAAATATACTTCAAACTTGCAGAGAACCAATAACTGTTGAAAATATTATGTTGAATACTTCCGTAAGTATTGGAATAAGTTTTTATAAACCAACGTACGAGGTTGATTGTGAAACTATTTTAAGAAATGCAGATCAATCTATGTACATTGCAAAAATGAAAGGCAAGAATCGATATCACATCTACGATCAAACGGTTGATAAACTAGTTTCAACTAGAACTGAAATTTTAAATGATACCCTTTCTTCACTTAATCAAAATCATTTTGTTTTACATTATCAACCAAAAGTTAATATAAAAACCGGAGAATTATTAGGAGTTGAAGCATTAATAAGATGGAATCACCCAACTCAAGGATTATTATACCCAGAATCATTTCTTCCACATATACGAAATACAACAATTGGTATTATAATAGACGATTTAGTAATAGTTTCTGCAATGAAACAATATAATAAATGGTTAGAAATTGGGTTTGATATTCCAATAAGTGTTAATCTTGATTCAAAATATATATCACAATACAATTTTAATGAAAAAATAGACTTATTTTTTAAAAAATACAATATTCCTAAAAATAAGATATCAATAGAACTATTAGAATCTTCATGTATTGAGTTAAATAACGAGTTTATTAAAAAAATAAACAAATGTATTGAATCTGGTATTTTATTTGAAATGGACGATTTTGGTGTAGGGTATTCATCAATCTCAAATTTATTAGATATTCCAATTTCAACTTTAAAAATTGATAGATATTTTGTTAATAAAATTCAGAATAATGATCATCATTACATTACAATTGAACATATTATAAATTTATCAAAGAAATTGAATATTAAATGTATTGCAGAAGGGGTTGAAACTGTTGAACAAGGTGAAATATTATTGAGCCTAGGATGCAAATATGCTCAAGGTTATTTAATAGCAAAACCAATGAGTGAGCTAGATATTCCGCAATGGATACGAACATGGGAAGTTCCTACCGAATGGCAAAAAAAGATTGACTTTTAATTTTGTTGTGTTATTATATGTACAACATAAAGAATTGTTGTTATTCCATCAAAGAGGACGAGTTCAAGACGTGGGTTCGACTCCCACCCGTTCCAAAAAGTTTATTTTTGTATATTAAAGTGAACTTTTTGGAACGGTATGGATGACGTCTATTAGTAAGTTTACCAACTGTTAAACTGACATTTGCAAACTTACTAATGGGGCGGTCATGGTTTCGATTGGGCTAATATGCGGAGACGGCAACACGAGAGATGTCTGACGTAATCAGCATAAAAATATATAACCGCAAATGACGAGTTATTTTTAGCTGCTGCTTAACCAGTAAGCGAGGGCATCTATGCCTAGTAACAGAAAATAGCAAATACCCACTTTGGTGGGTATTTTTTTGGCAAAATTAATGGTTGCAAATATTAAGGTTTTGCCATATAATATACAGGTACTTTAAATTAATTTAACAAGGAATTTTACCATGAACGCACAAACAACAATTAATTCGTTAACTCATTTCTGTAAAACAACCAGTGGCGATCCGTTTATTTGGCTTGGAAATTCTGGAACATACAAATGGAGTCGTAGTAAAGAAACTAATCAAGGTATTATAAATGGTGTGGTTCGAAAATTAGCAGCAATTGATGTAAATGGAAACCAGATTTGGGTAGTTGCAGGGTCACTTAAAATTGATCATAATGGAACTATTCTACGATTTACTGGATTATCAAAGAAAATGCAATTAAAAATTGTTGAATCTAACCCAATTGATAGTCAATTAATTAATGATGTAATAATTTCGTAATAAATAGAAATTATGCTAATAGCTTATCTAACACTTATTTCCGGTCTTTTAATTAGTACAATTGCAATATATTATTCTGTTGCAGGGTTAACTTCAATCTTTTCAGCCTCAGTAATTCCTATTATTATTATGGGTATTAGTCTCGAAGTTGCAAAACTAGTTGCTACTGTTTGGTTAAAACAAAATTGGTCAGTTGCTCCGAAATTATTAAAAGGGTATTTACTTAGTGCAGTAATTATACTGATGTTTATCACATCAATTGGTATTTTTGGATATTTGTCAAAATCACACAGTGATCAAACATTAGTTAGTGACAATGTTCAAGCAAGAATTTCAATCTATGATGAAAAGATTAAAACCTCAAAGGAAAATATTGCTGCTAACCGCAAGGCAATTAAACAAATGGATGAAGCAGTGGACCAAACTTTGGTTCGATCAAAAGACGAAAAAGGTGCAAAGCAAGCAGTTGCAATACGTAAGACGCAACAAAAAGAACGAAATCTTTTATTAGAAGAAATTGAAAACGAACAGAAAGAAATTACCAAATTATCTGAAGAAAGAGCTCCAATTGCAGCAGAGGTTAGAAAAGTTGCTGCAGAAGTTGGGCCTATAAAATATATTGCGGCTTTTATTTACGGAGACAATCCAGATACTAATATCTTAGAGCGTGCCGTTACCTGGGTTATTGTTTTAATTGTTATTGTTTTTGATCCGTTGGCTGTTATACTTTTATTAGCAAGTCAACACAATTTTGAAAATATCAAACCTGTATCAAAATTTATTGAAACTCCTACCCTGATGCCAGACGTTAACCCTCCAAAAGTTGATAAACCCAAAGAAGTTAAATCAACAACAAAAATAAGGCATACCGCAGAAGGGATGATTTTTGAAGATGATGCCGGGACTATGATTATTTCTACAAAAACTGAGGGGAAAAATGGAAGGTAAAATAACGTTGATTACTCCACCAGACATTTATGAAAATTATAATCAGAGTCTTTTGATAATTGGATTAGATGAACACGATCAAGATCAAGCAAGCCTTTGGTTAGGAACACATGCAAAAGATCTTAATTTAAATTTTTACCTATATCAAGGCGAGAATAATATACCTTGGCTATTTTATGCACTCAGCAAAGCCAATGCTACATTTGTTAACATAGATACTCAATCTGCTATAATTAATATATTAGGAAGTTATATTTTAGGTAAACCAAATATATTTTATACTTGTAAAGATGAAAATATGAAATTATTATTAAGTCATATTAATAATAATTTTGTACCTAATATTGACACATTTTTAAAGAAGGTTATAAATGGCTAAAAATACTGAAAAACGTGCTTGTAGTTTTTGTGGAAAAGATAAAAACGATGTTGAGAAACTTATTGTAGGCGGCGATGCTGCTATTTGTAGCGAATGTGTTGAGTTGTGTGATGATATTTTATCTGAAGAAAAAGTAAGTACATTTCCAGATTCAAATAATAAGAAAAATTTTAATCCATCAAAAATAAAAGAATTTTTAGATCAATATGTAATTGGGCAAGAACAAGCTAAAATTGCACTAAGCGTTGGTGTTGCACAACATTTTAAACGTATATATAATCCATCAAAAGATATTACAATTGAAAAAACCAATGTACTTATGTTAGGTCCTACCGGGTGTGGGAAGACAATGCTAGCCAAAAAAGTTGCAGAATTTTTAGATGTTCCATTTGCAATCTGCGATGCCACAGGCTTAACAGAAGCTGGATATGTAGGCGATGATGTAGAAAGTATCTTAAGTAGATTAATATCAGTTGCAGATGGAGATATTGAAAAAGCACAGCACGGGATTATCTATATTGACGAAATTGATAAGATTGCACGCAAAGGTGAAAATGTATCAATTACCCGAGATGTTTCCGGCGAAGGTGTACAACAAGCTCTTTTAAAAATTGTTGAAGGCAGTATTGTACGTGTTCCTGCAACTGATAAACGTAAACATCCTAAAGGTGATATGATTGAAATCGATACAAGTCAAATTTTGTTTATATGTGGTGGTGCGTTTGTAGGTATTGATAAAATTATTGACAAAGGTAAATCAACTAGTGGGATTGGGTTTGGAAGTAACGTAAGAAGTCCAACTGATACTGTTAACATGTTTGAACATTGCACACCAAAAGATTTAATGAGTTTTGGTCTTATTCCGGAATTTATCGGAAGATTCGGGTTAACTGTTCATGTTGACGAACTTACCGTTGATGAATTAGTACAAATTTTAAAAGAACCAAAGAATAGTATTATTCAACAATATCAATATATCTTTAAGTTAGATGGTGTTGAAATTAGTTTTGATGATGATGCATTATCTATTATTGCAAAAGAAGCTAAAGAACTTAAAACTAATGCTCGGGGACTTAAACAGATTCTTGAAAAAATGCTGTTACAATATCAATTTGAAGCAATGGATATGGTTGAAAGAGGGTTAGAGAAAATTTTGATAACTAAGGATACGGCCCTCGGAGGGAAGGCAGTTTTAATATTTAAAAATGAAAATGGCAAAACAAAACAATTATAAAATTACAAAAAAAGGTCTTCAAGTAGAAGTAGGTGATAACTTTGCAACTGCTTTAAGAAAATTTAAAAAGAAAGTTGACGAATCAGGAATCTTACAAGATTACTTGAAACGTGAATATTATGAGAAACCCACTACTAAGAGAAAACGAGAAGCGGGTGCAGCAAAGGCACGGTGGAAGAGGAAAGTTCTAAAAGATCAACTTCCACCAAGACGTAATAATTAAAAGAGGTAAAAATGAATCTAATACCATTACATGATAAAGTTTTAGTAAGAAGAATTAAGGAAGATAATGTTTCTCGAGGTGGAATTGTAATTCCAGATGCTCATGCAGAAAAGCCTAATAGAGGAACTGTACTTGCAGTTGGTCCTGGAAAATATATAAATGGTGAATTACGTACACCAGTAGTAGAAACAAATGATATTGTATTGTTTGGTAAAACAGCAGGCACACCTATAAAAGTAAACGATGAAGAATTAACTATGCTTTCAGAAGATGAAATCTACGCAAAAATTGTAGAATGACATGAACAAATACAAATGTCCAATTTGCGGTGAAAGCATGTTACTGTTTCCGTCATTGAGTAAAATGGCATGTGTTGAATGTTTTAAAGAATTTGATTGGCTTCTTGAAAAGGATCAAAAACCGCTTATTCAACACCAACGATAATTTTAATTATTGGTAAATATTTAATTAATAAGGAAATAATTATGAAACAAAAAAATTTAATAAAAAAATTGTACCAAGCTTGCATTGTTAACGAGGTTGAAACTTTAAAAGAACTTCGTCAAAAAGAATTTCAAAAAATCTTTAAACATAAAGATGAAGGCAAAACATTTAATACCAAATGGACAGTTGTAAAAATTTAATAAAATAATATCACGGCTTGCGATAAATAAACACATACATAATTATTTTATCGCGAGCCTTTATGAAAAAAATCTGGATACTGCACCACTCAACAAATATTGAAAGCTACGAAAATGGAAAACTAATACAAGCGTTAACCAACGTTGGGTTTGATGTTCAAATTTATGAGCCAAAATATTTTAACATTATTGTAAGCAAAAGTTCTATTCAAACTATTCGTTATAAAGACGAAATAGTCAATTTCCCTGATCTAATACTAAGTAGAACCGGTTCTGGTTCAAACTATGCAACATTTGCATTAATGCGTCAATTTGAAAAATATAATATCCCAGTGATAAATGATTCAAATAGTGTATGTATCGTTGCAGATAAATTAATAACAAGTCAACTTCTTGCAAAGGAAGGTCTACCTATTCCAAAAACAATTCTTGCCAACGGGACTATTGATCCTAACTTAGTTGAAGAAGAAATTGGTTTTCCATGTGTTATAAAAGCAACTACAGGAAGCAAAGGAAAAACTGTTTATTTGTGTAATAGCAAAAAAGAATTTAAAGATTTAATGGATCTTTTAAATTCAATTTCATTAAGAAAAGTATTAATTATTCAAGAATTTGTAAATGCAGCACCTGGTGTTGATTTACGTGTGTGGGTAATTGGAGGGAAAACTGTTGCTGCAATGAAACGTACTGGCCCAAACGGCGACTTCCGTGCAAATATCAGTAATGGCGGGACTGCTGAATATTTTGAAATAACTGAAGAAATTGATTTTGTTGCAAGAGAAACTGCAAGAGTATTAGGATTGCAAATTGCAGGTATTGATCTACTGTTTACCGATAACGGTGTTACTGTATGCGAAGCAAATTCAAGTCCTGGATTTGAAGGCATAGATATGTATTGCGGAACAGACATGAGTCAAAAAATTGCAGAATTTATTAAACTTAAATTAAGTTAAAACCAGTTGACTTTTTTCCTTTTTGATACTATAATATACACATAAACATTAGTTATAGGAGAAAAATGAAACTACAAATAAACAAACATATAACATTGGTGTCTGATCATCCACAATTACCAGAGTGGATTTTTCATAGACATAACATCATCTTAACTCAAGAAATTACACTAAGCGAATCTTATATGAAAGAACTATTGATCTTTTTGGATCACTATTCTATCGATTTTAATCAAAATGATTTAAAAGTGTCTGCTATTGAATTTGAAGAAATTAAACTAGAGTATTGCTAATGAAACGATATAATGGAAAAAACGGAATTCCAGAAATGGAAGAAGCAGTAAATGGCCACTGGATTACCTTTAATGACCACCAATTGGCAATACTTGATGCCAATAAAAAAGAAGAAAGAAAGTGGGAAGAACGTTGTGCAAGTGAAGACGTAATTAGAGCAGAGTATCTAGATAAACTTTCAAGACAGCAGTTAATTATTTCAATCGAATCTGCTATATTGTTTATAAGTTTTGGTGTATTTTTTTTAAATTGGTTATAGGAATTTATATATGAAAAGTTTTTGGATAGGTGTAGTCGATGGGGCTATTTTATTTTTAGTAATTTCGTTATTCTTTTTTAGCGATTCTTTATTAATAACAGGTGTTATGTTTGTTGTTTTAGCAATGGTTATTGATCGTTACATAATTGCACGTAAATGTTACTTAGCAGGAAACAAATAAAATGCCTGCAGATATAAAATTGTATAGTATGTTACAAATCATTATTTAAGGAATAAGAATGTCAAAACATCTTATGGTAGATTTAGAAACACTTGCAGTTTCTCCTCGTACAGTTGTACTTACTTTAGGAGCTGTTACATTCAATCCATTTAGCAACGAAATATATGATGAACTATATTTTAAGATTAATATAGACGATCAAGATAAGTTAGGTCGTAAGATTGATCCTAATACACTAGATTGGTGGGCAAAACAAAATTCAGAAGTAATGGAAGAAGCATTTAGTTTAGACGGACGTATCAGTTTTGAAAATGCAATTTCTCAGTTTCATAAGTTTGCATGGGGATGTGACAAATTTTGGAGTCACGGTTCTGTGTTTGATTTAATGATCATGGAAGATATGTATCAACAAATTGGTCGCACTCCACCTTGGGAATTTTTTAATTTACGTGATACTAGAACACTTTTTGATTTAGCTAATCCAGAAATGGAAAAAAGTAATCAACAGCATAACGCATTGTTTGATGCTATTCGTCAAGCAAAAGGTGTTCAAACGGTGTATCGTAAGTTAGGAAAAATTAGTTAATTTTTTAAGTTAACTAATATTAAATAT
>Ga0207957_1000265_pt1 | contig 12590 bp, 5 predicted proteins | sample CryBogCBH27Jun07_FD_184603 | JGI IMG/M metagenome (GOLD analysis project Ga0207957, IMG submission 184603) | Freshwater microbial communities from Crystal Bog, Wisconsin, USA - CBH27Jun07 (SPAdes) | ecosystem: Environmental > Aquatic > Freshwater > Lake | place: Crystal Bog, Wisconsin, USA...
GAGCCTTTTCTGCTTCACGCAACTGCTTCCGAATGTTCGGGTCTAGCGGTTGACGCTCAACTTCAATCTCGTCTTCGTAATCTTCAAATTCTGCCATGCAATCGCTCCTTGCGGGTACGCACTTTACCAGAGGTTAATAAAGCGGATAATTTTCAGCACTGTGTACGCACTTTGGTTATGCCCTCCAAAGCGGGGTTCGATAGTTAGCACACCTGCGGCCACACAGGGCCAACTACCTAGAACAATTATAGCATAAACGCCAGAATTGTTACGTTCTTGCGGAGCCTAATCCTACAACTCCCTTAGCATTTTCAACGTAGCCACCACCCTTTTCAAATGGGGCTGCCTTTGCTTGTTCGGCTCTTGCTACCTGGACTTGTTCTGCTGCTTGGTTAGTACCAGCAAATCCAGCAAGTTGTGACCCAATAAGTTGGGTAGTATTTATTGTAGATGGTGCTGCACCTGGAGTGGCTTTTGTTAAACCAACGTCCTTAGAGGCCGTAAGGAGAGAATTCTGGATTTGATTAACTCCATACCCAAGAGGGTTGTTGCCTGCCGTAGCGGCCAATTTAGCCATGTCTGCGAGTTGACTGGTTTGATCACCTGTAAGACCTTTAAGGCCGACACGGGAAGCATAATCGCTAATCTGTGCACCTGCCACTTGACGTTGCATTGTCTGAAGGGCATTCTTAGGGTCCATAAAATAGTGCATCAAATCGCCAGGCCCAATACCATACTGGGTCTGGAGTTGGTTCTTAACGTTCTGGTCCGCATTACTTACCGCAGCGTAAATGTCTGTCACACGCTGGCTGTACTCTGAGGCAGAGACGTGACCGTTGAGCAACTTACCAATCTGGTCTGGGGTAGGCATTGGGGCACCGTACTGGGTAGCAGTATTTGTGATGCTTTGAGTGTAAGCCATGTACGCATCTTCGGTCATGTTAATAGCACCTGGAGATTTGTTGTATTGATCTAATCCAACAAACACTTTGTCATAGTTACTCTTTAGAGCAGCATCAACTTTAGGACCAAGACCGCTAGGTGCTTGTCCACGGATTGCAGCAAGGAGGGCATCGGTGTTAATGATGTGGTCACCTGCGTGCATAACCATGTCGTAGACGTTCTTAGATTCAGCGGCTAATCCCCAACGGTTTAGGTACGAGGAAATAGTAGCGTAGGCACTTGCCTCAGAAGAAGCCTTTGCCTGTGACTGACCAAGAGTAATTCCAAGTTCCTGCAGGCGCTGGCTTTCAGCCGCCTGATTTATAGAAATTTGGTTAATTTGAGCCTGAGTTAAGTTTGCTGCAGAGAATGCAGCAACTTGGTTGGTGTTGCCGTATTTGGTAGCAGATGTCGCTACATTGTTGTAACCAATCTTTAGAGCATCTGTATAGTGTTTTGCGCCGTAAGTAAATCCAGAACCAAACCATTGGTTAACCAGTTCTTTAGCCATTGCATCAGGAATTGTTTTATCTCTAGTAATGGCTTCGTAAAGTTGCTGACCACTCTGAGGTGTGCCTGAAATTGCAGTGGAGCCCTTTGGTGCCTGATAAATAATTTGTTGACCTTTAGGCAACTTGTATTTAGCAGCCAAGTTGTCAGGAATGGTAATTGTATAACCAGCAGAAATTCCTGTACTAGGGGTTGAACCACTGCCAGAATAAACAGGAAGCGTTGTTGGGGTGGTTGGGTTTTTAGGCGTTGTAGGGGTGGTGGGCGTTGTAGGAGTGGTAGGGGTGGTAGTAGTTGTGGTTGAAGCACTTGAAGTAACATTGACTTTACCTACGACATAGTAAGTTCCATCAATATTCTTAACACTCTGACCAGGCCCAAGTCTGTCGCTTGGGTCTGTGGTTAATGCTTGTCCCGCTTTGAGCCAAGTACCTGGCTTATTTGGGTCCCATTTTTTTCCTGTTGCCATTATTTTCCTCCTGCTAGACCCTTGTGAAGGGCTTCAATAATTTCGTTTGCTCGTGCGTGTGCTGCTGGTGTTTTGTCGTATTCCCAGCCTGGGTGTGTCATAAGGTGTGTCTTCCATTGATCTAATGACATAGGCGCAGCACGACCTGTAGAAGGGTCTGAGCCACCGTGTAGAGCAGCAGTAGCCTTAGGGTCAGTGTGGAAGTTAGGTTCGACGTGCTCACCCAATGTCTGCTTAGCAATCTGGCGGTAAGGGTCAAGAAGGTAAGCCGTTGGGATACCAGCATTTATCTGCTTAGCCATTGTAGGGTAAAGCCCTTGGGCCGTTACCTTCATGTGCTCCTCAAATGCCTTAGCCTTTTCTGGTGTAAGTCCGCCTTTAGCAATTTGCTCTAGCGTTCCTTCACTCATAGGAACGTGGTAGTCGTGAGCCATTTTGCGTAAGTCCGCAACGGTCATCTCTTTTTCTGCCACTTTAGTTTCTTTCTTGTCTGCCATGTTATCCTCCTGCGGTTGGTGCGCCTGATAAGACGTTAGTAATTAAATATTTAAACTTAGAAAATGCAGGGTCAGCGGCGTACGCTTGCATTGTATTCCACATGTCAGAACGCCCTGCACCTCCAGAACGTCCTTCTGCTACTTGAGTGTTAATCTCAGTTTCCATTCTCTTATATTCTTGATTTAGGAAACTAAGTTTGCTGATGTCTGTTGCTGTCATCTGCTTAGTCTTAAGTATTCTCTGTTGGAGTTCAGGGTTGGTCGCAATGTTGTTCATCTGCTGGATAGCACGTACTTCAATAGCCTTACCCTTAACACCGTAACTACTGTTTTCATACCAAGGTGTGTTCATTGTGGCACCGTACACTTTTGCTGCTTGGCGCAATTGTGTAGACCCAGAAGGACTTAACTGGTTGTTAGGGTTGTCAGGACCGTAGTAGATAGAACCAGTGCGTGCATAGATCTCAGGTTCTTTCTTGTTGTACCACCAGTCTTGGCCCAACCGTGCTCGAAGCGCATCAACGTATTGTTGCATAGTGTCGTCAACAAGCAAACCGTTTACGTGCTGGATTTGGAAAGCCTCTGGTTCAAAACTAGAACCCTTTGGAATGTAATACGAAAGGAACTCTGCGTTTTGCTGTACTAATTCTGAGTCTGCCTTCCACCATTTCAAAAAGTCAGCATCTGTAGGTAGGCTCCCCTTAGGGTGTTGGAATCTACTTACAAGGTCAGCCATAGCGTGAGGGAACTTTTCACCAAATTGTCTTACCGCTTCGGTCAAGCCAATAGGTTGTCCATCAATCTTTTGTTGCATGATTTTTTGGAATTCAGGTGCTTTAGAGAAGAACTTACTAAGTGCAACAGAAGCAGGAGCGTTGAAGTTGATAGCCATTTTTGTTGCGTAGTTTCCTATAGCAACGCCTTGTGAAACTGCTTGTTCATTTTTACCTTCTGGGCTAGACATCCACTTAACCATTTGATCATCAACCCAGGTATTACATGCTTGCATAACCGCTTGGTCAGTTGTCTGATTTGGGTATGTAGCAGGGAATGAGTATTGAACTGCTTGGTGAGTAAGGAAATCTTTAACAAGTTGTGTACGCTTAGTATTCCACATTGCGTGGTAAGCATCAATGTGCGCAGAAGTCATAGCAGGGTTATCCTGGCCACCAGCAAAAACCATGTTAAAGAATTCACTTGCCATAACGCCTACTCCACGCAAGAATGAAGAAGGAACTACAGAACTAGATACACCAGTCTTTGCACCAATAGGTCCTAAGACTGCCTCAAGGAATTTGTTGTAACTTTCCTTTACGGCACCGTTTAGGAATGATCCGATTATCTTAAGTGGTATGTCAATGTATGGACCGGCTGCAGGTCGAACCATTTCTTCAAGCATTCCGATACCTTCTACACCACCTGTAGGCCAAACAGTCTTGACGGATGTTGTGTCAGCATTAACACCAATGTTCTGGTTGCTGTAAAGGCTTGTATCAACCGGACCATGAACGATTCCATAAACGTCAGCAATGGCTTGAGATAGGTAGTTAAAGATTTTCTGGCTACCAGGAACAGAGAACATTCCAGAAACGCCAGGTACGTTGTGAGAAGCAGCCCAGTGAGTAACACCTAGTGACAACTTCATGTAACGAACAAAAGCATTAGGGTCTTGTGCCAACAATCTTGCTGCACGACGGTATGCCTGGTTCTGAGCAAAGTAGAACGGTGAGTACAAACGTACGTTCTGTTCAAAGCGTAACTTATCTGCAGGGTTGTGGACAAATTGAGACATGTTCCATGTAGCACGGTAGTCAGCAATTAAAGCCGCTTCATCTTCAGTACGAAGACCCTTTTCAATAAGGAAACGCTGTTCTTCCATTGCGACGTGAAAACCATAAGCCCATACTGGTGTTCGGCTTGCGTACTGAATCATAGGACGGAAAATCTTGTCAATTCCCATACGGTTAAGTTCTTGGAAGAAGTCGGGACTAATCAATGACTTCATTGGTCCTAAAATTTTTCCGTAGTCTTGGAACTCCTTAGCAATGACGTGCCTAGGTGCTTCAATACCCATGTTGGCAAGACGGTGAGCCATCTCTACGTCTGTGTCAATGTCACCAGAAACAGCCTGGTCTACAAGAGACTTGTGGAGAACGATGTTGTTCAAACCGTCTACACCTTCAACACTTCCAACGGCGTCCATTGCTAGTCGCTTAGCGTGGTCCAACATTGCATTTCCTGTGGTACCAAAGTAAGGGTCTGCGCTGTTAATGAGCCACTTAGAGTTCTTGAACGGTTCCAAGTCTTTAGGGTTCATGTGCAAAAGACGCTGGTAAGCCAAGTCCCTTAGACGGTTAATAAGTTCGTATTTTAGATCTTGTGTCTTGAAAGCGTAATTACCATACTTTTCAAGTTCTTTTTGAAGGTCAACCATAACTGGGTGCATCATGGTGTCGAAGTGGTGACGTGAAAGGTTTTCTACGTGTGCTGTAGCAAGGTACTCAGGCTTGTGGTGGACATCAACATAGTCTTCTCCACGCTTTGTTGGGATTGGCTCTGTTGGTTCCCAACCACCGCCACCAATTTTTTCTCTAATACCCAAAACCTTTTCAACGGTTGCACTGTGGGCTTCTGGGTTGAACTGCTCGGTAACCGTACCGTGTCCCATGTCTGGAGCGGCGCCACCGTGACGTAGAAGACCAAGAGAGATGTTGTTCATCATGACCCACATCTCGTCGTCACTCATTGCTTCAAAGAAACCTTTTTCGATACCAAGGAAAGCACCCTGGAACCTGTCGTGCATGCGTGAAGCAAAGTCACCAAGAGCATCTTTTAACTTGGCTTCAGATGGGTCTTTAAACAAACGGCTAGGGTCAATGCCTTCTACTGTTTGAACAATGTTATTTACAATTCTCTTTGTTTCAGAAGCAGCAAGACCAACTTCGCTCATTCCATCTCGTGCAGCAATCTCACGAGGTGTTCCTACACCGTTATCAATGTAGTCTGGGTGAGCAAGGATAGATTCGTAACCTGAGGTTGAGTGGTCTTTAAGTACTATTTTTCCATAACCAAAACCAGCAGCCTTGTCCAAAAAGTCTTTAAACTTTTCGCTGTCGTGCCAGTTGTGTGGCAAATGGCTAAAGCCATAGCCACCTTCAATCCAACGAGCAATTACTTCTGGGTCATTGTTGTTGGCTTCTATGGTCAAAAACTCTTTAGCAAAGTCTGGAAGACCATTCCACCATTCTCCCAACTTTGCAGCGTCAAGACGCTTAGGTTTAAAGTTAAAGTTAGGGTTAAAGTCTAATTTCTTACCGTAAATTTTTGCTGTGTGGACTACACCTTCAACGGGCCTAGAAACTTCTCCAGCAATTTTTGTACCACTAATAGCATCTAGTTTTTCACGACCAAGAGCGGCTTCAAATTCTTCGTATGTTTTTCCAGCCCAAAATTTTTGAGCAAATCGTTCAGCAACATCTCTTTGAGTAGTAAAATATACTCCACCGTTTTGGCCACCATGAAAGTTGTCAATTTGCCAAGGGCTTCCGTGCATGAATGTTTCTGGGTTTTTGCCGTGTTCACTAATAAATTCTTTAGGGTCGTTTGGTGCAACAGAAGGCTTTTCATAAAGTTTGAATTTTTCTTCCAAAGAAGAAATAAGACGTGTGTTAGCAAATTTACGTGGCCCAATACGGAATGCGTTGAGTGCTACTTCTGCGCCAGTAATACGCATGATGTATCCACCAGTAGAAAGACACATAGCAACGAATGTTTTAGCCATTATCTTGTTGGCTAGGTCAACTGAGTTGTTACCCATGCTAAGCATGTCTTTCCCAGGCTGAGCCAACTTCTTAGCAATGTATCCATCGGCTTTCTGGAAGTTACCAAATACTGCTTTTTCTAGTGCTCGTCTTTCAGCAAGAGTTTGTGTACCAACCTTGGCTTCTTTTAAAGCCCAGGCACGCATCTGTGATGTAGGGACACCAGGTTCTTGGAGAGGAGAGTAAATAGCAGTTTCAAAGTCGTGGACTGCAGCGTAAGCACCTTGAGCAGAACTTAGGGCAGAGTCAAGGCCCTGTTGTCTCCAAGCAACCCCACCCTTTTCATCAAGAACTCTGTTGATCTCTGTGTAAAGAGTCTTTCGTTCCCATGAAAGCCTTCTGGCTACTTCAAAGTACTTCTGTACATCAGTTAGGTTTGGGTTCAACTTAACTGTGTCAATCATGTTCTTTAATTCGTCGTGAGCAATTTTGTAGCCCGCTTCAGCGTTAGGGCCACTACCAGAAAGACGGATAATCTCTCTTGAAGTTGTTCCTTCTTCTGTTTCAATGTTGTATTCAACTTTACGGCCTTCACGAATCTCACGAAGACGTTGAGTTAATTTTGCAGATACACCCTCGGTAATACCATCAAGAGAAACCTTACCTGTTGTCTGGTAAGCCTGAGGTTGCTGAGCACGCATCTTCTTGCCGTACTTAGCCTTGTTTTCTTCAAATTCCTTGGCAAGGATTTCGTTCTTTTCAGCAGCAGTCTGCTTATACCTAAGTAATTGTTCTAACGACTTTTCCTGTAATTCGGCAAGTTTAGTAACGTGTCCATCAAAAATAGAACGGTTCTGAATAATCGTTGTAGTAATTTGGTCAAGTAGATTGTTAACTTCTCGGAAGTCAGGGTAAGCAAAACGTGCAAGGTGTGAGGTACCAATACCAAAAGCACCTGAACCCTTTTCGCTACCAAGTGGGTGACGCAAGATAGAAACCTTGCTTCCGTCTACACCATTGATATAAACCTTTTCTGGGCTACCACCCATGCTGAAACCAAACAGTTTGCGTATTTCAAAGTCAAGACCACGTTCAAGTGTTTCAGCAATGATTTGGTCACGTGCGTCTGGTACTGCTTTTGCAATAGCCTGTTCGTAAAGAGTACGAACACCTTGTGTAAGAACTGTCATGTAATCCGTTGGGTTATCAGTAAGTTCAAGACCCTCACCAATCATACGAATGATACGTTCGTTAAATCTTCCGCTGAATCGCAGTGTTGCTTGAATACCTGGAATCGCTCGCTTGTCACCAGCAACGAAAGAACGTGATTCAATCATTGGCTTGCCTTCTGCGGTTAACTCAGTGTGGCGTGGAAGTGAGTCCCAAAGACCAGCAAGGTGGCGACGGTAGACAACTGCTTGTCGTCCCTTGGCGTCTAGCACTGCTTCGGCGTTGGTTTGTGGAGCAATGTCCACTCCCATTTTGTTATAAACAAAATCAGCAAAGTCGTAAGCGTATGATGGGTCTTCGCCTATTGCATCGCCCAAAGTCAAACCATCTCGCAAGAGGGTCTTCATGTAAGTAATCATTCCCATTGTTGGCTGAATGTTTTTTATTAGGTGATAAGCATCAGCGGCATCGGCCATAACTTGTACGGCTTCTTCAACTGACTTTGTTGCGCCCAAAGAGATACGTACCTCATTTGTGAACATTTCAGGAAATCTTTTGCCAATTTCAGTTGCACTGTGACTAGCAAAATATCTGTAAGCGTTGATTGATTGATGTGATTCGTTCCATGTACGAAGAACATCTGCACCAGTCTCAACACCCAGTCCCTGCCACCACTTACCCATGACTCCACCGATGCCACCCTCGGAGCGTGATGCTTTAGCAAGATCACCATAGAGTTGGAATGGGTCGCTCATCATGTAGTGAGTCTTAAGGTCTATAGCACCTGATAGCGCTCCGGTCCACATTCCTTCATGTGCCATGCCAAGGGAATAAGCAACTGACTGACCAAGGGTACCAATCTTGCGGTTGTACTCATCGTAAACGTGAAGGTCTTTAGTCTGTTCCCAAATGCGTCGCATCTCTGGGTCTTGACTTGCTTGAGCAGCCATTAACTGATAAGCAACATTCATGTTTAAGTTGTTACCAAATGCACCGAACTGACCAATGGCGTTCCAACCATGACCAAGTGTTTGACCAATTCTCGCTTTGTGAGTAAGGTCAGCCCACTGCTTAACAGAATCTTTAACGTTTTCGTAACGACCCTTGAAACTTGCCTTTGCTTCTTCTGCCCTAGAAGTTTTGTCTACAAAACGTTGTACTCTTGTTAAAGCCGCTTGGTAACGTCCTAAATCTTCTCCTGCAAGAGTTCCTGTTTGAGCCATCTGTTGCATGCGTGTAACTGTTTGAACATCGGCTGCAATAGCAGATGCACCTTCTCCAATAGAGAATCCAGTTGTTGCTCCATCAGTTAAAGCAGCAAGTGCAACAGCAGGTAGGAAATGACCTACTGTTTTTTCCCAACCGTTCTGGTTGATAGAGGTAGCAAATGCTGAAGCAAAGTGTGCTGATTGATTCCACATTTCGGTAGGGTGAGAAACAGCACCTCTAAGACCAGAGGTGTCTTGTTCCAACTGTTGCATGTTTTGTGTACGGTTAAATCCGTGAGGTCCGACAAGACCAAAAGTCAATCCAGAGGTAACACTGTTTGCTGCTGTTGAAGCCTGGTGCCAAACACCTTTAGCCAAAGCAGGTGTAGCGTCAATACCAGCATTAATAATATTTCCTGGAGCATCGTAAATACTTTTAGCGGCGTTCCAAAGACTTCCTAAAATGTGCATGCCTCGTGAGGCCATACCAGTTGCGTGCCCATCAACGGGGCTTACCTTACCTAAAGCAAGTGTGGCTGCAGGGTCAGTTTTTAATGAAGGGTTGGCATTAACCATGCCTTCGACTTTGGTTGCATCAACTGGAAAAGAAGTCTGTCCTGCCATTTATTACAGACCCATCAAGCGTGCGGTAGCAGACAATTCCGCAAGGATAGGTGAGTTGTGAGCCATAGCGCCAAGTTCATTAGAAACCATGTTACGTGGTTGAACGATTGCTTCTGGTCCAGGTCCAGGTCCAAATGGGATACCTGCAGTTACAGGTTCTTCAGGACGTTGTGTTGGATCAAGGTGTGGAAGACTTCCAGGTGCAGGTACTTGTGCTCTGGCTGGCGCAGGTGCTGCAGGTGCAGGTGCCGTAGCGACAGGAGATGAAGCCATTGGAACGGCAGACTGTGCTGCCTGCTGTTGTGTAGCCTTACCATACTCTTGGTTAGGCACTGTGCTGATAGGCATGTTTAAATCTGTGCGATTACCGTACGCTTGTCCTGGTGTACCTTGGCGTGCTCCGCCCTTACCTCTTGGCATTTATTACACTCCTGCTGGTGCTGGTGCTGGTGCTCCACCTGGTGCTGGTGCCCCGCCTGGTGCTCCGCCCCCTCCTAGTTGTCCTAGAAGGTCTTGTAGGCTTGGCTGGGGTCCTTGACCTGGTGCAGCCTGGATAGGGTTATCTGGTGATACACCCATACCTGGTTGCATGCTTGGCTGAGGACCTTGTGGTTCTTGTCCTGGTTGTGGCTGCTGTTGCTGCATAGCCTGTGCTTTGTCTGCTTGTTCCTGTTGCATTTCTTCGTGAATCTTAGCAACTGCATCTTCAAGTGTTACGTGACGCTGTGCTTTCATTCTTGCAATTCTAGCAATAATACTTGGATCAAGTTGACCAGCAGAAGCCTGTTGTTCTAGTCCGGTAAGAAGTGCCTTGCGAAGTCCTTCGATTTCTACACGGTCTGCTTCCAATTGTGCGTCTTCAATAGCAGGGTCCATAAGTCGTGCAGTTTCGTTAGACATGATTCCCATACCAACACGCTGACCAATTGAAACAATCATGGCGTTAATGTCTGAACCTGGCATTGGGTACTTAACGTATCCAAAGTGAGTGTCAAATGTTTCGTTTGGTGTGTAGTCTTCGCTAACAACCTTGCCATCGCCACCCATAAAGAACATACTTGGCTTGCTACCGTAGTATGACTTCATGATGCGAACAGCACGCATGTTCTCCAGTTCCATTGACTGTGAGAAGATTTCCTGGTATTCCTGGAGTGGCATGTCAACTGCACTAGACAGGACTGATGCGCCACGTCGGGCGGTGCGAATGTTAGAGCCTGACTCGCCTCCAAATTCGGCAGGAATACCAGCCGTAAGGCGCTGTGCTCGCTCTAGGCGGTCCAGTGCCATCGGTGTATCTTGGGTTTGCTGTGGGTGGACAATTTGAATCTGTCCCTTGTCGAGGATTCCTCGAACACCCATCTTACCGTCAGCCTCTTGAACAATACGAGGACTTGTCGGGGAGTTAGCAGGAGATACAACCCATTCGTCTGGGAATACGTTGCGGAATACTGCGATTGTGTTTAGTGCGTCTAACTTGGCTTCACGCTGGTACATACCAAGCATCTGGTCAAACTGACCCTGTAGACGGTCAAGCGTAATACGTCCAGCAATAACTACTGGGCAAATCTCTGAACGGTTAGGGATGCGCTCAAGAATGATGTGTGTTGCAACACCCTTACCTGTTTCTTGTGCAAAGCCTTGGTTCTTTTGCTTTTCAGCACCAACGGCTACAAGAACAGTTTCTTCGGCGTCAAGGTATTCAAGGATTTCAAACATGTCAGTGTCTGTCTTGTCACCACGGTACAGAATTGATGTCTGCTGTGGGTAGTGGAGTTTCATCCATCCAAGTGGGCGACGGTCTGAGAAGATGCAATCCTGTGGTTCCATGTTGTCTGGGTCAATCATTGGCGATGGGAACGTAGCCAATGGATTACGTACACGCCAGTGAGGAATCTTACGATTGTCTGATGGATCAAGTGATACTGGAGAAAGTGATACCGCTGACATACCATAGGCTGTCAAGTGACGGGCACGGCGGCGAACCTTTGTACCCATACGGTTCATGTCCCACCAACCAAGGTTGGCTAGGCGACGGTCACGAGCACGGTTCTCAGATACCTGGATACCAGGCTTAAGAGCAGGGTACTGGATGTCTGGAAGAACTGAGGCTACTCGCATAGCAAATGCATCAATACCTTGAGCAATCAAGTTAGGGATTGCTGGCTTTTCCGCTTCGTCAAGTTCTGGAAGTGGAACAATTACATCACCGTTGTAGTGGTCACGTATTTCCTGCATGCGGCGGAACTGCGCACTGCGCTGAGAACGACGCTCCTGGTACATAGTGACAATTTGGCCAGCAGCCTTATCGTTGTCAAAGGAAAGTGGCATCTATTACCTCAGGTTCGTTAGTTGGGTTTTCTTAACCCAGTTGGGCCGCCATGCTGATACTGATCTTGTTTGGGGCATGAAAAGGTTTGGAAGATTCCATTCAAAAAACCACTCGGCCATAACGCAGTCGTCGGTACGCCCGTGTGGGTACCGTGTTACTTCGTCAATCAACCTCATGGAGCGAACTTTTCCTTCACCCTTACCCATCAATCTTACACGACCAAACTTCCAATGTTGCGAAATCGTCGTAACACCGTAGTCTGCGTCCGATTTATTATTAGTTGTGTTGTGGGGAATAATCTCTACGCCACGCAATTGACGCCATCTTTTGAAGTGGTCGTACTGAAGTAGGAACCGCTGAGCAGCGTTCTGTTCCACAATCCAGACCTGAATTGGGATACCCAAACTTTCGCTCAAACGTTGCCAATCTTCCATAACCCCAGTGAATTCGCCCTCATTGTAGTTATAGTCCAGGAACTCTGGGGCTTCCATCTTCTGACGGATAAGGTCCATAAGGAAACGTTGATTTGACTCTGGGTGATAGAGCCAGCACTGGACAGACCAGAACATAGTAGGAGACGGGTCAGCCGTAGCAACTACTAGGCAGTCTCGCCCATTGATACCAGGCGGCAGTTCCCACCTGTCACGGTCTTTATCTATGCACCCTGGGTTATCTCCTTGGCCATAAACCCACTCATTGCGTACCAGTACTTCATCTAAGGCAAGGTCTTGCTGTTGGTACACCACAGAGAAACGCTCACCTCGGTTAGACATAAGGTTAGAAATTTCACGCCATGGCAAACGTCGAGGGTCTAACAGACATCCTTCTGGGAATGCCGCTGCGTTGCGTTTGTGGTGCTCTGGATCACAACGGTCTTCGTAATGAGCCTGATACAAAAGATGTTTGTACTTTTTGTCTTTACGTAAAGCCTTTAGTTCTTCTTCACTTAATTCGTCCTGTGCATCTTCTTCTTCCTCATCGAGAGGTTGAATCATGTCTAAAGCAAATCTATAAAGGTCATCAGGAGCCAAACGCTGGCCAATAAGAGCAAGCATACCTGCAGGCTCAAGTCGAGTTTCA
>Ga0207957_1000266_pt1 | contig 12560 bp, 12 predicted proteins | sample CryBogCBH27Jun07_FD_184603 | JGI IMG/M metagenome (GOLD analysis project Ga0207957, IMG submission 184603) | Freshwater microbial communities from Crystal Bog, Wisconsin, USA - CBH27Jun07 (SPAdes) | ecosystem: Environmental > Aquatic > Freshwater > Lake | place: Crystal Bog, Wisconsin, USA...
GAACACCACGGTCACGATGGACAAGCAGAACAGCGACAAGGTTGCCTCGTGGAACTTTGTGCTTACCGTCGCAGCCAATGATTACCTGCAACTCATGTGGGAAGCCGACTCCACAAGCGTCACCCTGCTTGCTCAATCAGCAGGCAGCACCTACCCTGCCACTCCCTCGATCATCTTGACCGTGCAGCAAGTCATGTACACGCAACTTGGCCCTACCGGACCGACCGGTCCGCAGGGTGCGGCTGCCTACTCATTCAGCACTCCCCTTAGCGTTTCAACGGGCTCTACGGTATCCATCGCTGCGGCGACTACCGGAGCCAGTGGTGTAATCACACTGGGCGGCGACCTCAATGCGACAGGCTCAACGGCTGGCGCTCCCCTAGTTGGCTCGATCCAAGGCCAGCCCTTTGTTAAGGGAACCACGGCTGGGCAGTTCCCAATCTTCAGCGGAACAACGTGGAACCCCGCAACCTTCTCTGGTGATGTCACTGTCTCCACTGGAGGCACGGCGACCCTCGCTACGACAGGCACTTCAGGAACCCTTGGTGGTGGAAACGCCTTCCCGTCCATCACGACTGACTACGCAGGCCGAGTGGTTGCTGGCAGCCTTGTTGCAACGCAGCCCTCTGCCTATGTCGCCGGTGGCCTGACCTACATTGGCGTCGCTACCGGACCGATCACTGGTGGAACCTATACGGCTGGCTCGTGGACATTCAACACTTCCATTACGCCCACTTCAGCATCATCAACGGCAACAACGCTGGTCTATGCCGTAGGAGCAACCACCGGCTTCGTTGTTGGGCAGATGATTACGGCTGCTGGTTTCAGCAACGCTGCCTACAACGGAGTGTTCTACGTCACGGCGGTATCAGCCTCAACTGTCACGGTATCGGCGGGAACGAACCCTGCATCTATCGCCTCGAACACCACCGGCAAGTTGTATCCGACCATCGGTGTCGGGTCGCAAATCGGCGTGTCGGCAATCAACGGCACGGCCACGATCCCCGTTGGTGGAATCACAACGAACGGCACAACTTGGACAGTCACCACCTCGGCTCCACACGGCTTCGCTAACGGCGGAACGGTCACCATCGCCGGTGTCACACCCTCAGGGTATAACGGTTCGTTCACGATCGCCTCAACGGGTAGCACGACCTTCACCATTACGAACGCCACTCAGCCGGGCGCAGTCACGGTCGCAGGAACAGCCACCGCTTCCATGGGTTCGGTGTCGTTCGCTCCGGTCATTGGGGCAAGCCTTGGATCGGTCACCGTCATCGCATCGGGAACTCCGGTCAACTCTCCCTCTGGTGGAAGTATCTCCTATCCAGTGCAGTTGTATAACGCCTCGGGTGGTTCTCCGGGCTACCTGCGAGCGTGGGCGGGAGCGAACACCTCTGAGGCGTGGGTTGCGTATCAGGCTGGTGGAAAGAACGCCCTCATCAACTCAGCGATGGACTTGTGGGGTCGTGGGACTTCCGTTGCGATCAACACCACAAACGGCAATACAGCGGCGGCATGGACGGCAGACCGTTGGTATGTGATCGCCTACAACGGCAACGTCACGGCCTCGCAAGACAGCACAGCCACTACAGCCCTCAACTCGCCCTACGACCATCGCATCACCACAGGCGCGGCGAACGTCAGTTTCCTTCTGCAACAAGCGTTGGACAGCGTTTCAGCAAAGGCTCTGGCTGGTCAGTCAGTCACTTTCTCGGCACACGGACGCAACGCTCAAGGTGCGCTGGTCAGGCTTGGACTGAGTATCTACTATTCCACTACTTCCAACTCCATGACCGGCAATACTTGGACGTGGTTGGCAACCTCAGTTGCGAGCAACGCTCCCACCTTCCCGACAACAACGACACCGAGCGCAACGGTTTCAGGAACGATCCCAGCCAACGCCGTTGGTGTAATGGTGCAGGCTGCTCCGCAAGCCTCAATCTCATCAGTCACGAACTCTGGCTCAGCACCGAACATCACTTGGACATTCCTTTGCTCTGCTGGTCACGGCTTGGCTGCTGGAAACACCATTGTCCTGAGTGGCATGACTGTCGCTGCTTACAATGGCACTTGGACAGTTGCCTCAGTCGCTTCTTCGACGCAGTTCACCATCACGGGTCAATCAACCTCACCCGGAACGGCAACCGGCTACGTCACGGCGGGCCTCGCTGCGGCTGCGGCGATCACCGCCTTCCAACTTGGTTCGGGTTCCATCACCTACACCGCAACCGTCAACGGTGGCGGCCCTTCCTCTTGCTACCAACTTGGGCAAACCGTCACCGTCACGGGCTTGACGGGAACCGGCTCAACCACGGCGAATACAACGGGAACAATCACCTTCGTCGGAACGACCACATTCACGCTCTCGGTGGCTGGTGCGACAGCCGGTTCGCTCATCTCTGGTCAGTCGGGCACTGGCGTTCCGGTTTCCACCTTCGACCTCACGAAGTTGCAGTTAGAAATCGCCTCTGCGAACAACTATTCGATCTACTCGCGTGCGGGCGGCCAGAACGAGACTACTGAAATCATCACGAACGGCCCTGCCGGAACCAATGGTGTGCTGGTCACAACTGGCTCGACGGACTCGGGAACGGGTCAAGGAACACCATCTTGGCTTGCCGTGGGTGCAACGGGAACGGTTCTCGCTGTTGGAACAAGCGGACCGGCATGGCGGCCTCAGTCGAGCGTCACAATCCTTTCCACCACCGGAGGAACAGGAACTACAGGAACGACGGGAACCTACACCGTTCCATCATGGGCGACCAACCTTCGGGTGATCTGCATCGGCGGTGGAGGAGGTGGCGGCGGAGGAGCCCAGACGAGTTCGCTAGCAAGTTCTGGCGGCAACGGTGGGAACGGCGGGAACACCACTATTGCCGACATTCCCTGCACTTCGCTTCAGGGAACTTCTATCGGCTACAACGTTGGCGGTGGTGGAACCGGAGGAACTGGCGCAAACACGACGAACACCAGCGGCAACCCCGGCGCAACCGGCAGTGCTACCTACTTCGGCTCAACGAACGCCACTGCGAGTGCCTACGTCTACGCCCTTGGTGGAAACGGCGGTAGGGCTGGCGCATACAGCACCGGCAATGCCACAAACGCCCTCCCCACTGCATCAGCCGCTGGCACGGTCTTGTTTGGAAGCATCGGTGGAGTGGGTGGTCAGGGTTCAGCAACTGCGCCAACATCGGGCTCCCTTCCCGCAACCGGACCGGGCGGTTATGCCGGAGGCGGAGGTGGCGGTGGCGGTGCGATCACCGGCCTCGACAACTACGGAGCATCGGGAGGTGCGCCCTCCATTGCCCCGTTCATCGCTGGCGGGACTGGTGCGACTTCTGGTGTTAGTCCGACCTCGGGATCAAGCGTCGGCTATGCAAGTCCGGGTGCCGGCGGGGGCGGATTCGCGGTGAACTCTGGCGCAGGAGCCAACGGTATCTACGGTGGTGGCGGCGGTGGAGGTGGCGCAGTGCTCTCCGCAACCGGAGGCGTTGGTGGAAACGGTGGAGCCGGACTCATCGTCGTCATAGCGACCTAGCCATGGGGCGCATCGGACAACCGTTTCGTGGCGGTGGTGAACTGTTCTTTTCGGGGGCAAAGCACTACGCAGAAACGCAGACTGCGAGTTATTTCACTACGGTATCCGCCAAGAAGAGCATCTTCGCACGCCTCATCGCCAACGCACAACGCTTCACCACGGCGGCTAGTAGGACGACAACCTCAGACAGAACTTCCGCCATCAACTTCCTGTTCACCACGATCGCCGAACGGATCAAGGGACACAACGCCCCTAGCGCAGTATTCCAGCAGGAGAGTTCCAAGGCCGCCTTCTCGATGGCTGTCTACCGCGGTGAAGCAGTAGCGGAACGACAGGCTCCTCAAGCGGCCTACAAGGCATCGTTCTCGCAATCAGCCCTCGGAGTCCTGCGCCTTGTCGCAGATGCAGTAGACCTGATCTGGCTACAGAACACCGACTTCCTTGTCGACTACCTCGAGATAAATCGAAGTGCGATGTATGGTGAACAGCCCGAAGGCGGCACAACTGTTGAGGACGGAAGTGCCACTTTGAATGAAGATTCCACCACCATGGCCTTTCAAGACGATGGGGTAGGGTCTTACCAAGAAGGCTACAACCGCTACTACGGAGGCGAATTTCAGTGACCATTCATTACCCAACTCCTGCGTCTAGCCTTCCGGACGTTCACTTCACTTGGAATGATGCGGACGGGAACGTTATTGACTTCAGCAGCGGCTGGACGTTTCGTATGACGATTGGTCGCCCTCCCAATGCCGCAGTAATCACCAAGACTTCTGGGATCGTCGGCTCCGCCACCTCCCCGAACCTCACGGTCATTTGGAACCCGAACGAACTCATCACCTTGACGCCGGGCGTTTGGTACTTCCAAATCACGGCGATCTACGGACCTTCTGGTGGAAAGCAGCGGGAAATGCTTGGCTCCCTTCGCATTGACCAAGCAGTTCTGGCGTAGGTGTAGCGATGTCGTGGACTTACACAGCCGACCCATCATCATCGAGCAAAGATGCTGTTCGCTACCTCATTGGCGACGTGAATGAAGCCGACCAACTCGTCCAAGACGAGGAGATCTACTTCAACCTTGCCGAGGTGAATAACGAAATCTACCGAGCCGCTTCGAACACGTGCTACAACCTCGCAGCCAAGTTCACCGGACAAGCGCAGTCGGTATCGAAGAGCGTCGGGGGACTCAGCCTCAGCACCTCCCTTGGAGACAAGGCCATGCGCTACGAGCGCCTTGCCAAGGACTTGCTGTTGCGTGGCCGTCGCCTCAACCCGCCGAGCATTAGCGCCGACCCCAATGCCCTCGGTGCTGAACTCCATGTCGGGGAATTCGATCGCTACGTGGCTGTCGCCAACGACTGGCCTTCGGGTGCCGTCACGGGCGTCACCTCTACCTACGGAACGGGCTACGAGCCGGGCGCAGGTGGTGAAACAGGGGGAGGTCAGGAGCCATGACCGGCATCGACAAGGAACTCCTTGCCATTATGACCCAGACGATCGTGGTGGAAAACCTGATCCCCGTGGTTGCAACTCCCCCCGACTACAACCCGCCCGTCTTGGACGGCTATGGACGTCACTACACGAACACCTCTGGCGAAAGCGGCGGCACCACTCAATACGGGCCGGCGAAAACCTACAAGTGTCGGCTCGAGTATCAGACGAAGGTTCTTTCCACCATCGATGGCAGGGACAGGGTGAGTTCAGGCCGTGCCTACTTGGCGGGCTTCTTTCCCGAGATCAGCACGGAGTGTCGTGTGACAGTGCCCGGACAGACCCAACAGAGTCTCAAGCACCCCGTGGTGATGTATGTAGAGAACAACTTCGACGAGAGTGGCCTAGTGGGCTACAACACCACTCTCCACTTCGAATAGAGGGCGACATGTCCGACATTAAGGCAGTTGTCGACGTTAGTGAAATCAAGAAGTGGCCAGAGAAGGCCGCCCAACTCAACTCGATCCTCAACTTGTTGTTCGAGAAGGTGATCGAAGAAGTTTACGTTGAAAGCCAGCGCCTCGTTCCTGTCGCCACGGGGGCTCTAAAGAAGTCGGGCAAGATTGTGCGGCGAGTGACGAATGGTGAAAACCTGCCAGAAGTCGCCATTGACTACGGAAACGACGTGGTGAACTACGCCATTATTGTTCACGAGGACTTGCAAGCCCACCACGCCGAAGGCACGCAAGCCAAGTTCGTCGAAGTACCATTTGTCCGCTACACCGAACACTTGCAAGAACTAGTGGCGCAGCGTATGGAGCAACTGCTGAAACCGGGGGGATCATGAGCACCTTGCTAGACGGTCTGGCTGCCTACCTAGTAGAGCAGAGCCTGACCCTGCCAGCCAATCAGCAGTTGACGCTAGGGATCAACTTGTTCCTCGGGCGCTTCCCCGCCGAAGCCCCGAACGCCTGCGTCCTTCTTCAGCAGTATGAGGGGCAGAGCCCCACGTTCACGTTTGGCGACGGTATTTCAGTATTAGAAGCCCCCCGTATCCAACTACTCGTGCGTGGTGAACGAGAGGACTACCCCGGCGCTTACGACTGGTGCTACGCCCTGCGGAACATCATCGGGGGAGTGACCAAGACTACTGAAATGAACGGCGTGTTCGTTTTGCGCCTCGAGCCCCAAGGTATCCCGAACCCCACCGGCTACGATGAAGTCGACCGCCCCAAGTTCACCGTGAACTTCCAAGCCCATATTGCGACCCCATGAGCGAACTCGATCCCATTCTCCTCAGCATCCGTGCCGCCAAGGCAGCCAACATGGCGGCGATAGAGGCTCTGACAGCCCTTGAGGGTATCCTCGTGCCAGCCGAGGCCGTCGAAGCCACCCAAGCCAACACAGAGGCCGATCAGCCCGCTGGTTGCAGGCATGAGGTAGCGGTCGAAGTCGAGACCGGCGCTGGCAAGTTCCTCGTCTGCAACTGCGGGGAAACGATCACCCTCTAAAAGAACCCCCCTTGACTTGCGTTTGTTTATATGGCATCCTGTAGGTGTAGGGCAACTGACGGAGGTAGTCAATGGTGAAGCGACAGTTGGGCGAAGCAGCCCCAGCCATCCAGAACAAGTGGGTGGCTCTAGAGGAGTGGGACGGGATCGCAGCAAGCGACACCGTGGTGGTGAAGGGTGAGCGAGGCAACTTCCGCTTCGTGAACGCCCACGAGCACAACGGCGTGGTGACGGCGATCAACGTCTACGGCGGAATGACCGGCCACGAGGCCTTCCGAACCTTCACCCCAGCACGGGTAGGGAAGCCGGTAGTCAAGCGCAGAAGGGGGGCTTGAGCCAGAGGCGTTTCCAAGTTCAAGTGGTAGCATTTCGCTGACCACCTGTCTATTGGAGAGGCCACATGGCGAAGTCAACCCCACAGGCTTATCAAGTTGTTAACGGGCCAGTGGCATACGGTAACAAGATTGCCCAGAACGGCGACGTGGTGAACGACCTTCCCGGTGGGAGCATCACTTGGCTCCTCGCTGATGGCATCATCGCCCCAACCGACGCAGCAGTGACCGGCGCTACACCTCCGAAGCCGGTCGCCCCTACGAACACAGGCCGACGTGGCTCCCGCCCTGCTGATCCCACACCGGCTCCTACACCCGAGCCCGCCCCAGAACCGGAGCCAGCACCCGAGCCCGAACCGGCTCCTACCCCTGCTCCAGAAGGTGATGCCTAATGGCTCGGTTTATTACAGGTAAGAACACTCAGGTTTTTCTAGCAAACCAGTTCTACGGTGGTTTTGCCACTGATGGAAATCCCGAACACGGTGCTGTTTGGACGGCGGGCAGCAACATCGTCACAGTCAAGGGCATCTATCCCGCCGACAACAACACGGTGAACGACACCACCATGCTTCTGGCCGTTGGATCACGCGCCTACGGCGATGGGCTGACCAACAATGGGCAAGATACTCCGGTCTACGTCACCAAGATCGTCGGCAACACGGTCTTCCTTTCAATGCCAGCCGACACCGACGCAGTTGGCTACCTCTACACGCAGAACTACAACTTCATTCCGGGCTCACTTTCGGGGCAAAGCACCAACCTTTCCCCGTTCTTCAATGATGCTGGAATCTCAAAGTCGACGGCTGCCGAGGAAGTCACCACCTTCCACAGGGGCGACGCCAAGGCCTACATCACGGGCATTCGAGACGGTTCGATCACCATTAGCGGTTTCTACGATGGCTCCCTTGACGGTGTAGAGGCTGCCCTTCAAGCCGCCGCTTTCACCTCTTCTGCCAAGAGCAACGACCCCTTCTACGGAGTCGTTAAGACGCAGGGGCAGAGCCTTCCACAAGGCATTGTGGTGTTTCCCGATGGCGGAGATGCCGGTGGGGCGGCCACTTGCTACATGGCGAAGGGCATCGTCACCAAGGCAGACCTGAAGTCGCCTGTATCGGGCGTGGTTGCCATCGACAGTGAAATCCAGTCCACCCACGGAGTGTGGCGGGGTAAGGGTCAGGTTGCTTCCTTTGCCTACGGCAGTGGAACACCAGACGCCTTTGGTCGGGTGACCCTTTACACGAATACCGTCGACAACGGGGCTGATAGCAGCAGTGGTGGCCTTGCGATTGTCGGCATCATCGAAAGCGCCGGTGGGTATTTCACCGATACGGATGGCCACTACGGAAGCACGGGTATCCAATACCCGCCCGTCGACTTGCAGGTGCAGGCTTCAGCAGATGGGGCAACGTGGGTTGGTCTCACAAATCTCTGGTCGGATCAAGCGGGACAAATCGTAGACCTGACTGGCACGATCTACCGCTACACCAGACTTTCAGTTGCGCTGTTCCCCTCAGATACTCCAAATCCACCTTCATCTGCTACCGTGTATTACGGCCTAGCACGCTACTAGAGGAGCATTTCCACCATGTCAACGACGCCGATTTTCAATCACGGTAAGAATGCATTTCTTGCCCTCGGCTGGGCTGCGCCTGACTACGCCCCCTACTCGCTGTACCCCCTCAACTACCCAAACGTCACGGCTACGCTGATTAGCAACACCGTGAGCGTTGGGGTGACCCTTCCCGCCTCGGTGACCGGCGAGACGGAGTTGGTTCCCGGTAGCGGGCGATACGGCGTGTTCGTCGGTGGTGTTCCCGCATACGGCTCGACGCAGCCGGTTTCGGGTTCGACCTTCACCACCGCTGCATCCGCTGGCGATGCTTCGGGCGCAATCCTCGGCATGACCAACATTTCAGCGTGGATCAACGACATTGGCTTCCCGCAAGCCTTCGAGCCGCAGGAAACCACGACGTTCAGCGCCGAGGGTGTCAAGACCTACATCGTGGGTCTGAAGGGCTACAGCCTTACCTTCAGCGGCATGTACGACGGAACCAGCGGAGCCATTGACCAGTGGATGGACGAGATGGAGAAGTTCCAAAGCACTGCTGGAAACTTCATTCAGTTCGTTTACGGTCCGGCTACTCCGGGCGGCTTCAACGGCGGCGCACCGGACATCAAGTACTACGGACAGGGCATTCTCGACAAGTACGACCTGAAGTCAAGCGTCTCCGGTGTGGTGACTTTCGACAGCGAGTTGCAAGTCACGGGGCCTGTCTACCGCACTATCCTGTAGGCTGGTAGAAAGACCAACCACAGGAGGCAGAGTGTCAGACCTCGCAGCCAAGATTTTCGCCGTAGACGACATCGAGCAGGAACTCCTCGAGGTTCCCGTTTGGGGCGTCACGGTGCTGATCAAGTCCATGACCGCACGCGACCGAGCCAAGATGGTCGGCAAGGCTGCTGGAAACAACGGCCAGTTCGCCCTCGAGGAACTCCTCCCCGACTTGGTGATCCAGTGCACCTTCGACCCCGAGACGGGCGAGCAAGTGTTCCTGCCCGGTGATCGCGATGCCCTCATGTCGAAGTCCGCAGCAGCCATTGAGCAGATTGCCGGTGTCGCGATGCGCCTCTCCGGCATGGAGACGGAAGCCGTCGACGAAGCGGGAAAAGATTCCTCGCCAACCCCGAGCGACGCTTCCTCTTCGAACTAGCGGAGAGCCTCGGTAGGACGGTTGGCGAACTCCTAGAAGGTTCCCCAGCACACAGACCCCTCTCCTCGAAGGAGATGGTGGAATGGATGGCGGTCTACCGATTGCGCGCCGCCGAACAAGAGGAAGAACTCCAGAAGTCGAAATCCCAACGCTAGGAGTATCCTTTCAGTAGGTACCTCCCGTGGAACAACAACTTCGCCTCAAAATCATTGGTGACCCCCGTGGGGCGATCACTTCACTGAACCAAGTCAACGCTACTGCCATGGGCGTTGCCACTGGGGTTAGGACGGCTTTCACCGAAGTCGGAAGCATCATCAAGTCCTCGCTTGGGTTCGTGGCTGGCTTCGCCGCCGTCAAGCAAGCCCTCGACCTTGCATCACAAGGTGAAGGGCTCCAGCGTGCCCAGACCGCCCTGATCCAAAACCAGATCAAGGCTGGTGGAAAACAGGCCACGATGGCTAAGGACTTGGCGGGGACTTGGGGAACCATCGCCGGTACTAGCGACAAGTACTCAACCAGTCTGGTTCAACAGGCCAATATGCTGTCGATCCACACTGGTATTAGCGTAAATGCCATTACGCAGGCGCAGAACCTGCTTATCCCGAACTCCGACCTTCTCAACCTTTACCAGCAGCAGAAGGGGTCGTTCGGGGACATTACGCAGGCAGCCGCCAACCTTTCGTCGCTCATGGGTGGCAACATCGTCACCTCGGCTCGAATGCTCGGTCGCGTTCTGGCCGATCCGGCGAAGCGCATGGGGCAACTTTCCCGCTACGGCTTCTCGCTAAATGCCCAACAGACGGCGCAGATCAAGAACACGACAAGCCTGCTGAAACAGCAGGAACTGTTCGTAAAGGACGTCAACCAGAGCATGGGTGGAGTGGCACAGGCTGCCATTTCACCAATGCAACGCATCGCCAACGACTTCAAACTCATCCTTCAGCAGTTGGGCGTTGGCCTTCTTCCCATCTTGGACGCGTTCGCCACCTTCCTCGAGAAGTCAAACCTGATTTCCGCCATTACGCCGCTGTTCACCACTATGGCTGCGGCGATCTCGCAAGTGTCGCAGACCATTGGTGTGACCTTTGGACAGGCCGTTCAGGCCGCTACTCCACTACTGAAAATCTTCACTGCGGGCATCATGCCCAACCTAATGAACATCTTGCAGCCTGCCTTGGTGGCTGTTGGGCAAGTTCTGCAAATGCTCTCAAAGACGTTCACTAGCACTGAGGTGAAGCCATTCATTGCCTCCCTCGACAAGGTCGCATCCCTTGTGGTTGCTGGAATCAAGCCCGCCTTCGCAGCGCTCGTGGATTTGTTCAAGTCGCTAACAAGTAGTCAGGGGGCGATCACGATGCTCTTCAAGAGCCTCGCCGACGACCTGACCATTATCGCTCCGGTGTTGCCCAACATCGTCCTCCTCATGGCACAACTCCTGCAAGCGGTGGCTCCGTTCCTCGGGACTATGGTGCCGTCGATCGCTGTCCTCCTAAACATTGCTGCGAGGGCTGCTCGAGTCATCGGAGACGCAGTTGGAATGCTCGCTAAGGCATTCAGCCATATGCACTGGCTAGCCTCCGGCATTGGTGGAATTCTGGGCGTGGTCGCTGCGGTGTGGTTCACCAGAAACGTGTTCCTGCGCCCCATTCTGGGCATCATTGCTCAGGTTCGATCCCTTACGGCGACACTTCTCAAGTTGGGTTCCACCACTCGGGGACTGTTCGCTGGATTTGGCAAGGGTGCGCCCGCTGATGCCGGTATTGCCCCCGGAATAGCAAACCGCTACGTGGGAGCCCTGTACGGCAAAGCACAGGCCTCTCAGGCGCTCATGATCCGCGAGTTGGGTCGCCAAGTTGAGTCGGGCGAGGTGTCCTATCGCTCCTACAACCGCCAACTTCGCGAACTGAACCTTGCCGGTCCGGTATCTCAAGTCGGATACTCCGTGCTGAAGCGTGCGAACATTCCGGGCATTGGCTCCGCCTTGTCGGGCGGTGGTGAAAAGGGCTTCTTCAACAAGATGGCGGCCTATCTTCTCGGTCCTTCTAAGAACGAGGTGATGTCGGTCTACAAGATGAGTGAAGCCCTCATCGCCGAAGAAGAGGAGCAGAAGACCGAACTCGAGAAGAACACCGCAGCCATGATGGACTTGACTACGGCGATTAGCGATGCGGCCTCAAAGTCGGCCTTGGGTGGACTGACGGGAAGCCTTTCTGCCACAACACTTCCACCACCCCCTACCCCATCAGAAGAATGGCTCCGCACACTTCCTGCCCCACCAAAGCCACCAGAAGAGTTGCTCGCTCTTCAAGAGCACCTCAAGACGCTCCCGCCTCCTCCGGCACCGCCCGCAGAATGGATTGCTGCTCAAGAAACTGCCGCCAAGAAGGGTGCCTTCAGTGCGTTTCGAGATCGGGTGGGCGGAGGACTGTTGGGAAGAGTGGGTAGTCGAGTTGGCGGAATGATGCGAGGCCTGCCGGGCAAAGTCGCTGGTGGTGCCGGTGCTGGGCTAATGGTTGCCCAAATGTCTGGGCTCATCCCCCAACCGGGCAAGGGGGTAGGCGGAGCCATCGGTTCAGTGGCACAGGGAGCGATGACCGGCATGATGTTCGGACCTTGGGGTGCCGCCGCTGGTGCGCTCCTTGGGTTGGGAATGAACCTCTACAAGAACTGGAAGCCATTTCACAACTTGGTCAACGCTATTGGCAAGGGTCTGAAGACTGCGGGCGAGTGGGTGTGGAAGCACCTCCAGCCTGCCTTCAAGGCCATGTGGCCAGTCCTGAAGGAAATTGGCACGATCATCAAGGACGTGTTTGTATTCGAATGGAAGGCGTTCGTCCTTGAGGTGAAAATCGTTGTCGCCCTCGTGAAGGATCTTTGGAGTGCATTCATGGACGTCTGGCACGCTATCGATGGCTTCTGGCACCTTATGGACAAGGCTTGGCACGCCATTTCTTACGGCTTCAACATGGCTTGGTACATTATTTACGGCGGTTTTGTGAAAATGGCCAACATGATTATCAGGGCATACGACGAA
>Ga0207957_1000271_pt1 | contig 12522 bp, 10 predicted proteins | sample CryBogCBH27Jun07_FD_184603 | JGI IMG/M metagenome (GOLD analysis project Ga0207957, IMG submission 184603) | Freshwater microbial communities from Crystal Bog, Wisconsin, USA - CBH27Jun07 (SPAdes) | ecosystem: Environmental > Aquatic > Freshwater > Lake | place: Crystal Bog, Wisconsin, USA...
CGCAACACGCGCACCGCCAAGTCGAGGTCACGGTAGATCAAGCGAGGTTGATTGGACTTGGCTACTTCAGTCTCAATAGCGGCCCACTTCTCAGCGAGTGAAGTCACGTCCCGCGCGAGGTCCTCAGCGGAAACACCCTCAGCCGCGGTACGAATAATGATGCCGTGCTTCTCGGGCTTCACTTCGTCAATGATTCGACGCAGACGACGGCGCTCGCCATCGGGCAGGCGCTTGGAGATACCAATGGTGCTGGAGTTAGGTACCAGCACTGCGAAGCGACCGGGTAGGGACACCTCTTGGGTCAGGCGTGCACCCTTGGCGCCAATGGCGTTCTTGGTTACCTGACAGATGATGGTCTGACCGGACTTGATCAGCTCCTCAATTTTGGCGTCGGACTTGGGCGACGGAGTCTCGGCGTCCTCATCCTGCAGGTGGATGTCGGCGCGGTAGAGAACGGCGTTCTTAGGGATACCAATGTCCACGAATGCCAGTTCCATACCGGGCAATACGTTTTGAATGCGCCCGACATAGATGTTCCCGTCAATCTGAGATACCTCGTCGGCGGCCTTCGCCACGGTGTACTCGACCATGGAGCGGCCCTCAAGAGTTGCGATGTGCGTGGCGTCTTTCGTGGTGTGAACGCACATCAAGTAACGACCTTGAGCGCGGGTCTTGCGCTCTCCCCCGCGGCGACGGCGCGAAGCACGATTGTTGTCGTTCTTGTCGGCGCGCTGGATGGCGTCGGGAGCCGAAGCCTCTACTGGTGCGTCGTTACGGCGCTGTGGGTTGTTCTGCCCACCTTGACCTTGACCACCGGAACGGCCCTTGCCACCGCGGCGGCGGCGATTTCGATTGTTGCCTCCCTGGCCACCCACACCACCGTTAGCTGATGGTGTGGGGTTGGGACGAGATTCACCTTGCGGTGCGGGCCTCGTATCGCCAATTCGAGGGGCGGAAGACTGGGGATTGGTTTCGTCGCTCACGACAAATACTCCTTGAGTTCAATGGGCGATCGCTGGTGCTGATCGCGGGCGTCACGGTGCGTGACAAGTTCTTTGCTGGGGTGACGCTAGGTGCCACGCGAGAGGCGTTTTTGGTACTGACAAACATCTTCGTCCTTACTGCGGGAGAGTCCGCACATTCGGGCAAACTCAAAGCGTCCTTTTGTACTCAGACTCGAGCACCCAACTCTTCCATTGTACTCCCTTGGGGGAGGGGCTCTTCGGCCCCCTAGCCCTTTTTAACGGTAGTAGTCGTGGCTTTGGGCTTGGTGGTCGTGGTCACCGTGAGGTTTCGCTGCAAGGTAACGGGCTTAATCGGGTGAGCCACTAGGTAGTTAAAGGCCCGGGCCACCACTGGGGCGGCGGCATCAGCTCCGTATCCGCCCTGGGCCACAACACACAAAACGACGTACTTGGGGTGCTGGACGGGCCCAAAACCGACGAACCAGGAGTTTGGCTCTAGGCCCGGTGCATTTGACGCCGTTCCAGTTTTACCTGCGATGAGGAAGTTACGAAGGTTGAAGTTTGCAACATGGTGGAAGGTGCCGTAAGCCGTTCCAGAGGGGTTGTTCACCACGCCAATGAGGCCTTGCAGTATTGGGTTTCGGACCGAAGGGGGCAAGCTCACGTGAGCGGCAGCTCGAGGCAGATAGCGAGCGACCACATTGCCGTGGGGTCCAACAACAGCCGCTGCAACCTCTGGGGAGTACCGCGTGCCACCATTAGCGAAGGTCGCGTACGCCGTGGCCATGCCAATTGGAGTTACTGCGGTCGATCCTTGGCCGAAGGCCATCTCCACATTGTCACCGGTGTACCACGTCGTATTTGGAAAAGCGAGTGGCGCTTGAGCGTGAAGTGTGATTCGCACCGTTGGCGAGTCGACACGACTCTGATTCTCGTTTGGTAGGTCAATATTGGTATAACTCGATAGGCCGTACTTGGCGGCAACATCTTGGATCGGAGTTTGTCCGTAACGCTTGGTCTGCGCCCAAAAGAGGTAACCCAAGTTATAGAAGTAGTAGTCCGAGGACTTCGTTAGAGCAAAGGCCATATTGACCATTCCTTCACCGCTTGGGGTGTCGTCGTGGAAAAGGCAACCGTGGCCACCCTGCAGGCAGCCCGGCACTTTGAACACGCCGGTGTCGTTCACGTAGAGATTCGGTGAGATCAGGTGCTTTTGAAGTGCGGCGGTGGCGGTGATCATTTTGAAGGTCGAACCTGGGGTGTAGTCACCCTGGATGGCGTAGTTGTTGAAGGAGCCGTTATTGAGAAGGGCCTTGAACTGTCGATTGGAAAGTCCCGTAACGAAACTCTGCAAGTTATACGAGGGGTACGAACTCATCGCCAGTACCGCCCCGGTGTTTGGATCCAGCACCACCGCTGCCCCGTTGAGAGCGGGAGGTCGTTTGCCCGAAACAGGGTCAACACTTTGGCGAACTGATTGGATGTCTGAGGCGAGGGCCGTGTCGAGGGCCTTCTGGAGCCCCGCGTCAATGTTTAGAACTACCGTGTCGCCTACCGCACCTGGCTTCGAGTGTGCGGTTCCAAGGATCTTGCCTTGCGCGCTCACCTCGAGGGTTTGCACTCCATCTTGCCCCTTTAGGAAGTGCTCATAGAAGTTCTCAATACCCGTCTTTCCGTAGAGCGAGTTCGGGTGGTAGCCCGAATTCGGGTGTGCCGCAATCTCTCCACCGGTAATAGGTCCGACGTAACCAAGTACCTGCGCACCGGTCTCGCCACCTTGGGGGTAAGAGCGAACCGCAATGTTAAGCACGGAAACACCTGGGAATTCCTCGGGGTGCAATTTGATGAACTCGAGCTCTGAGCTCGTGGCATTCGCAATCAGTGGAACTGGTTGAAATGCGTCGTACTGAACACTCGCAAGCTCAGACTTGATGGTTGAAACTTTGGTACCAGTCAGTGCCGCGAGTGCACCAATCGTTGAGGGGTGCAGGTAGGACTCAGCACGAGATAAACGAACCTCCACTGTGACTTGGTTGGAGACTAAGGGTCGTCCATTTCGGTCCAGAATCAGTCCGCGGGTAGCGGGAATTACGGACACCTGATACGAGTTTGTATTGACGGTTCGAATTGAGGCTTTCACGTCAACAATTTGAAGCATGAACAGTCGGTAAATAACAATGACGAGCAGAAGAGTAAAGAAGCCACCAATCACGTACCAACGCCGCTCGGGTCGAACCTTATTTTCGTCGGGGAAGTTGACCAAGTCTTTAATGCCGACACCGGGGGTTTCGTTAATTCGTCGGCCGCGACCCTTGAACGGGTTGAGCGTTTCCCAGGGGCGCCAAAGTCTCGAATACCAAGTACCCGTTGGGCGCTCTCGCCAAGATCCCTTGCTCATCGGCGCGCCTTAACCAATCCGCTACTCCACCGAGCGACACGCGTCAGCGGGCGCGCCAAGAAGAAAAAGGCCACAGAATTGAGAAGCATGTCCTGAAACACACTTCCCCGCCACAAGCTGAAGTCCAGAACGAAGTATCCCGTTATGACAAAAATAAGTGGGGCGAAAAAGCCACCGACTGCAGCAATCACCGGGGCTACCCACCACGCCGCGGACTCGAGGTCACCAACGCCTTCGCGACCAAGTCGCACGGCGAGATACGCAATCACTAGGGCAACCACCGCCGAGAGCCCAAAGGGAGTTGCGGCGTGGGTATCGAAAAAAATTCCACTGACCAGTCCACTCAAGAGTGCCGCAGTGGTAGACCCGGCTAGTCCTACGCACAGTGGCCAGAGCCAGATCAACATTATGACGACACCGCTAATTCGAAACGAGGAGAAGACCGCGAGTTGAAAGGCCACGACCACGAGCGAGACAAGAAATGTCGGGAAGAGCTCTCTAATCACGTAGAGGGCTCCCACAAGACGACATCGACATAAAAGATGTGGCGCAAGTCGGCGGTGGGTTGAAAGTTCAACTCGTAAGTGGCCGCACCCGGAGTGAGCCGGACCTTCGAAACTCGAGCAATCGGCAAGCCCGCCGGATAGAGGCCCCCTTGGAGACCATCGGTAAAGACCATCATGCCTGGGCGAACGTTAAAAGAAATTGGCACACTCGCCGCGGATAGACCATTGTTAAGTCCTTGTCCGGAGATGATTACCGAGGTTCCTTGATTTGAAAAGACTGCCCCGAAGTGTGCACGTTGATCACTGATTAGCCTCACCGTTGAGCCGTGCAAAGTTGTTGATATCACCGTGCCAATAAGCCCACCGTTGGCCACTACTGGCATGCCAACTAGCACCCCGTCGTCACGGCCTTTGGAGATGTCAATCGTGGCAGCGAATGAGGTTGGTGAGAAACTCGAAACCTGGGCCGAGACCGTTGGTAGGTTTCCAACGAACGGGACATCGAGTTCTGCGCTCATGCGCGCCATCTTCTGGGTGAAAGCGAGCGACTCATTAAGTTTGAGCTGTGCTTGGCCCAGTTCATAACGAAGCTGTTGATTTTGCTGAACCAAACTTGAATAGTTAAGAGAACCGGAAAACAGATGCCCAACCGGAGTGGCCACAAAACGAATTGCGGTCGCGAAAGGCGAAACAGCGCCGTTGGCTATTGTTCGCAGTCCGACTCCAACTCCAACTGTGAATTGAAGTCCCACCAAGGTCACCACGAGACCCGAAAGTAACGTTACATTTCGGCGAGTCGACCGGCGGAGAGGCACGAAGAACTACCTCGAAGGCGAAGACTTCAACATACGGGCGAAGAGGTCCATCTCTTCCAAGCAAGCTCCACTACCCATCGCCACGCAGTACAAGGGATCATCCGCTACGCGGAATGGCATGCCCGTCTCAGCCTGGAGCCGCTCGGCAATCCCAGTCAGCAGGGCCCCACCGCCAGTGAGGACAACACCAGTTTGCGCGAGGTCTGATGCGAGTTCTGGTGGAGTGCGGTCCAGTGTTGCCTTTACGGCATCGATGATGGCATTGATCGGCACGTTGAGCGCTTCGCGAATCTGCTCGGTTGAAACAACAATTGTCTTTGGCAAACCGGTTTGCAGGTCACGTCCACGAATTTCAGCGCGGACCTCTTCTTGCAACGGATAAGCCGATCCAAGAGCAATCTTCAACTCTTCGGCCGAACGTTCACCGATGGCGAGAGAGAACTCTTTGTTGGCGTACTTAATGATTGCCTCATCGAGCTCGTCTCCGCCAACACGAACTGACTCACTGGTCACAATTCCACCCAAGGAAATAACCGCAACTTCAGTGGTTCCTCCACCGATGTCAACAACCATGTTTCCCGAAGGTTCGTGAATTGGCAGACCGGCACCAATAGCTGCGGCCATGGGCTCTTCAATAATGTAGGCGCGACGAGCTCCGGCGAACTCAGCGGCTTCAATAACTGCGCGCTGCTCTACACCGGTAATTCCCGATGGAACACAAATAATCATGCGAGGCTTAGCGAATCGACGCTGGTGGACTCGCAAAATGAAGTAGCGAAGCATCTTTTCGCAAATGTCGAAGTCAGCGATAACGCCGTCCTTCAAAGGTCGAATCGCCTGGATGTTGTTAGGCGTACGGCCCACCATGCGCTTGGCTTCAGCACCAACAGCAATCGGCTTGTTGTCCTTGGTGTCAATAGCGACAACTGATGGTTCATTCAAGACAATGCCGCGCCCACGAACGTAGACGAGCGTGTTAGCGGTGCCCAGGTCGACTGCCATGTCGCGACCTAAAAATGAAAATGAACGATCAGCCATAAAACCTCAATTGAGTACTCGAAGTACCCTCCGCACTACAAGGTTAGGCGAAGTCCGTCTTATTCAAACGGCTAATTATTTCTTACAGGTTTGGGAAAAATAAGCCGATTTCGCGAGCCGCTGAATCTGCGGAATCTGAACCGTGAATGATGTTTTCGCTCATTTCGAGGCCCAGATCTCCACGAATAGTGCCCGGAGCGCTGTCGGCGGGATTGGTGGCACCAATCATGGTTCGCACAATCTTCCAGGTGTCAGTTGGGCCTTCCAGTACCGCGAGTAGAGCGGGACCGGAGGTGATGAACTCAACGAGACCGTTAAAGAATGGCTTTCCCGCGTGTTCCCCGTAGTGAACGGTCGCAGTCTCAACGTCAATAACGCGGAGCTCGGCGGCCACAATCTTGAGGCCACGGCGTTCAAATCTGGAGAGTACTTCCCCAATAAGGCCACGACGGACGCCATCAGGTTTAACGATAATAAAAGTGCGATTCACGGTTTCTAAATCTAGTCGTTCGCTCGAAGGTGCCTCGAGGGGATAGAAAGAAGTTCTCCCCTGACCTCAGCGATCAAATACAGCGAACCACAGACCACAATTAAGTCCTCGTCTGTCGAGTGCTCACGGGCCTGGGCCAAAGCGCGCATCGAACTCGTGTGTTCTATAACCGTTTCACCGTTGTCTCGAAGTGCTTGTGCGACCAAGCTCGAGGGCATCGCCCGAGGCGAGTCCGGAGCGCAGACGTGGAATTCGCTGAATCCAAGGTTCAAGAGGGGCTTGATCATCTCATCGACCTCACGTCCATGGAGCATGCCGATAACGCAACGGCGCTGTCCCGTGACGTGAAAAGCACCATCCAGAGTCGCGGCTAAGGCTCGCATGCCCGCTGGATTGTGCGCCCCATCGATAACAATCATTGGTGCACGAGATAGCAGTTCCATCCGCCCAGGCATTCGAGCCTCGCCCAAAACTGTGCGAACGAGTTCTTCACCCAAAGGGCGCCCTAAGAATGCTTCACTCGCGGCTAGTGCGCTGGCTGCGTTTTGACCTTGGTGGATTCCATGCAATGAGAGGAGAACTTCTTCGTAGGTTTCGTATGGAGTGCGAACACTGATCAAGCGTCCGCCAACTGCAAGATCGTTAGCCAACAGCGCAAAGCTCTCCTCGGCCAACCAGAGAGTTGCTCCGATTGACTCGGCCTTAGCTGCAGCGACCTCAACAACCATTGCGTTAGTCGTACCCACGATTGCAATTCCGTCACCTCGGAAGATTCCGACCTTGTCGGTCGCGATGGCGGTAACGGTTGTGCCAAGAACGGCCACGTGGTCAAGGTCCACGTTCGTAATGACCGCAACATCAGAATCAATGACGTTGGTCGAGTCCCAAGTTCCGCCCAACCCCACTTCGATGACCGCGACATCGACTCCCTCATCTGAGAAATGCAAGAGTGCACCGGCGGTTAGAAGTTCGAAGCGAGTAAGGATAATTCCAGAGGCCTCTTCGATGTCGCTTAAGCGTTCAATGAGTGAAACCAACTCGCGATCACCAATTGGTTCTCCATTTACTGCAATGCGTTCGTTGATGGCGTGGAGGTCAGGGCTGGTGAAAGTACCGACTCGCAAACCTGTTGCGTGCAGCAATGCACTGGTCAGCGTCGTAGTCGTGCCCTTACCGTTGGTGCCCGTAATGTGCACTGACGGGTAGTCCGTTTGGGGATCGGCCACCATGGCCAAGAACTTACGTACTGGCTCAAGTGATGGAACATCCGCGTGATTGGGCGCTACGCGCTCAAAGTCAACGTGTGCTTCGAGCCAACTCAGCGCTGATTCGTAGTTTCTAAATCGCACAGAGTTAACTGGCGCGACGAGCGCGGGTGGCCTTGCGCAATTCGTACGTCGGCGTGGTCTCGCCTCGGACAGCGGCAGCTGTCACAACGCACTTCGCGACATCACTACGTCCTGGGACGTCGTACATGGGCTCGAGAAGAACCTGCTCCAAAATCGAACGCAATCCACGAGCTCCCGTGCCGCGCTCAATCGCCAAGTCCGCAATGGCCTCGAGGGCATCGGGTTGAAAGCTGAGCTCAACACCGTCCATCGCCAGTACCTGCTGAAACTGTCGAACGAGTGAGTTCTTAGGCTCGGTCAAAACCGAGATAAGCATTTCGCGATCAAGCTGTTGAACGGCGGCAACGATTGGCAAGCGGCCAATGAATTCTGGAATCAGACCAAACTTGGTGAGGTCTTCTGGCAAGACGTTTTTGAACAACTCAATGTCCCCGGCCGTCTTTGACTCAACGGGCTGGTTGAAGCCCATTGACTTCTTGCCCAAGCGGCGCTCGATGATTTCTTCGAGTCCCGCAAATGCTCCACCGCAAATGAACAAGATGTTCTTGGTATCAAGGGTGATGAATTCTTGGTGCGGGTGCTTGCGGCCGCCCTGCGGTGGCACGCTGGCAACAGTTCCTTCAAGGATCTTCAAAAGAGCTTGCTGAACGCCTTCGCCCGATACGTCACGAGTGATTGATGGGTTCTCCGACTTGCGAGCAATCTTGTCGATTTCGTCAATGTAAATAATGCCCCGCTCGGCACGCTTAACGTCATAGTCAGCTGCACTCAAGAGCTTGAGCAAAATGTTCTCGACGTCTTCGCCCACGTAACCTGCTTCAGTGAGCGCCGTCGCGTCGGCGATTGCGAAAGGAACATTGAGCATTCGCGCCAAAGTCTGTGCGAGGAAGGTCTTGCCGCAACCGGTTGGTCCAAGCATGAGGACGTTCGACTTAGCGACTTCGACATCATCGTCGTGGAGCGGACCTGTCTGGATGCGTTTGTAGTGGTTGTAGACCGCTACCGCCAAAGTCTTCTTGGCCTCTTCTTGACCAATAACGAACTCATCGAGAAAGGAAGAGACTTCACGAGGGGTGGGAAGTTCATTCAGGACGAACTCAGGGCGGTCGCCGAGCTCATCGGCAATGATCTCATTGCACAGGTCAATGCACTCGTTGCAAATGTAGACCCCAGGGCCCGCAATTAATTTGAGTACAGCCTTTTGACCCTTAGAACAAAAATTGCACTTTAAGAGATCGTTGTTTTCGCCAAACTTTGCCACTTCAGTCCTCCGACACGACCTCCGCCGTGTTCCATCCTACGAGAACCACACCCAGAAAACGGGCATTACGGACGTTGGGTGATGACCTCGTCAATTAAGCCGTATTCCACGGCATCCTTGGCCTCAAGAATGAAGTCACGGTCAGTGTCTTGGGTGATTCGCTCAACCGTTTGACCGGTGTCTTGAGCGAGCATCTCATTCAAGATGTCCTTCATACGCAGGATTTCACGAGCTTGAATCTCGATGTCAGAAGCCTGGCCGCCAACGCCACCCCACGGCTGGTGCAAGAGAACACGCGAGTGAGGCAACGCGTAACGCTTGCCCTTGGTTCCCGCAGCGAGCAACACCGCTGCGGCCGATGCGGCTTGGCCAAAGCAGAAGGTCGATACATCGGGCTTGATGTACTTCATCGTGTCGTAGATCGCGAACAAACCGGTGATGTCTCCACCAGGTGAGTTGATGTAGAGGTTGATGTCCTTATCGGGGTCTTCGCTCTCGAGGAACAACATCTGTGCGCAGACCAAGTTGGCGATGGTGTCGTCAATGCCGGTTCCGATGAAGATGATGCGCTCGCGCAGCAAGCGGCTGTAGAGGTCGTAGGCGCGCTCGCCACGGTTCGAGGACTCGACGACCGTAGGTACGAGATAGTTCTGAAAGCGATAGTTGTCGTTCACGAATTCCACCTTAGAGGTCGAGGCCAGCGGTCTGGTCGGCCTCAAGTAATTCCTTGTTGATTTCGACACCCTCGGGGTCAACGTAGACCACACGCTCTTCGAGCCACTTCTGGGCCTTCATTTTCGCCACTTCGGCTTGGAAAGAAACCTGGCGGCCTGAGTCGTACAGGTTGGTGCGTAGAACATCAGGCTTTACGTCCATGGAGAGCGCGGTCTTGACGAGCTCTTCTTCGATCTCTTCGGCACTCGCCTCAAGCTTTTCAGCCTTCACGATTGCACGCAGGGCTAGGTCCGAGCGAACGGCACGAAGCGCATCAGCCCGGAATACTTCAATCAACTGCTCAGCAGTTTGACCGGTGGCTTGCAAGAAAGTTTCAATGGTGAAGTTCTGGTTGGAAAGGCGGTGTCCGAGTTCGTGTAAACGCTCATTGGTCTCTGCGTCTAGCAATGCTGCGGGGCACTCGTTTTCAGGCACCAATTCAGCAACCGCGCTGGCGATGGCGTCTCGCTTGCCCATTTGGGCTTCCATGACGCGCATACGTTGCATCTGGTCTTGAATGGTGTTGCGCATCTCTTCAACGCTTTGCCACTCGGTGTTGTCCTTCACCCATTCGTCATCAAGGGCTGGGAGCTCGCGCTCCTTCACGGCCTTAATTTGAATGACGTAGGAAACTTGTAGACCGCCAGGTTGCGTTGAGGTGAAGGTGAGTTCCTCGCCGGCCTTCATGCCAACGATCAAACCATCGATCTCTGGTGCGAGTGAGTTTGAACCTACGGCGTACATGAAGTCGGAGACTTCGAAGGGCTCAACACCCTCAACCCCGACCTGCTCGGCCTTGACGTCGAGAGTGGCCATGTCACCGGTCACGATTGGGCGGTCAACATCTTTTAGGACTGCATCTGTTTCGAGGTAGCGGTTGATCTGCGCGTCGACCTCGTCAGGAGTGACCATTGGTGACGGAATAGCCACCTTGAGTTTTTGGTAACCAGCGACCTTGACTTCAGGACGAACTTCGACAACGCACTCGAAGGTGAGGTTGCCCTCTTCTTCGCCGGCGGTGATGTCAATGTCGGGTTGTCCGATTGGGTCAATACCCGCCTCGACCACAGCGTGGGCGTAAAAGTCGGGCATCGACTCACGAATGGCTTCGCCACGGAGTGCGCCGGGTCCACCAAGGTGCGCGACCAGCACATTGCGAGGAACCTTGCCCTTGCGGAAACCCTTGATGTTGACCTGACGGCCAACGCTCACGACGGCCTTGTCGATAGCCGCATTCATTTCGGCGTCATCAAGTTCGACGGTCAGTTTTACTTTGTTCTCGGGCAGGGTGGCAGTGGTGGCACGCATAAGGGAAAACAGCCTAGTTGTTGGGCGCTAGCGGGTCGTCGCGAGGGCATCCGCCAGGGCTACAGCCAGAACGACATTGCCACGAACGTGGGTTGATTCCTCGCCCAAGAAGGCATCTGCGCTGATGCGTCCGGCACACCGTCGCCAAAACAGGGCGATCGGAGTGGTCATCTCTAGGACCGGCGCCTCGCTGGCGTACTCAACTGGCGCTACCCCATTTTCGAGGCAACGGAAGGTCAGGCTTCGAGCCAACCTGCCCGACAGGTTGATTCTTACCAATTCGCCATTGCGAAGCTCAAGAGCAGATCTGATGACGCCGGGCAGTGAAGCTTCAAATCGAGCCATAACGACCTCTTCACCCATGGTGTGGTCATCGTCGGGTCGCAACATCGCGTCACGGAGGTCTTGCATGTGAATCCACGAATCAAAAATTCGGGTCTCCATTCGAAACCGGTAGGTCGAAGACTCCCCTAGTGGCGAAACGACAATCTGGTCGTAGTCCTCCTCGGTCAAATTTCGCAGGCGCACGAGTGATCGGGCAGTTTCAATTCCAAATAGTCCGCGTATCTGGTGCGGCGCGATTGAGCGCATCGAGAGAATGAAGCCTTGGTTGAGTACGCCGAGTTCGTTCTTGATGAACTCGCCCCTCACGCTCTTGGTATTGGGAACAAAACCTTCGTTGTAGTAGCGCTCCCAGCCAATCAGGTGACAAACAATGTCACGGATACTCCAGCCCGGACAGGGAGTGGCCCAGTCAAAGAATTCCTGCGGAAAAGTGTCAATTAGGTGGTAGATCGTGCCCCAAGTTTCTTCTAGGGCATCGGCAATCCACGCATCACTCACCGCACAATTCTAGGAACGAAAAAGGACATGTTGATTTTGTGGCATTGTAGATACCTCGGGAAGTAGCGCAGCTTGGTTAGCGCGCCTGGTTTGGGACCAGGAGGCCGGGGGTTCGAATCCCCCCTTCCCGACCACACAGACGCTTCGGCCTTCACTATCCTCGAAACAGTGGCTGACCAACCTGCTCTCTTCACTGACCCCACGATTGATTCCTTAGGGGACCTAGCCATAGGCACCACTCGGGCAATGATTGACCAAGCCAGTGGACTGCGAAACCACGCTGATCGAGCCAACCAAAAACGAATGGCGCGACTTTTCGACGATCCGAGCGCTCTCGACGTGACCGTTACCTTGACCGATGAGGTCATGCGGGTCTCATCAAAAAAGCGCGGCAGTGCGCTCCTTCGCGATGCCAGTCGAAAAGCTCGCATTGCGGGCTTTGGTCCACTGAACGCCTTTGGCTTAAAGTTCCTCGGCGTGGCCTCGAGGGTTGTGCCCTCGCTAGTCCTTAACGCTGTTCACTGGCGCGTTCGTGGAATCTCTAAGGGCCTCATTCTTAATGCCGAACCAAAGGCACTATCAACTCACTTGACCGAACGTAGTTCTGAGTCACTCGCACTCAACGTGAACGTCTTGGGTGAAGCGGTTCTCGGTGAGGGTGAGGCCAATGCCCGCCTCGCTCAAGTGCTCGAGATGATGTCTAGGCCCGAAGTCAACTACCTGTCGGTCAAAGTGTCATCCATTGTGTCTCAGCTCTCCAACTCTGACCCCGTGGGCTCACGCGAACGAATTGTTCCAAAGCTGCGCACTCTGTATGCGCAGGCTAAACAGCATG
>Ga0207957_1000273_pt1 | contig 12415 bp, 24 predicted proteins | sample CryBogCBH27Jun07_FD_184603 | JGI IMG/M metagenome (GOLD analysis project Ga0207957, IMG submission 184603) | Freshwater microbial communities from Crystal Bog, Wisconsin, USA - CBH27Jun07 (SPAdes) | ecosystem: Environmental > Aquatic > Freshwater > Lake | place: Crystal Bog, Wisconsin, USA...
ATAACCACCATTATCATAAGAGAACGGAACCAAATATAATTCCGTCATGTCGGTATAAATTTGATTATAAGAACCATAATCAAGAGATAATGGAGTCCGCATATTCAACATAATCCTATTCATATTATCTCCGATTAACCAATCAAATACCAAAATACTTTTTGGATAATGCTTTGTTACGTTTAGGCTTAATAACAGTAATCCGTTTACCAGATAATAGAAAATCAATATGGGCCTGTTCTGATTGGATTAACCGATTCTCATTATGCTTATTATTGGTTACAGTAACAGTAGATAATGAGAGGTCAATAGGTGCATAATCAGGTTGGACAGTATTATTGCATTTAGTTTCAAAGATTAACCGATTCAATTCAGCCAATTGGGATTCTAATTGAGATAATGTAGACATAATATAAAGAGATAATGGTTATAATAGAATCGGATAATGATATAATATAATAACCATCATCCGAAACAATGGTTGGATTATAACGGAAGAACCATGGATCCGTCAACCAATAACCACATGGATTGGTCAAGTATTCCAATTTTGTTGTATGGAAACAACATAGTGTTGTTATTACGCAACATTAGTCGCATGCTGTGGATAACCTGTGAATAAGTCTTTCGGAATCAATCGGAACCTGTGGATAACATTGGCACTAAGTGTCTTACCGCGATTCCGAGCAAAATTTTCCGAAGGTTGGCAAGCATTTTCAGAGGTTTTCCGTTGTTTTTTCGCAACATTCTCGAAAATATTTTGGTTGACACCGCCGTGGATTCTATGTTATAATGGTCCAAACGAGGTTTTCTCCGGATTACACTCAGGCAGCCTCCGTGTCCATCCCGCTTGGCTTCGAATCTGGATCCTATTATACCAGAACCGGAGGATTTTACAAGCCCCCGAGAATACACCACCGGAATGGTCAAGTATTGGTTGCCGATCGGCCATGGATCGGTTATAATCCATCCATACAAACAAACAAAGGTACCACAATGAAACTCATCCAAGACATTATCTCCTCAGCAGTTATTCTCGCCTGTATGATTGGTCCTGCTATTATCGTGGCCCATTATAAAGGTTATTAATGCTAGTATTATCCATTCTCATTATCTGCATTATCGCTTTCAAGTTTTTCATTCTATAAGGAACCATTATGTCCAAGAAAATCCGTTTCACCTATAATGACGTTAACACAGTAACCAATGACCTCATAGAATCCATCCGGATAATGAATGATAATCGTGGTTATGACCGCACCGATAATGCACATTACACCTTAGGGTATATCCAGTCATTATTGAATAACATAATAGCGGATATGCCAGTAACCAAACAGCACCAGATTATCAGTGATTTGGCCAAGCATACGGAATCCAAATTGAACAGGGCAGGAGTATAATATGGATAATCGGTTCAAACTAATGGTAATGGCTCTCATGGGTAATAAGGAAGAGGCGCTGGTTCTCTTGGAATATAGAATGGGAAAATCAGTAGTTAATCGGAGGATAATACCGGAGAGAAAATAGGTCCATTATAGCATAATCACAGGGGCCATGGCAAGGCCCTCAGAGGCCCACCGCAGGGACCGGGCAGCCCCCGGAGACAGTGCTGGGGCCTTGCGGGCCGTTGGTGGCGGTGCGTGTAAGAAAAAATCGCCACCAGGTCAAACTCTTTTTTCGTCTATTTTATTTTTTCCGGTCCTACGCAGGATTTCGAATTTTACTATTTTTAATCCTCAAAATTTTTTTTCGGAGGTCCGGACGCATGGACCTCATTTTTTCCACCCAATTGAGCATATCCACAAGTTTCTCCTGTGAATCTACAGGACCATGCATACACACATAGGTCTTAGTATAATACTCAATGTCTTTAGCGGTAATCATACGGCTCCAGATTTCCACCAGTAGTAACCAGCAAGAGCCATGAAGTATACCACTACAAAGATTAATGCTTTTGCTCGGAACATGGTTGCTGCAAAGAACATACCAATCATAAAAGAGAAAAGGTTCAGTGAATTTACACCGACCAGTAGGATGTTCATGACTTCTCTTGAACCTTTCTAATCAATTGGGTCTGTCCATCGGGAGTAACAAATAATCTTGCAGCAATAATTTTGTTATCCGTTGGATAATCATGTCGTTGCGTGAATTCAATATACTTACCAGACAATAATTTGTGTGCAAGTTCCAAGGCCAATTCATGTTTAATCTTATCTTTGTCAATAAGATTGTCTTCAAGTAGACTACTACCAATAGCCATTTGCACCGACACCATTTCACCACGAACGCTCTGAAAATTTAATCCTGAATCATAATTACTATTGACTGTAAGAGGTCCAATAACAGTACCCGATATTCCGTTTGGTGCAGTATAGGAATTTGGATCATATACTATACTCATATTTTCCATCCTCTCTCTTTATATTTCGCTACACGGTGACTAGAAGGTTCTATGGTCAAGTGCTGGCGAACCAATCTCTTACTCTTGATAAGTCTCCATTGTTCCATCGAGATATACAATCGGTCACTGTGTAGGTCATAATAGGGCATACAATGGATGAAATCAAAAGCACTACGGGCTTTCTCATAATCCGAAAGTGTTATCAATTGCATTCGGTTCTTGAGAGTAATTGCATTAGGTGATTCATGGAAACCAGTTGCTTCAAAGATATCACCGTATTCGGGACCAGTATCATCCATTATAATATCTTTGGCCTCATCTCTGAGAATAGTGGCCAACGGATGAATGTCTTTGGAATCTCTGCACCAGAAGTCATAGTCCTTTACGTTTTCTCCATGATATAAGGACGATATGGAACCTCCAGAGAGAATCAGTTGTATTGACATTTGTTCCCGGACACCAAAACGAAAATCAGTAAACAACCTAAAAACTGATTGTCTGACCTTCAACTTGAGTTCTTTGCATTCCTCTTGGAATAACTGAGACTCTGGTTTGTCTTTTTCTAGGGCTTCTTTGAGGCGTTCTAGGTTACTCAATTGGTCAAAAGGTGTTCTGGTCACCAAGGGTTTATGCGGTGTATGCGGAATTACTTGCATGTGCAGTTACGTCCTTGGTTACAGTTATTATTGCAGGAGGTTCCGGAGGCGCTGGAAAACCAGTAATTAATCCTCGAAAACAGCAATGATATCTTCTTCTTTAATAATGTAAAACTCATCTTGGTCTACCTTTGATTTGGTTGCTTTGTTCCAGTTAGCAAGTATAACATCTCCAACTTTTACGTCAAGTACTTCTTGGCCAATAGAGAGAACAATACCACGATTTGCTTCTGCTGGATCGGCACTGGACAGGACAATACCACTTGCTGTGGTGGTTTCTTTTTGTACCAACTCAATGATAACTCGGTCTTTTAATGGTGTAATCATAATTTACTTTCTTTTTTGTGCGTTGCAACATAAGTTAGTATAAATACTAATATCGTTACTACTAGGGTGGATAAAATGTTTAATGTAATTTCTAAATTCTTCAAAAACTTATTTGATGCAAATACTTATAGCAAAGGTCTTGAAAGATTCATTGCTTCTAAAGGTGTTCAAAGTGCCGCTGAAGTTGATTATTGGGTTCGCCAGTATGAGAAAAAAGGCGTTGCGCCTTGGTTTTAATCTTATTCAGATAAGAATTCAGCAGGACCAATATTAACGTAATTCTCGGCCAATCGCTTGGCTTCGTTTACGTTAGTGGAAATGGTTTCATGCATCCAAGTACCGTTTGAAAAGAAGACAACGGTATATGTACCATCATCTTCTCTGATGACTTCGGTTCTTTTATTTCTGTGGCTATACATCATTATAATTTCGCTCATAATAATCCTTAAGCAATCAGGCCAATAAAGCGGTTCAATACCACTCGGTTGGCTTTACGGTTGTTATTGTATTTGGAGAAAGCAGATACAAAACCACGGGTTGTTGCATTTTCTTTCACTTCAAATTCTGTATCATCATCTGTTTCCAGGCCCTCTGCATATAGTAGGTAGTATTCATCATAACCTTCTGATGTTACGACTTGGTACTTATTACTGCGGAATTTCTTCTTGAATTCATCCTGTTCAGCAGTGGTTTCAGCATCAGAAAAGTGGTGCATTTGATAACCAAAATCACGACCAGAAAGAACATAGAAACCAACCACATGTGCATTGGTACGTGCCTTCAATAGTTTGATATATGCGGCAGTCAATTCACGACTGTAACCATCTTCAACATATTCTTCATGTTTAGTTACAGGGTCACGAATAACAAAGGTTGTATTACTTTGTCGGCTTGTATAACGACCAGTAGAATCATATGCATACAATGATTTTTGGCCATCACCATCAGTCAAGAATACAGTATTCACAATTTGCAAACGATTGTCTTTACGGAATTTGGGAACAATTTCCATGGCGGCAACAACAGCCTCATTCAATGGAGTACCAGAAAGACCGAACCAATCAGGTTTGACGCAGTAACGATTATGAAAAGCCAACAAAGCGGAAGCGGCATATGAATATTCGCTTGCTGACATACGACTAGACAACAGATTCATCAAAGAGAATTCACCCAATACCATGTCATCTTTCTTAGGATGAACACGTGCATTTTTATCATATGCTTGCGTGAAAGCATAAACATCATAGGGAATGTTAACTTTCTTACAGAACATAACCAGATTCAACAATTGACGGATAGTGTTATCAATGTGATTGTGCATTGAGCCAGACCAGTCAATAAACATAACCAAGCCGTGAGACTTGCCGTTAGGTACAACTGAAATCTTTTTGAAGATATCTTCACTAAAACCATAAGAATAGATTTTAGACATATTCAATTCACCAGTTTTGGCAACGGCTGCACGTTTCATTTGATCCGCATTTTTACGCAGTTCAAATTCTTTTACCAAGTAACCAACAACTTTCTTGGATTCTTCACGCAACTTTTGATAGGCATTTTTATCGGCACCATTACGACCATCAGGCAATTCATAACCCCCGTTGACATGTTTGGCGTAGTCAACTTTGGTTTTCACATCCAAACGATAACGATTCCACAGCAGTTTGTGGTCAACAATAATTTCGTCAATATTCAACTTGGGAACATTGCCGTATGCATATTTACGACCATCATTCGAGAACAATTTGTGTTCATTCCTGCGGAACGCTTCATCGGTATGTGAAATAGGAGTCTTGGTGTTAGCACCGGATTGACCGGCAGCACCTTTAGTCTCACTTTTTATCTGGCCATCATCATTAGATTCTTGTTTTTCAGGTTTCGAATTGCCATTAGACTGTTCCAATTGTCCTTCTGACTTTTCAGTCTCAGTTTTTTTGCCGGAACCAGTATTTTCAGCAGAATCACCATTTGAATCACCGGGTTCTGTTTCATTTCCGTCTTCGTCATACTCATAATCGTCAAGATTTGAGGATTTAGACTGTTCTTTTTCTTCTTCCGTCATGTTATCGCAGATTTTTTTAGCGACACGGATGACATCATCATAGGTTACAGTGCTTTCCACTTCATTCAAGATGAGTTTTTCTTCATCGGTGAACAAAATACCAAGGTCAACACCACCTTTGCAATACAAATTGATGCGGTCAATGAAATTAAGTTTGTTCAGGTCTTCACCTTTAGTACCAAAGAAGTCTTTTTCGAGCAAATCCTTGTATGCACGAATAAAGGACTGGCGCAAACCAGGATATTTTGACTTGATTTTGCGTTCGATGCGAGAATCTTCAACAACATTCAGCACGGACATAGACATTTTTTCTTCAAATGCCTTTTTAAGACCATCCAATGGAGTAAAAAGTGCGTGGCCGACTTCATGACCAATGAAAAGGTCGTATTGGTCGTTTGTAATGTCTTTGTTTAGAACAGGAATAGTCAAAACACGATTCTGAACATCAAAGGATGCAGTAGAAACGTTGCGTTGTTCAATGTGAAGATTTTCGGTGGCCATGAGTTTGGCCAAAAGTGACTTGGATTGAGTAAGTAACATAATAAGTCCTAATGAATATGTATGTATTATACAATAATTCTAGGTTTTGTCAAGTGGTGTTGTATTTTTACAACTAAATTTCAGTAATATAGAGACAACCGTCTTTTACTTCAAGGTTTAGTTTAGTTCCTTCTACCCATCCAGTAATTTCAATTAGTTCCGGAGGAAAAGTTAGAATTCCATCGCCGGATCCGTCTGGAGCATCTTCAATAATTGCTGGCCAAGAACGGTCATTCATATTGATGTTTAAGTTTTTCATAATTTTCTTGGTCCTGCTCAAATTGAGTGAGATTGGCCCACATTTTAGTAACTTCAATTAGTGATTTTACTGCTTCTTGGTCAACTTTGAGTGTTTCCGGCTTACGGTCATCATTTTGTATTTGCATATAATCAATTTTCCAGACTTTTCGTTGGATGTTTCAGTTTACGGGAATATTTTGCAGCATTTTTATGTGCTTGCACTGGTTTAATAGGTGTCCGACAGACCGGACGTTGTAATTTTACAACAAATTTAGTATTTTTCATTATCGCCTCATGCTTGAAATGTCTTTTGCTTCTTCATCAGTAAAAACCGGCACGGCATTAGACTTATGCATAGTTGCAATGCCCTTAACCTTTGTTCCGGTGTAAACTTTTGGTGGTGCTTTGGTGGCAACACCAAGGCCAGTATCTAAAGATTCGATTTTACGAGTTTCCCGAACAAAAACGCCTGTAACAACAGGACTTTTGATTTCGGTACGCTGAGTAAATTTACTCAATGATTTAGGTTTCATATCCTCGATGGATTTTAACCATGCATCATACTGAGCCTGTTGAGCCTTAGGCACTTTGCGTTTTTTTGACTTAGGAATACTACCGTGAATAAACATAAAATCTCCATACAAGTTTTGTATTATACAGAGATTTTAGTTCTTGTCAAGTCATGTGTTGTTTTTTTACAACATTATTTGCGGTAACGTTTTGCGTCTGAATAGTAGTCCGATTCGTATGCATCAAAATACTTTGACTGTTTTTTGGATTCTCTTTGTTTGTCTCGCTGTTTACGGTCATATGTATTTGTTTTAAATGCATATTCATCGTTGTAGTCTCTTTCTTTGCGAAACTTAGCTACATTTTTGGACACTTACTAACTCCTTATTATGGTAACATTCCGGGAAAGGCTTCTTTAACGAACTTATAATCCAGACCTCTGACACCCAAGTCTTTATTGAAAATACCAATAACGACTTCTGCCTCCCGTGGCTCTAGGTTCTGGAGATACTCAACGAGTAATTGGTTACGCTTTTGTGGTGTTAGTTTTTCAGCGGTTGAGTCACCTTTACGGAACATATACAGTTTCCGGATTTCGGTGGTCAATTGTGCATAACCCATTCCTACTGGAACATCTTTAATTTGATATCCTGGTGGAACTTCATGATGTAACCACTCATATTGCGGATGAAATGCTAATTCCAAAACTTGTGTCAACAACTTGGAAACATTTCTCTGCAATACTGCAATTCGTTCTTTTTTATTTTTGGCTAATTCAAATTCGTCAAAAACTTCATACATATTCTTCATTAGAAATCCTCAATCACATCCATTAGATTGGTTAGTTTATATTGAATAAAATAATTCAACATCTTCTGCTTATTTGCAGGTTTAGCTTCTTCGTAAGTATTTATAATTTGTTCTTTAATTTCAGTGGGAATGCAGGTCAAGTCAATTAATGTCTTGTTACGAGAATAACCAATTTTTGCATTTTCATCCGACCAATCTTCGGCATTCTCTTTTAGCAATTTGTCTAATACACCTTTGGTTATAGGTTTCTGTCTCAAATCACGGACAAAACAATCACTTGGTGAAAAGATGTTAGGAATACCGTCACCCTTATCACCACGAATGATTTTTTCTTGGAGTTCCATCATTGGATTCTCAGATTTCAAATATTTCTTCAATGCAGGATTGTATTGTTTGACATTACTACCCCAGCGTTGCAACTGTAAGAAATCTCCATCACTGGAAAGGATAAGAATCTTTTCGTGTGCGGCATGGCGAGGAACAAGAGTACCAATGATATCATCTGCTTCAGCAGATTCAACATCAATAACTTTATAAGGAAAGTTTTCTTTCAATTCTTGCTTGAACTTTGCCAACATGTCAAAGATGGCATGCCAATCTAATGGAGACTTTTCACGGGTCTTTTTACGACCTGCCTTGTAGAATGGAAAGAACTCCTTGCGCCAATACTTGCGGTTATCACAGCAGAGTACAACTTCACCATATTCCTTGCGGAACGTCTTGAGGTGCATTCGGAGGATATTGAGAACCATATGTCGGATTAAACCTTCTTCCAACTTCACGTTCTTTTGGTTTGAGATTTGAGCCATAAGTCCTGCTAAAAGGACTTGGTTCAGGTCAACGAGAATCATTACGAATCCAATAGTTAAAATTGTACTATATCACACTTCTTGCAATTTGGCAAATACGTTGTTAACAAATTCATCGGAAGTTGTTGTTTTTCTGCAAACAACACCAAACCAATCTTCTTTAATCATTCTCATAATATATTCAACTGGTGCAGTTAAGATACCCTCAAACTTATCCACATCAACCAGTGCACCTTCTTCGTCTTCTCTAAAAAGAATAATATGATAACAGTCTCCCATAGGTGAACCATCTAATTTGATTCCCTTATCCTTATATTCACTTGCTTGAACATGTATAGTTTCATCTTCTGTTGGTAAAAAGACATAACTATCACAATCGTTGTTCAATAGTTGTTTGAGTTCTGTTAGTTCGGTCATTGTAGTCCTTAATATGAGACTTTCTTACTCTGACCATGATCCAGTCATTGTAATACTCATCACTTTCCATTACATTATTTGCGAATTGCTCTTTCGCTTCAAGGTAACTACACTCACCTTTTGTCTTGCAAAGATGTAGTATCTCTCGGCGGAATTTATCCTGTCCGTATAGTATAACATCTTTTTGTAGTTTGTCACTACTTCCGTAATAAGTTTGCCAGTCCGATGGGACTTTTACTCTTTTCTTCTTACCTTTGACTTGTTTGGTCCTAGAGAACCAAAAAAGTTTCTTGCCGATATACTTTTTGTTGTTCTCTAGGTTAGTTATCAGATATACGAATCCGTAACTATCACCAATTTGGTCTTCTGTGAAATCAGTATCATTGTATTGCCAGTTTATTCCCATTTTAGGTCATCTTCATCTAAGTCATCATCCTCTATATATTCTTCGGATAAATCTTCGATGGGATCACCACAGAAGGGGCAAAACTCAGGCAAAGGTTGCGATACTAATTGTTCAACATACTCAACGGCGTAGGTTGATTCACACTCTAAACATTCTCCTGAAATTACTTTGTTTGTCATTTTTATTCTTCTTATTATAGTTTAACAAATCATTTGGCCCAAACATCGGACCAATCTCCAGTCAAAGCACCTTTTGCATAGTCTGTTGCACGATTCTCAAAGAAATTTGTGTGCGTAGGTGCATTAATCATTTCCTCCACCCATGGTAGTGGGTTCTTCTTAACCTTAAAGATGCCTTTAAGTGACAAAGAGATCAATCTACGGTCAGCAATGTAACGGATGTATTTCTTAACATCTTCGGCAGTGAGTCCTTCCATTTCACCCATTGCAAATGCTAGGTCAATGAACTTATCTTCTAGTTCAACCATCTTTTCAGCAATGGTGTAAATGCGTGACTTCAATTCATCATTCCAGATTTCTGGATTTTCTTGAATGTAAGTGCGGAACAATTTAATCATGTTCTCTGCGTGTTGTGTCTCATCAACAATAGACCATGTAACAATTTGTCCCATACCCTTCATTTTACCATGACGAGGGAAATTCAACAACATAATAAATGAACTGAATAGTTGCATACCTTCAGTGAATGCAGAGAATACCGCAATGTGTGTTGCAGTATTTTCTTTTGTTGTATTCTGTGCGGAGATATCCATAACATAGTCATGCTTCTCACGCATTTCAGCATACTCTAAGAATTCATTATATGTTGTTTCTGGTAGGCCCAAAGTTTCAATCAAGTGCGAGTAAGCGGCAACGTGCAATGCTTCTCTTGCGGCAAAACCCAACAACATCATTCGCATTTCTGGTTGTGGAAAGTATGGTAGATAATTGTTAACATAACCACCAGCAACGTCAATGTCACCTTGTGTAAAGAAACGGAAGATGTGTGTTAAAAACTTCTTTTCTTCCGGTGTTAGTTTCTTTTTCCAGTCTTTAACATCTTCCATCATTGGAACTTCTGTATGAAGCCAATGTGATTGTTCATGTTTCAGCCATGCATCATAAGCCCAAGCATAATTAAAAGGTTTGAAGTAACTACGTTCCGATGTTACATCATTTTGTGCTTTTTTAATCATGCTGCCCATTCCTTTAGTTGCTGTACAGATAGAACACCAGAAGAACGTTTCAAAACTGTTCCATCTTCCACCATAACCAAGGTTGGAACTGAACGAATACCATATTCAATAGCAACGTCAGACATAACATCAATGTCAATGACCTCAATTGGAACATCCAACTCAGCTGACTCTAAATTCATAGCCAAACCCTTACATGGTTGGCACCAAGAAGCGGTAAATCTTAAAATCTTTTTCATTTTTTATCCTTCACAAGCAATACAATCGTTACCTTGAGCAATCTGTGTCATATCAATTTCTTTGATGACTTGACGCTCAATCTTTTTAGAAACCTTATCGGCTTTACCAATCTTTTCAGAACGGCAATAGTACAATGTTTTCAATCCTTTTTTCCATGCCATAAAGTGAATAGCATGAACGTATTTAATGTTAGCATCTGGACGGAAGAACAAGTTTAATGACTGTGCTTGGTCAATGTATACTTGTCTATCTGCGGCCAAATCAATAACCCAACGTTGGTCAATTTCCATCGATGTTTTAAATACTGCCTTCTCATCATCACTTAGAATATCCAAATGTTGAACTGAACCATCGTTAGCAATAATGCTAGACCAGGTATCAGCATATGTGCCAGAATGCAGACCTTCAGGTAAATTAAGTTTTTCTTTAATTAGTTTATCTAACCAACGATTCTTATTTAAAAATGCGCCCGATAAAGTGTCCTGACGGTAAGCATTAGCACGATAAGGCTCAACACTAGGGCTAGTATTTCCCAAGATGATAGACGAAGAAGCATTTGGAGCAATAGCCATAATATGACTAAAACGCTTGCCAGTGCCGACAGCATCAGGAGCCTCCCCTCTTTCTTTACCCAATTGAAGATTCGCTTCATCTAAACCTCCTCTAATAGATTTAAACATTTTGTTGTTAGCAACCTTGGCCATCACACCCTCGAATGCAATTCCGTTCTTTTGTAGATATGCATGAAAACCGAGGGCACCAATACCAATAGACCGTTCCATAGTAGCAGAATATCTTGCTCGTGATACGCTATCAGGAGCATTATCAATGAAATACTGTAGAACGTTATCAAGCATCTCAGCAACGTCCCGAAGAAAGGTTGGATGATCTTTCCAAGCATCATAAGTCTCCAAGTTCAAAGAAGATAGGCAACAAACTGCTGTACGGTCTTTATCTGTAGGTAGAATAATTTCTGAACACAAATTAGATTGATGTACCTTCAGACCCTTTTCTTTCAAGTGATCTGGCAACATTCTATTGCTAGTATCAATATAGTGAATGTATGGTTCACCAGTATGCATACGCAATTCTAGAATCTGTTGCCACAAGTGTTTTGCGGATACAGTTTCACGAACTTCTTTTGAGTATGGGTCAACTAGATTCCAAGAATCATCAGCATTTGGATCCAACATGCACTTCTCAATGATTTGCATGAAGTCATCAGTGATGTTGATGCCGTGGTGTAAGTTCAGGCAACGTACATTTGGGTCGCCTGTTGGTTTACGCATTTCTAGGAATGGAATAATGTCAGGATGACTAATATCGAGGTAAGCAGCATAAGAACCACGGCGAGTCCTGCCTTGACGATATGCCAGACTAGAAGCATCGTATATCTTGAGGTGTGGCATAACACCAGTAGATTTATCATCCGCCGAACGTATACCAAAGCCGATGCCAACACCACCGCCAAACATAGACAACCAATTAGTTTCAGAAAGATTATCAACTAGGCCCTCCGCTGTGTCTTCAATATAGTTAAGAAAGCATGAAATAGGTAAACCACGCTTACTACGGCCGTAGCTAAGAATTGGAGTACTATAACTGAGCCAATGATTAGAGGCGTAATCATACAAACGCTGAGAATGTTCTGGATTAGAACCAAAAGATGACGAAACATATGCAAACCTTTGTTGTGGTGAAGTTTCATCTTCACGCATGTACGATTCTTTTAATCGTTTTATACCCAATTCATCAAATAGCTTATCACGTTCTAAGTCTATCTTAATGCCCATGTATTC
>Ga0207957_1000275_pt1 | contig 12337 bp, 12 predicted proteins | sample CryBogCBH27Jun07_FD_184603 | JGI IMG/M metagenome (GOLD analysis project Ga0207957, IMG submission 184603) | Freshwater microbial communities from Crystal Bog, Wisconsin, USA - CBH27Jun07 (SPAdes) | ecosystem: Environmental > Aquatic > Freshwater > Lake | place: Crystal Bog, Wisconsin, USA...
GCTGGATATTTTGAGCTTGATGGTAATTCATCTACAGCACCAGGATCAATTGCACATTCTTCTTCAATTAACTTTTCTGAATCCGCCGCTTATTCTGTTGAATTAATGGCATATGCTTATTCTAATCAACCAGGCGGATCAGGTGGGGCAAATAGTGGTGAAGCAGCAATATTAGAAAAGTGGAGTACTACAGGCGGATATCCTTTTTGTATAAGGCTCTCAGGTTTAGGGGGCGCATTATCCTGGTATGCATCTGTTTATAATGGTACAACACAAATTTATACAACAGCCTCTGTTACAGCTAATACATGGGCACATATAGTGGCTATTTTTGATTGGCCAAATAGTATTTTAAGGCTATATGTCAATGGAGCACAAGCTAATACCATTGCATTATCTGGAACGGGATTCGGTGGTACAAGCCCAATCTATTTGGGACAAAGAAACGGCGGGACCACAGATCGTTTTGCTGGTAAAATAGGACATATAAGAATGTATAATAAAGCTCTATCTGCCGCTGAAATTTCACAAAATTTTAATGCAGTAAGAGGAAGGTTTGGTATATAATGGCAATTAATTTTCCAACATCAGGCTTGGTAGCAGGTACAACAACATATACCTATGCTAACCATACTTGGCTATGGTCTGGAACAGTATGGCAATCTGTTGGAACTGCTCAAGGTGTTCAAGGTATACAAGGCTTTCCTGGTCAAGGAATACAAGGTCCTGCAGGTTCAGTTCAGGGAATTCAAGGTATTCAAGGTTTACAGGGTTTTGGATATGCACAGCTTCAAGGAACAACTGGTAATCAAGGAACGCAGGGAATTCAAGGTTCATCATCAGGATATACTGCCCCTACAATTGGATCTACATTAATTGGGTCGGGATCAACTGTTACTACAATTGCAGGACTTACATTAACAACCCCAGCTATTGGTAACTTTATATTAGGTTATACATCTACTGTAACTGCTGCAGGAACTACAACTCTTACTAATACAAGCAATAATCAACAACTATTTACTGGTACATCTACTCAAACAGTAGTTATGCCAGTTGCAAGCACAATGACAGTAGGAACTAGATATGTTATTGAAAATAACAGCACGGGAAATATAACTGTTAATTCATCTGGATCTAATTTAATTGCCACAGTATTACCTGGAACAAGTATTAAAATTACTTGTATATCCACATCAGGAACAGATGCTTCTTCTTGGGATTATGAGTTTGTTGGCTTTAATTTTTTAACTGGTACAGGATCAGTTGTTCTTTCTACCTCTCCAACAATATCTAACCCCAGCATTACAGGAACTCTTACAGCAGCAACAATCACAACTTCAGGATCAGTATCAATAAACGGAAAAGATATAGAGCTAATGACTATTATGGGGGCTTTATAAATATGCTACACTATAAGAACGGAGGAAATAAATAATGGCAACAACAGTAAAAGCTTTAGCTAGAACAGCAGCTTTAACTACTACAACTACAACTCTTTACACAGTTCCCGCCGCTACAACAGCGGTAGTTACAAATATTGTAGTTACAAATACTGCAGGAACTTCAGCAACATATACTCTTGCACTTGATGGTATAAGTATTGCTACAACAGTAACAATTGGAGCACTTGATTCAATAGTAATTGATATGAAGCAGGTATTAGCGGCAACAAAAACTATTACAGGTGGAGCATCAGCAACAACTGTAAACTTTCATATTTCAGGAGTTGAAATAGCATAATGAATATTAAAAAGTTAGCAAATATAGGCGGGATATCAAGTATCACAAGATACATTAATATGCTAACTTCTAATAACCCATTTTTATCTACAACAGCAACAGATATTTTGCTTACAAGTCAAAGTAGTCCATATGTCAATGCATTTACATGGGACAACGGGGTTGGCTCTAAATATGCTGACCCAGCTACATTGCCTTCTCTTTATCTTTATAATTATAGATGGAACCCTGCAAAAAATGCAGTAGTTGGAGGAGACTACAGCAATGGTCTTTCAGGTTATCAATGGTCTTCTGGCTTTGGAACAAAATATTCAAATCCAGCAACAGCAGTTGGAGGATCACCTTCTTCTTTTGAAATTACAGCAGATGGAGCCACAGTTTTTGTAGGATCAAGTGCATCTCCATATATGAGTGCATATCCATTTTCTAGTTCAACTGGTTTTGGAACTAAATATTCAAATATAGCGTCTTATACTGCAACTTATGCTCCAAGTGGAATAAGTGTTAAAGGCAGCGATACTGTGTTTTTTGCAACATCTCTTGCTTTTTCAGGAGTAGGAGTTTATGCATATCCATGGTCAGCAGGATGGGGTTCAAAATATGCTGATCCAGCATCTTATCCAACATATGCTTCAGATTCAAGTTATAATTCTACTGCAGCAGCTGTTGCATATGCTGCATCTACTTCATATGTTTATCCATGGTCTTCTGGCTTTGGAACTAAATATGCTGATCCAGTATCAGGAAGTTTTGGTTCAAATGTATTATTTCATACTTCAGGTCAAGCAATAACTTCAAATACCACAACAACTCCAATAAGTTGGGCCTGGTCTTCAGGCTTTGGCACTAAGCATACTGATCCAGTAGCAATTACAGGAGCATCAATTGCTGGAAATACATCAACATTTTCTGATGATGGAAAAATCTTTGGTGTGGCATATACCAATGCTTCTCCATACTATGCTTTATATTCATATACCTCAGCAAATGGTTTTGGCTTTAAATATTCTGTTCCAGCATATAGCACCACAGCAACAAATTCAATAGCTTTTAGATAATAAAAATAGAAAAGGAGAAATAAAATGGCAGATACAACAATGACACCATTGCAAGCACGACAAGCAGAGGTAGCACAATATGAAGCAAATATTGCTATGTACACAGCAATTCTTGCAACACTTCCACAAGAATGGCCTACACGCCTTCTTGATTATCGTGGAGCAACTGATAAGCATGCAACAATTGCAACAGTCCACGATATGGAAGATGTAAATCTATTATCACAATTGTGGTATGCAGATCAATGCTATGCAGCAATTCGCACTGAAACTGTAGAGATGAATAAGGCAAAAGCTATTCTTACTGTTCTACAATCTATGTAAAACATAAATAAGGTGGTTAAATGTCTTACAAACAAGCAGTCCTTAGAGATAACCCTATGGGGTTTTGGTTACTTGATGGTCCTTCAACGCTAAGGACCTATGGTACTTTACTGCTTGAATATGCTACATATCAAGACTACCTAGATAACGAATCATCATATCTTCAAGAAGTAGGATCTATGTATTTGCAGGATTCTTCTGCATATCAGAATAACTACAATTCTTCAACTGGGTATGGCGGTAATTCAGCAGCATACACTCTGGGAACCCCGAACTTTCAAGATGTAATGGCTCTTATTACACATGCCAATTATGATACACAAAATAATGGTTGCCGAATTACATCAAATATAGGAATAGATATTCTAAATATTTATAAAGGCTTTGAGGCGGGATACGAAAAGAAAACCTTTGGTATAGAATTTTGGGCATTAGTCCCAGGACCAACTATTTCTGATTTTCCGCTTATTACACTTAACTCTGGATCAACCAATATGATGAAAATATACATCAATGGCGACTCTATTTATTTTAAAGTATATTTTTCAGATGGCTCAAGTACTCTAACAAAAAAGCAGGTATATTCATGGGATCAACCATTTAATGTATTTGCAGTAGCAAAAGAAGATTCTATAAAAATTTATGTAAATGGATTGTCTGATGAAACAGTAACATTCTCAAACTCTTTAAGTTATGTTGTAGACCCAGGTGTTCCAACAAATAGTCAAACATCTTCTTATTATACAGTTCAAGATCACAGCAGATTTAATGTTGGGCCAGCAGCATCAGGTCAACAATTTACAATAAATGGTTTAGCTTTTTATGACTACGAGCTTTCTTTGAATCAAATTCAATCCCATATGTTTTGGGCACAAAGAGATTCTGATCCAACAAATTACTCAAGACAAACAGATGCCTCACACTTTGTGCTTGATAATACTATGGGCCAGTTAATTTTAGCTAAACAATTTTCATCGCCAGATGCATTTAAAGCAGGAACTTTTACAAATGTTATATCTGATAGAACAGGTATAACCCTGGCTCAAACAGCAACTTCTCAGGCGGGAGTGGGAACATGGACTTATGCAGTTACAGCAGTATCCTATTCTAACTTTACTGGAATGCAATTGTCTTGGAACTCTGGATCATATACATCATCAACAACATATAGCAAGTATGTAAAGGTAGAGGTTTCATATGATAGTGGCAACACATATTATACTGTAACAAATGGTAAGAACTTTCCATACTTCCTGTCCTTATATTCATCTGTTTTGGGGGTTCAAGTATTGGTAAGAGTAACTTTATCTTCTCCAGATACATCACAAACAAATCAGCCAAGACTTGATAATTTATCAATCAATCTTTATTCAAATATAAATCAAGTTTCAGATTCGGGTTTGTTCCAGTTATCTCCTAATGCAAATTCAACGTATATGATTAAAAGAGACAACGCAAATATTCTTTCAAGAGGAAAGAATTTGGGAATTAGATTTTCAGCACAAGACCCAGGTGGCACACCAGGAACAGCAACAATTTCTGCTATCTCAAGTGCTTCATATCAAACTGTAGAATTTTGGTTTGAATACGATGGCACAGGGGCGGGAGTAATGGATACTGGAGCTGGATCAGCAGACCTATATGTAGACTCAAGCAATATCCTACAAAAGAACTATTCGGGCGGATATCTATATGTTAACGGAATTGAAAGAACATCTTCACCTGTAACTTTAGTTAATGGAGAGGTTTACCATATAGTCGCTGTATATGCATCAACAAAAACCCACAATATCCTATTAAATGGCTCTTATGACGGCTCTAAAGCACCTTCTGAGGCTAGTTATGGCTATATTACGCTATATCCATCAACTTTGACTCTATCTCAAATTCAAACCCGCTATCTTTCCTTTATTTCCGTGTATGCGGGAATAGCCAGAGATTCAGTTACTTCACTGGGATCAATTTTGGAATACTCTGGTTCATTAACCAATATAAATAACGGTCAACCTATCAGTTATCATCGCCATATTAACTAAAAATGGCATTCATATGTTCAGATTTTAGGCTTTAGCACAACATAGTGGTATTATTCATATATGCCTAGAATGAAAGTAACACCAATTGAAGAAGTAAATTATGGTATTTATGCATGGGTTATGCCAGATGAAACCATAGTTATGGATGAAGAAGGAGCTTATTTGAGCATCCCGTCCATGAAAGGCGATATCCGCCAAATTAAAAAGCTAAAAGATGCAGCTAAGCATTACGGTTTAGATGAAGGCAAACCAATGTTTTTTGCTGGGCACAGAGTTGTAACAGATGAAGAGCTTGCAGAACAAAGACAGCGGGGAGAAATGGGATTGGTTCCAGACCCACAAGACCTTCCAGCAATGATGGAATATGTTCAAGAGATGAGGGAGATGGACATTGGCTAATTTAACAGTAGCAGATGATTTTGATGACGATGAAAAAGGCGTCACAATTAAGATGGGTACACAACATACAGTAGAAGCTGACTTTGATGATCCATTTAATTTAACATGGGAAGACATTAAAAAGTCAGAAGGCTTTAGCCCTAACTTCCGTCGCAAGGTTGAAAGAATTCAAAAGTCATTTACAGGGCAGGGAGATGCAAAGTCTAAGAAGCTTGATCCTCTAGATCTTACTGGTTACTCTCTATTCCAAATTGTTCAGCCTCCATACAACGTTTTATATTTAGCACAACTTTATGATGTATCTCCATATCATCACTCTGCTGTAAATGCTAAAGCAGCAAACGTAATTGGTCTTGGATACCAATTTGATAATACATGGGCCACTACAATGAAAATTGAAGAGTCAATGGATAACACAAAGAAACTTGATAAGCTTCGCTCAAAGATTGAACAAGCAAAAGTACAACTACGTGACTACCTAGAATCTCTTAACTCAGATGATTCATTTACAGAGACAATGAAAAAGCTTTATATTGACCTTGAGTCAACAGGAAATGCTTATCTTGAAGTTGGTCGTACATCAACAGGAAAGATTGGCTACATTGGTCATATTCCAACAACTACCATGAGAATCCGTCGTCACCGTGACGGCTTTGTTCAAGTTGTTTACAACCGCTATACATTTTTTAGAAACTTCGGTGATACCGAGACCCCAGATCAGATTGGAACTGACCCCCAGCCAAACGAAGTTATTCACTTCAAAGTCTTTACTCCTTCCAATACTTACTACGGAGTACCAGACATTCTTTCAGCAAAGAACGCAGTAGCAGGCGATGAATTTGCACAGCGATTTAACCTAGACTACTTTGAAAACAAAGCTGTTCCACGTTATATAATTGTTGTAAAGGGAGCAAAGCTAACTGCTGACTCAGAGCGTAAATTGCTTGAATTCTTCCAGACTGGACTAAAAGGAAGAAATCATAGAACACTATATATCCCACTTCCATCTGATGGCGAGCAGGGTCGTGTAGAGTTTGAGATGAAGCCAGTTGAGGCGGGAATTCAAGATTCTTCATTCAAGAACTATGCAGTAGAAAACAGAGATCGTATTCTTATTGCACATAGAGTTCCTATCTCTAAGATTGGTATGCCACAAGGTGTTTCATTGGCAAATGCTAAAGATGCTGATAAGACATTTAAAGAGCAGGTATGCCGTCCAAGACAAGAAGAGCTTGAGTTTAAGGTTAATCTAATTATTAGAGAATTTACTGATGCATTTGTATTGCGATTTAATGAACTTGCACTTACAGATGAAGAAACTCAATCAAGAATTGATGATCGTTATTTGAAGGATCAAGTTATTACTCCTAACGAAGTTCGTGCACGTCGTGGTATGGCTCCACTTACAGGCGGTGATGCAGTGCTTGTAATTAATCCTAAAGCAGTACAAGATGCAGCATCAGATGCAAGTGGAAATAAAACACGTGATCAAAATAGAACCTTAAATGCACCAGATAAAATGGGAACAGCCCGAAATGCTAAGGGCGAAGGACGACAAGAAGGTAACTAAAAATGTCTACCGCACTAGATGTTCTTAATGTTGCACGTAGTCAAATAGGCTTTGTTGAAGGACCAATGAATGAAAATCCATACGGAATTTGGTATGGTGTTCCAAATGCTAGTTATTGTGCTATGGGAGTTTCTTGGTGTTTTGCACAAGTTGGATTATCAAGTTTAGTTTCTGCACAAACTCCTAAAGGTTTTGCATATTGTCCTGCAGGACTTCAATGGTTTCAACGTCAAGGTTTAGTTGTAAATAAATATCAAGCACAACCTGGAGACTTAGTTTTCTTTTCATGGGGCACAGGTGTTGCAGAGCATGTTGAAATTGTTGAAGCAGCTTCTGCTGATGGACTGACAACAATTGGTTTTAATACTACAGATAAAAATACAAAAGAAGCAGCTAATGGTGGCGGGTGTTACAGAGAGCACCGCCCATATCTTTATGTAATGGCAATTGTAAGACCTAAATATCCCGTACCTCTAAAGCCAGTTTCAAAAGGCGTAACAAGTAAAAAAGCAACAGCTATTGTAGGGGCAACAGGAACAGCAATAGCAGGTGGTACGGCAGCATTACATGGCTCCGCAGCAGGAACTACAGGTTCAATCAAGCCAACCCCTACAGCATCTCCAACAGCTTTTTATGCTCCACCATTCCCATCAACATCAAAATCATTTGCTTTGGGTCAAACAAATGATGCTGTTTTAACTGTTCAAAAAGCATTGGTTAAAAAAGGCTTGCTAGTAGCAAAATATGCAACTGGGACTATGAATACAAAAACCCAATCAGCACTAGTCATATTTGATAAAAAGGCGGGGATTATTGTTAAGGGTGGAGCAGTTCCTCAAATAGTTTATGATACATTAAAGGGATCGCTATGAGTCTAAAACACCACTTTAAGTTTAATATTTTTGATGCCAAAACACTGGGAATAGCAATGACAAGTTCCTTTTCAACATGGGCGGCAACGGGATTTCAACATGATTTGTCTCACCTATCCTATGTAGCAGTAGGCTTTATAACAGGTGGTTTGGTATCACATAATTCAATGGCTAGTCCAAACGTAACCCCAGATTCACATATTCAAACTCCCTATGTTTCTAACATAGAAGATAAAAATCCAGGGGTCCCAGAACCATCACCAGTGGTCCAAACATATAAACCAGAAGGGGCGGATGTCAAAAAAGTCATCCAAATCAATAGCGGAGTTATAAAATAATTTCATCTGAATTATGAGTTATTTATAAACCTTGCTATTATTTATTTAACTATGGAACTACAAAAAACCTATTGGAATAACAGCGAATCATCAATGGCTTTGGCCTTCCCTATTTCTAAGGTAAATAAGGAAAAAAGAACTGTTTCTGGTTTTGCATCATTGGACAATGTTGACCGTCATGGAGATGTTGTTACGGCTGTAGCCAACAAGAAGGCCTTTGAAAGATTCAGAGGTAATATCCGTGAAATGCACGGACCATCTGCAGTAGGCAAGATGATTAACTTTAAAGAGGACTCTTTCTTTGACAAAGAGACTGGCAAGAAATACAACGGAATTTATGTAACAGCTTACATCTCAAAGGGTGCACAAGATGCCTGGGAGAAAGTGCTTGACGGAACATACTCTGGCTTTTCAATTGGTGGAAACATCAACGATGCAAAGATGGAAAAATTGGACGGGGATGAAGAAACTCGTCGTGTTATTCATGACTATGATCTCCATGAACTTTCACTAGTAGACTCACCAGCAAACCAACTTGCTAATATTTTTTCTATTCAAAAGATGGCAGAAGGAATTGTAACCGAAAATGTATTTTGGTGTTCAACAGATGAAGTTGCTTCTACATCAACAGCAACAGCAAAGAGTTGTGTAGTTTGCGATTCAGAAATGACAAATATTGGTTGGGTGGAGCAAGCAGATATTGAGAAGCTTGAAACAATTGAAAAAGTAATTGATTCTTATTTTAAGAAAGATGATGCTCCAACATCAGCACATGCTGCAACAGAAACAGCAGCCCCAGGTTTGGCAGGAAATGCTAATGTAATTGATAGCAATGCTTCAATTAATTTATATCCTGATCAAAATAGCAAGAAAAAGGTCACGTTTGAAGACGGACTTAAAAAGAGTGATGACATTTCGCTCACACAAGGAGGTAATACAATGGCAGAAGACACAGATGCAACAATTGAGAAGTCAATTGACGCAGAGACTCCAGCCGAAGAAGTTTCATCTGTAGATGAGACATCAGATGCTACAACCGAAATTGAAAAGGCTGTAGAAATCTCTGAAGTTGAAGATACACTTGATTTTACAAAGATGGTCACTGACCTCAAGTCCTTCTTTGGTGAGTCACTAGAAAAGAACTATGCTCTACAATCAGCAACTATTGCAGATCTTCAGAAGGTTATTGATGTAACCACAACTGAGCTTGCAAAGGTGAACAATTCATTTGAGGAAATGAAGAAGTCACATACAGAGCTTGTAGAAAAGCATGATGCCCTACAAAAGTCAGTTACGGATATGTATGGAAAGATTGACTATGTTGATCACCAGATTAAGGGCTTTGAGTCCGCAACTGCAGTTAAGAAGTCTACTGATCTCTCGGGACCAGTAGAGGATACAAAAATCCAAAAAAGTATATGGCAAGGACACTTCCTCGGTGTTAATAACCTATAAAAAATCTAACAAAAAAATAAGGTGGTGAAATAAAAAAATGAGTAATGAACTTCTACAAAAAGTAATTGATACTACGAACCTCGGTTCTTCAGCAGTCAATGCATCAGGCGACTCCTCTAACCTTTCAGGTAACGGTCTCCTATATCCAGATCAGGCTAACCGCTTCCTGGATTACATGTGGGACGCTACGATTCTTGCTAAGGCAGCTCGTACAATCCGCATGCGTTCAAACACAACTGAAATTGATCGTGTCGCAGTTGGACAACGTATTATGACCGTTGCACAAGAAGAGAACCCACGTAACTTTGTTGCGACTTCTGATTCTTGGACTAACGCTAATTCTACTACATTCTCAAATGCAGCAGCACAATTCAACAAGGTATCTCTTACAACTCGTAAGCTCCGTCTTGACTGGGAGCTTTCAGCAGAATCTCTTGAAGACAATGTTGAAGGTCCAGATCTAGAAGATCACATTGCACGTTTGATGGCTACCCAAGCAGGTAACGATATTGAGGATGTTCTCATCAATGGTCTCGGTACTGGCTCTGGTTTGCTTTCAGCGTTCCAAGGTTTCCGTGCTCTTGCACTTAACAACGCTCACGTTGTTGATGCAAATGGTAACGGTCTAGACAAGACAATTTTTAACGCAGCAATTAAGGCATTGCCTCGTAAGTACAAGCAACGTCGTAACCAACTTCGCTTCTTCACAGGATCTAACTTGGTACAAGACTACTTGTTCAACCTAACCGCAGAGACACAGACTGGCTTCACTCCATTTGATATCGCTTCAGGTATCCTACGTGGTGACGTCGCTGCTAACGATGGTGGTCCAGGTACAGTAACTCCATTCGCTTTCGGTATTCCTGTCATCAACGTTCCGTTGTTTGACGAGACCCGTTCAGGCGACTACTCAGGTGCAGCTGGCCTTCATGGCGAAGTACACTTGACATTCCCTCAAAACTTCATTATTGGTATCAAGCGTGATGTAACAGTCTATCGTTTGTTCCAACCAAAGAAGGACACAATTGAATACACACTATTCATTCGTGTTGGTTGCGTAATGGAAAACTACGATGCACACGTAATCGTTAAGAACGTTAAGGTTGCAGGTTCAGTCGGTGGATCTCTTGGTTCAACAACCAATGGTTCTAACGTAACTGGTGGCGTTAACGGAAATACATACTAATTTTTAATTAGTTGCAAGATTGGGGGAGTTACGAGAGTAGCTCCCTTAATCATTTTCTGCTATAATAAACAATGACGAGAGGAAAATACATGTCATTTACAGATCTAAAAGTTACAGAATTAAGAAAAGTCGCAGACTCCTTTGCTATTGATGTAGAAGGATTAAAGACAAAACAAGAAATCATTGCTGCCATTGAAGAAGAAGGCATCAACTATCAAATGTATGCTAAATTTAACGCAACTGAAAAAGAAGAAATTAAAGTATCAGAGATGGAAAAAGTTCAAAGAGAAAAGAAAATTTTGAAGCCTACCGCTTCAGTACTAGTAAAGATGGAAAGAATGAATCATTCTTACCAAACAGGTGGATATACATTCACTTCAGAACACCCCTATGTTGCCATGTCAGAGTCAGATGCACAGCGTATCTTTGACACACAGCCTGGGTTCCGCCTTGCGACTCCACGAGAGGCTCAAGAGTACTACGCATAAAAAAGGGGGCGATTTGATTGCAGACAATAGCAACCAACAGCCAAGTAAAAATAAAGTTAGAAATCTTTAGTGATGAAGTTCTAACTCAAGCAGATACAGATCCAACAGTATCATTCTATGATGCTGACAATGATTCAACTGCACTAACTGGCTTTTCTGGATTGTCAGTAATAGACGAAACCCCTGCTGGGATCTATTCATTTCTTTTGACCTCAGTACTAACAAGTGTAAACCGAGTCCTAGAAGTCCGATGGACCTATACTCTAGGTGGAGTAACAACAACTCAAACAGATTTTTATCGTGTAGAGTCTCCATATGCAACAGTATCAGAAGTAATTGACTTTCTAGGATTTGGTTCAACTCCTTCAGATTCTAACTATGTTGACCCTAAGCAGATTGTAAATGCTGAAAAAATGGCAAGAACAATTGTTGAAGGATATACAGGAACTAAATTTTATACATACTATGGCTCACAAGAAGTGCGGGGAATTGGTGCAGATATTGTAGAGCTTACAGAAAGAATTTTAACTATTGATAAAGTTCTTGAAAATGATTATGTAGTTATTGATACAACAATTCAACCCTATCTAAATACATTTGGTTTTTCTGTTGAAATTACACCAACAGCTAGAGGTGTACGCATCATGAACCCAGGTTGGGATGTTCAGTATGACAACCAAGTAGACCCAACCGTAATGTATTATGGTAAGTTTAAAGATGGTGCAAGATATACTTTTGTAGGTCAAATGGGATATAAGTATATTCCAGAAGATATCAAGCAAGCAACAATGCTATTGGTACAAGACCTTCTTTCAAATGATTATAATTGGAGAAACAAATACTTACAGAAAGTTGACCTCAGCGAAAT